>CETQ01096057.1_pt1 | contig 34449 bp, 29 predicted proteins | sample 531261 | NCBI WGS metagenome assembly CETQ01 (sample SAMEA2622376, study PRJEB7988) | marine metagenome | biome: marine biome (ENVO:00000447); feature: surface water layer (ENVO:00002042); material: "saline water (ENVO:00002010), including plankton (ENVO:xxxxxxxx)" | depth 5 m
TTTTTGATAAATCATCATTTAGAAAAAAAGAAGAAAAATTTATAGTTGAGGGTGTTAGAGAAATTGATTTATGTCTAAAATCAAATTTTACAATTGAATCAATATTTACATCCGGCTATAATCAAAATAAATTTTCTGACACTGGGCTAAAAACGTATGAAATAAATCAAGATTTGATAAAGAAAATCATATATAGAGAAACAACGGAGGGTGTTTTTGCAATTGTAAATCATAAAAAACAAGACTTAAAAAGTTTAAAATTAAATTCAGATGAATTGATATTGATTCTTGAAAATCCTGAAAAACCCGGGAATATTGGAGCAATTATGCGAACCTATGAAGCATGTGGATTTAAAAATTTAATTGTAGTTGATAGCAAAATTGATCTTTACAATCCAAATACTATAAGATCTAGTTTAGGATCAATTTTTCATTTGAACATATTTAAATTAAACTCTGAGGAGTTACTGAATTTTCTAAAAAAAAATGATTTTAAAATTTACAGTTCACTTATAAAATCTAAAAAAAGATTTACTAATGTAAATTTTAAACAAAGATGTGCTTTAGTTATGGGGCCTGAAAAATCTTGTGTTAGCGATATTTTTATTGAAAATTCAGATGAATTTATAAATATTCCAATGTTTGGTAATGTTGATTCTCTAAATTTATCAGTATCCACAGGAATTATTTTATATGAAGCAATAAATCAGAGAAAATTCTCTTAAATTTAAGTAATGGATTTTACCACTGATAATAAGACCATCAACTTGCAAATAGCAAGAGAATATAAGAGTTTGTTGAAAATTAGTTACCAAACTTTGAGTGATGATGACAAGGTCTTAATCAGAAAAGCACTTGATGTTGCAATTGATGCTCACAGCACTCAAACTAGAAAATCTGGTAAACCTTACATATTTCACCCATTATCTGTTGCAAAAATTGTAGCATCAAAAATTGGACTTGATGCTCAAAGTATAGCCTCAGCGCTGTTACATGATGTTGTAGAAGACACTAAGTATTCTATTGTTCAAATTGAGGAAATTTTTGGTAAGGAAATAGCAAAAATTGTTGATGGATTAACCAAAATATCTAAACTAAAAAAAGAAAAGATCTTATCAATTCAAGCTGAAAACTTTAGAAAGATGCTTTTGACATTAAATGACGATATAAGAGTAATCCTTATTAAAATTGCAGATAGATTGCATAACATGAAGACTTTGGATTTTTTATCTGAGGAGAAGCAATTAAAAATATCATCTGAGACCTTATACATCTATGCACCCATAGCTCATAGAATTGGACTATATGAAATAAAAAATGAGCTAGAAGATTTAAGTTTAAAATATACAGACCCTGAAGTTTTTAATGAAATTAAGTCAAGTCTTGAAAAAACTAAAGATGATCAAAATCTTTACATAAGAAATTTTGCAAGAAAAATTTCTGAAAAGCTAAAAATTGAGAATCTAAACTTTAAAATAAATGGTAGAACCAAATCAATTTATTCAATCAGAAATAAGATTATTAAAAAAAATATAAATATTAATGAAGTTTATGATCGATTTGCAGTCAGAATTATATATGATGCTGAACCAGTCTTAGAAAAGTTAATTGCATGGAAAATATATTCAATTGTTACTGATGTATACAGACCAAATCCGACTAGACTCAGGGATTGGATTTCTACCCCTAAGTCAAATGGTTACGAAGCTTTACACATAACTGTAGTTGGACCTAATAAAAGATGGATTGAGGTACAAATAAGATCAACTAGGATGCATGAAATTGCGGAGAGAGGCTATGCTGCTCATTACAAGTATAAATTAGGAGACGATAAAGAAAGTGGCTTAGAAAAATGGTTGAACAGATTACAAGAAGTTTTAAAAAACCCAGACATAAGTGCAGTAAATTTTGTTGAAGATTTTAAGCTTAATTTATATTCTGACGAGATATTTGTTTTTACCCCGGAAGGCGATTTAAAATCCTTACCAAAAGGTTCAACTGCATTAGATTTTGCATTCCATATTCACTCTGGCCTTGGACTTAAAACTCGTGGTATTAAAGTAAATGGAAAAATTGTACCATTAAATTTTAAATTAAGTAGTGGTGAACAAGTTCAAATTATAAAAAGTAACAATGCTAAGCCAAGTGCTAGCTGGTTAGATTTTGTTGTCACATCAAAAGCCAAATCTGCGATAAGATCAACTATTAAAGAAAATAAAAAACAAATTGGAGAGGAAGGAAAAGAAATTTTGAGGCGAAAATTAAAACAACTTAAAATTAACTTTAATGAAAATAATATCAATAAAATTCAGAATTTCTTCAACCTTCAAACTTCATTAGATCTCTTTTACAGGATTGGAATTGGAACAATTGATAATACTGATCTTAAAAAATTTGCTAATTCGCAGAACGCGATTATGAAATTTTTTAGAAGAAAAATTTCAAATAAACAAAGTAGCAAAGTAAATGATACAATTAGTACAACATATGATCAGTTAGTTTTTGGTGGCAATGATGAAAGACTTGATTATACACTATCTAATTGTTGTAGTCCAGTTGCTGGTGATAAAGTTTTTGGGTTTGTTACGGTAAACGATGGAATTAAAGTTCACAAATCTGATTGTAAAAATTCTATTAGTATGCAGTCAAAGTTTGCATATAGAATTTTGAAATGTAAATGGATTGATTCAACTCAACACGATTATACATCAAAAATTGAAATTATTGGTATTGATAATATTGGACTTGTAAATCAGATAACAACAGTGATCTCAGAAAATCTAAATATTAACATGAGAAAAATGACTTTTGATACGGAGGGTGATACATTCAAAGGCTCAATTACTTTTAGAGTTAAAAACAAAAATATTATTGATAAATTAATTCTAAGAATTAAAAAAATTAAAGGAGTTTATAAGGTTGTTAGAGATTAATATTTAATTTAGTGAAAGATTAAGGATGACTGAAAAGGTAAAAAACAATCAGCAAGTTGTAAAGGATGTTTTCTCAAAATATCTTGACTCAAAATCTCACAGAAAAACACCTGAAAGATATGCTATATTGAAAGAAATATATGACCTTGATGATCACTTCGATATTGAGTCTCTATATGATTTAATGAAAAAGAAAAAGTATAGGGTAAGTAGAGCTACTTTATACAATACAATTGAACTACTTTTAGAATGTCATTTGGTAAGAAAACATCAATTTGGTTCTACCCAAGCTCACTATGAAAAGTCTTATTTTGATAGACAGCATGATCACATAATTTTAACTGACACTGGTGAGGTTATTGAGTTCTGTGACCCAAGAATACAGAATATAAAAGAAAGTATTGAGGATATTTTTAATATTAGTGTTGATAAACATTCACTCTACTTTTATGCTTCAAAAAATAAAAAATGAAAATTGATTTAATTTTAGGCCTTCAGTGGGGAGATGAGGGAAAGGGTAAAATAGTTGATGTATTAACCGAGAATTATAATATTATAGCTAGATTTCAAGGCGGACCAAATGCTGGCCACACTTTAGAGTTTGATGGAATAAAGCATGTATTACATACTATCCCGTCAGGAATTTTTCATAATAATAAATTAAATATTATTGGAAATGGTGTTGTGATAGACCCAGTTATCTTAAAGACTGAAATTGACAAATTATCTGATTTAAACGTTGATTTAAGTGAGAAACTTATGATCTCTAGAAAAGCTCATTTGATTCTTCCCACTCATAGATTGATTGATAAAGCATCTGAACTATCCAAAGGGAAAAAAAAGATTGGGTCAACCTTGAAGGGAATAGGCCCTACTTACATGGATAAGACAGGTAGAAATGGACTTAGAGTGGGTGATTTAGAACTTGATGGATGGGATGAGAAATTAAATAATTTAATAAAAAAACATCTTAACCTAATAAAGAACTTTAATGTTGATTTTGATTTTGATATAAAAAAATTAACTGATGAGTTTAATGAATCTCTCATGTTTTTGAGAAAAATAAAGTTTATTGACAGTGAACATTTCTTAAACAAATCGATCGATGATGGAAAAAAAGTATTAGGTGAAGGTGCTCAGGGATCTCTGCTTGATATAGATTTTGGAACTTATCCTTATGTTACTTCATCAAATACAACATCAGCGGGAGCATGTACTGGGCTAGGAATTGCACCAAATAAGATTAATAAAGTTTTTGGAATTTTTAAAGCATATACAACAAGAGTTGGAAGTGGTCCTTTTCCTACTGAATTATTTGATCCAATTGGTGAAAGAATGGCTAAAGTGGGAAACGAATTTGGAGCGACCACAGGAAGACCAAGAAGGTGCGGATGGCTTGATTTAGTTTCTTTAAAACACTCAATAACTGTCAATGGTGTAACTGATCTAATTATGATGAAAGGAGACGTTCTATCGGGAATAGATAAAATTAAAGTATGTACAAAATATAATTATAATGGTAAGAGTGTTGATTACATGCCCTTTTCTATTTTAGATGAAAACATAGACCCTATTTATGAAGAAATTGATGGTTGGGAGGAGGATATAACTCAAGCAAAATCATACAATGATTTACCACTAAATTTTAAAAATTACGTTGAATTTCTTGAAGATAAACTAAAATTAAAAATTAAAATAGTTTCCGTTGGACCTGATAGAAAACAAACAATATTCGTTTAAAAGTATTTTAAATTCAATACTTATATTAATTTTTTTTTCAATTAATCTACAATCACAGGAAAAAAATATTGAAATCAAAAGTGCTGGTTCATTTGACAGAAATGAATCTCTTTTTCCTGATGGAAACATACTGGGTGAAAGTCTGACAAAAAAAGTTCACTTAAGGCACGACGAAATGGATATTTTTTCTAAAAAATCCATTTTTTTCCAAAAAAGAAACTCATTCATAGCAACAGGAAAAGTTCATGTTAAACAAGGAGATTCGATAAACTTATTTTGTGATTCATTAAATTATGATGGTATTAGTAGAAAGTTTTCTAGTTATGGTTCAGTTAGATTTATAAATGATGAAATGGAATTAAATTCAAGTGTTCTCTTTTTTGATAGAAATATAAATGAAATATTTTTTAATGAGAAAGGTAAAATAATAGATAGCCTATCAACCATAGAGAGTAAAAAAGGAAAATACTTAATTGATCAAAAAAAATACGAATTTGAAGAAAATGTAGTTATAAATAATCCAAATTATAAAATAAGATCCAACATGATGGATTATTATCTTAAAACTGAACTTGCATACTTCTTTAAACAATCAACAATCAAAACCGATAATTATAATATATTTTGTAACAAAGGTTTCTATGATACCAAAAACAAAATTGGAATTTTTGAAAATGAAGCTAAGATTACAAATGAGAAAAGAATCATATATGGTGATAGTATTTATTTTGATGATAATCTTGAATATGCAAGTGCTTCAAAAAATATTAGAATTATTGATAAAAAGGAAAATTTGATTATAAAGGGAGATTATGCTGAGGTTTTTGAAAAACTAGATTCTGCACTTATTACTAAAAATCCTGTTGCTATAAATATTACTAAAAGTGATTCACTTTTTATAAAAGCAGATACACTTTTCTCAATTGGAAATGAGAATAATAGAAAAGTTATAGGCTATGATAATGTAAAATTTATAAAGGGGTCAATGAGTGGTAAATCTGATAAAATTGAAATTGATAAGTCTTTAGGATTAACTACACTTAAGCGAAAAAAACTAACAAAACGTCAAATACAAATTCTGACAGAAAATCAAATTAATAAACTAAATCCAATAATTTGGGATGGAAATAGTCAAATAAGTGGAGATGAAATCATTTTGAAAGAAAATTTAGATAAGAATGTCATCGATTCATTGAAAATATCAAATAATAGTTTTATCATAGAAATTGATACAATCAGCAGCGGAAATAACTATAATCAAATGAAAGGGATAAAATTATATGGAAAAATAATTGATAATAAATTGGAAAGAATTAAAATTGATAAAAATGCAGAGATTATCTACTACATGTATGATGAAAACCAACAACTTATTGGCATTGATAAAGCAATTGCAAGTTCAATTTTAATATCCTTTAAGGATCAAGGGATTGATGATATTATTTTCTTCAATCAACCTGAAGGTGTATTATATCCAGAGGATGAATTAGAAGAAAATCAAAAAACCTTAAATGGTTTTATAGATAGATTTAAAGAAAGAATTACCAACAGAGAAAATTTTAAGTAATTGATTGATAAATTTAAAAAATTTCAAGCTCAGATTGTCCCTAACCCATTATCATTAGAGATTGTCAAAGCTCAGGGATCGTATATTTTTGAAAAAAATAAAAAATATTTAGATTTTATCGCTGGTGTTTCTGTTTGCAATATTGGTCATAGTAATAAAAAGGTTATTGATGCTGTTACAAAACAACTTAAAAAATATTCTCATGTTATGGTATATGGGGAATTTGTTCAAGAACCAAGTGTGAAACTATGTAAACTTCTAGCAGAAAATTTACCTAATAATCTTGATTCAGTTTATCTAACTAACTCAGGAACTGAGGCTGTAGAAGCAGCTTTAAAAATTAGTAAAAGAATAACAGGAAGGTCAAAAATTATTTCTGCATTAAATTCCTACCACGGAAGCACCCATGGTTCATTAAGTGTTTCAGGATATGAAAAAAGAAAAAGAGCATATAGACCTCTTTTACCAGACATTGAATACATAAATTTTAATTCTGATGATCTTTCTGTGATAGATAAAGACACAGCTTGTGTGATATTGGAAACGATTCAGGGAGGTGCTGGTTTTATTCTCCCCAAAAATAATTTTTTATCCAGAGTAAAGAAACAATGTGAAAAGGTTGGAGCATTATTGATTTTAGATGAACTACAGACTGGTCTTGGAAGAACTGGTAAGTTGTTTGCCTTCGAACACTACGAAATAATTCCTGATATATTATTGTTAGGTAAAGCACTGGGTGGTGGTTTCCCAATTGGAGCGATGATAACTAAAAAATCTAGTATGGATTTATTTCAAAAAAATCCAATTCTTGGTCACATAACTACCTTTGGCGGACACCCCGTAATTGCCTCGGCAGGATTAGAAACATTATCAATAATAATTCAAAATAAATTATCACATCAATCAATTCAAAAAGAAAAATTATTTAGAAAATTATTAATTCATCCATTGATTGAAGATATCCGCGGAAAAGGTTTGATGATAGCATTGATTATGAAAAATGAAAAACTAGCTAATCAATTAGTAATAAATGCTTTAGATAAGGGTTTAATATTATTTTGGTTGTTGTATGAAAAAAAAGCTGTTAGAATTACACCGCCTTTAACAATTTCAAATACTGAAATTAAAAAGGGTTGTAACATCATTTTATCTATACTTGACTCAGTTTAAATGTTAATAAATTTTTAATAAAGATAATTTTAAAAAATATTAACTCTACACTTTGTATATATTTTTAGACAAAATAATTTTATGCAACAAGAAAGCAATGAACTTGTAGAGAGGTTTGAAAAGATGATTGAATCTGATACTTCAATCTTTTTAGATACAGATGAAATTGAAGAAATTATTCTTTATTACTTCAATGATGGAGATATTTCCATGGCTGAAAGAGCGATTGAACTGGGTAACAATTTATATCCAAAATCAATTAATATAAATATTCTACATTCTGAAATTCTTCTTTTGAAAGGTGATGTAAATAAATCATATGAACTAATAGAAAATCTGCTAGACTTTAATGAAAACAGTCAGGATTTAATCTTCCAGAAAGCCAAGATTCTTAACAAAATGAGAAAATATGTGGAATCAATTTCCATATTAAAAAAAATCCCGTTCAGTGATCAGTTAAACTTCTTTATTCTCGATCTTATGCTCAAAAATTACATGAATATTGAAAATTATGATAAAGCAATTGAAAATCTTATTAAGATATTGGAAATATATCCAGAGGATAGAAATTATTTTGACAAATTAATTTCATGTTTTAATTTGTCGTCTAAAGAAGATGATGCAATTGATTTTCTAAATAATTACCTAGAAAAAAATCCTTACTCAGCTAATGCTTGGTATGAAATTGGTAAACTTTATTTTAATAAAAATAAAATTAAAGAAAGTATTACAGCACATGAATTTGGGATAATAAGCGATGAGTCGTTTTCATCATGTTACATTGAGTTAGGTAAAATATTTGAAAAAAAAGAAGAATACAAAAAATCCATTTATTACTACAAAATAGTTAATAATTTAAAAAAGGATTCATCATACAGTCTGTACAGATTATCGAGATGTTATGAAAAAGTTGGGGATTATGATAATGCCCTTAAATACCTAAATATAATAATCGAAAAAGACCCTCTTTACGAAAAAGCATGGATATCAATTGCTAAGTATTACTTAAGAAAAAATGACCACGATAAAGCTATAGAAAATCTTAATAAAGCTTTAAATATAATTTCAAACAATTATTAGTAGTTTTACTTCAGTGAAGTATACTAACAGTCATTATCCTACTATTTTAATTAAGGGAATGTTGATGGGCATAGCTGATTTAATTCCAGGTGTTTCCGGAGGAACTATTGCATTGATAACTGGGATTTATAAAGATTTAATTTCATCACTTAATAATATAAATTTTAAAAATATTTCTAAAAATCTTTTCACAAACTTCAAATCATACAAATTTGATTTTTTAAGTGTACTTGTAATTGGAATTGGGTTAAGCATAATATTATTTAGTAATATAATTTTATTCCTTTTAGAAAATTATAATAATGAAATAAGCTCATTCTTTTTTGGACTTATAATTTGTAGCATTTATGTATTATTAAAAAAAATTAAAACGTTTAAAATATATGATATTTTTGTACTGATATTTTCTAGTTTTCTCATATTCCAACTGTTAAAATTAAATTCATTAGAACAAGAAATCAATTTGACATATGTTTTTATTTGTGGTTTTTTATGTTCATGCGCCATGATTTTACCTGGAATATCAGGTTCATATATTTTACTTATTCTTGGTGCTTATCAATTTATTCTAAAAAAACTAAATGATGTTTTTACTGAAGGTTCTGATTCATATTTATATGTTATTACGTTTATTTTAGGGGCAATTTTGGGAGTAGTTGCTTTTTCCAGAATAATTAAATGGCTTTTTAAAAATTTTGAAAACCGAACTCTAATAGTTTTGATTGGATTTATTTTGGGATCAGTATTAAATATACTTCCCTATAAAACCGAAAACAATGAATCTATAACAAGTTTTTTAAATTTTTTTAAAAATGATTTTTCATTGATTCTATGGGTTTTATTTGGATTTGTAGTAATTATAATTCTTAATGTAATTAGCAAAAAAAATGAAATATTATAGGAATTGGAATAATGCAAGTTTTATAGAAATTTTTTTACATGGTATTATTATGGGCTCTATAAATAAATTACCTGGTATCTCAGGTGGACTATACTCCCTAATAATTGGATTTTATAATCATTTAATGCAATCAATAAAATCTCTTAATTATAAAAATTTAATTGTTTTGAAGAATAATGGTACTAGGGAATTCATGAGAAATATAAATGGTTATTTCTTATTAGTTATTTCTTTTGGAATGATAATGAGCTATTTTTCAACATCTAAAATTTTAGACTATTTCTTACTAAAAAATGAACTTTACGTATGGTCTATTTTTTTCGGTTTGATTATAGGCTCATTATATATTTTAATAAAAAGAATAAAAACAACTGATAAGAAAAATATTTCATATTTAATAATGGGATTATTATTTGGAGTATTTATAAGTTTAAGTGATCCTCTTTATGAAAACAGGAACTTGTTTTTCATATTTTTTTGTGGTTTTATTAGTATTTGTGGAATTACAATTCCTGGACTATCAGGGTCTTTCCTGCTAATTCTATTAGGAAACTACAAATTGCTATTAGTTGACTCAGTAAATAATTTTTATAATTTAATATCAAACCTATTGTATTTAACAGATAAAAAACTTGTTGTAGAATATGAACTGATTAATATCTTATTAATATTTTTTGTTGGTTCAGTTTTAGGTTTAATAATCTTATCTAAGTTTTTATCTTACTTAACTAAAAAATATCCTATCCAGTTAGATCACTTGATTATTGGGTTTGTTACAGGAACTTTATCTATTGTTTGGCCATGGAATCAAATACAAAATAGTACTGATCAAATCATAATTAAGAATTCCACTAACTACTTTGCCATTTTGTTAATCTTACTTGGACTAATTTTAACAATTATTATTAATAATTATGTCGATAAAAAAAACATACGGACTAATAGGAAAAAATATTGATTATTCATTTTCTGTAAAATATTTCAGTCAAAAGTTTAATGACGAAAAAATAATTGACAGTGAGTATTTAAATTTTGATTTGAGAGAGATTGAAGATTTTAATAATTTGGAAATCTTGAAAATTAATGGTCTAAATGTTACAATACCATACAAAGAAAAAATAATAACTTATTTAGATGAGGTTGATAAAGCAGCCAACAAAATTGGAGCTGTCAATACAATCGCAAAAAAAGATGACAAATTGATTGGTTACAATACGGATTATATTGGTTTTATCAAAAGCTTTAAAAATAATTTAAACTTTAAAAATGCTCTTATTCTTGGAACCGGGGGTGCGTCTAAAGCAATACAATATGCTTTGAATATAAAAAATATAAATTTTGACATAGGTTCAAGGAAGAACAATAAAAAATATATTTCATATGATTTAATAAATGAGAAAATAAAGGATTATGATTTAATTATTAATACTACACCTTTAGGAACGTTTCCTGATGTTTCAAAAAAACCAAAGATTAACTACAACCTTATAAATGAAAACCACTTTTGTTATGACTTAATTTACAATCCAGAAAAAACTAGTTTTCTAAAAGAATGTGAAAAAAAAGGTGCTAGAATAATGAATGGATTAGAAATGCTCAAATCTCAAGCTGAGGAAAGTTGGATAATTTGGAATAGCGTGAGTTAATAAAATATTATTAACTTAAAGCTATATTTTATGTCTGCATTCAAAAAAAATATAGGTTTTGATTTAAAAAAGAATTTTCAAGAAAAAAATTCCATTATAGATGATTTGAAGGAATTATTACACTCCGAAATATCAAACACTGATAAAGTAAAAAAATTTAAGAAAATTCGTGAAAAGTGGGTTTCAATTGGTAAAGTACAAAGCCATCTATCGTTTGGGATAAATAATTCCTACAAACATCATATCAAACTCTTTTACGATTACTTATACCTTGATAAAAAAATAAAAGACAGAGACCAGGAAGACAACAAAAAAATGAAATTAAGTATTATCGAAGATGCTGAAAGAGTTAAGTCATATGGTGACAAATTAAAAAGCTACAGAGAATTACTTGTATTAATAAAAAAATGGAATTATTTGACAGGTCCTGCAAAAGGAAATGACGAAGAAAAAATGAATAATAAATTCGACTCTATTATACAAGAGGTAAAAAATAATAAAAAAGATTATTTAAAAAATAGAGAAGAACACGACAAAAAAAATATTGAGATTAAAAAAGAATTAGTTGAGAACTTTAAAAAATTAATGATTGATGAAATTGATGAAAAAAGTAAATGGATAAAAAAAATAAAACAGATTGAAAAAATTAAAGATGAGTTTATTGGTATGGGACCAATAAAATCATCTCAAAATAACGAATTGTGGAAAGAATTTAAATCTGTAAATAAAGAATTTATAAATAAAAAAAATCTTTTTTTCAAAAACCTTAAAAAAACTTATAGCGATAACATAAAAAAACAAATTAATTTAATTGGAGAAATCAAAAAATTAAAGGATTCAAAAAAAATTAATATTTCAGATCTACAAAATCTGAAATCTAAATTCAAGAATATAAAAAATGTTCCATTTAAAAGAAATAAAGAAAATTGGAATTTATTCTTAGATGTATACAACAGTTGCTTTAATCAGATTGATGACTTAAAAAATGAAAAAGATCAGAAAAACAAGGAAATATTAGACAAAAAAAATAATTTAATCGAAGAGTTAAAAAATGATTTTTCATTAGAGAAAATCAATACTATAATCGACGAGTGGGCTAAAATCGACAATAAAAATTCATCAAAAGAATTAACAGGACTAATTAGTCTTGTAACACAACAATTAAAATTAACAGGATTAAATAAAAATGAAATTGAAGCTAACATTTTAAAAATTAAGTCAAAACTCATAGACGATTCTGAAAAAAGAAGTGAGAAAATTAGATTAAGAAAAAAGATTGAAGATTTAACCAAACAAATATCGCAGCTTGAAAATAATTTAAATTTTATAAAGACTGGTTCCGATAATAAGGTTTTGGATGGAGTTTACAACGATATTGAGAAATTAAAAAACCAATTGAATAAAAATGAAAAGAAATATATATTAATTAAATAGTTTTTACTCCTTTTTCACATCCTCCCAAAGTAAAATCAATTCACTTTCATTCATATTATCAATCTTCATTTTTTTATCACCAACAAGTTTTTCAAGTTTTTTAAACCTATTTATAAATTTATTTGTAGACAATTTTAAAGACTCATTTGGATCAAGTCCAATATGCCTGGAATAATTAATTAAAGAAAATAATATATCTCCAAATTCTTCCTCAATTTTTGATTTATCCTTTTTTATCAATGATTCTTGAAATTCATCATATTCCTCGAAAACTTTTTTAATTGATCCTGCAGTATCTTTAAAATCAAAACCTACAGATGCTACTTTTTCTTGAACTCTAGTTGCTTTAATTAAGGTTGGTAAATTCTTCGGCACACCATCTAATAATCCTTTGTCTGACTTTTGCAATTTTAATTTTTCCCAATTTTTTTTTACATCATCCTCTCCTTTTACTTTGGTGTCAGAATAGATGTGAGGATGGCGATAAATTAATTTTTCAATTAAAAGATTGACTACATCATTAAAATTAAATTGTTTTTTTTCAGAAGCTATTTTTGAATAAAAAACAATATGAAGAAGTAAATCTCCTAACTCTTCTTTTATTTCATCATAGTTTTCTCTATCTAATGCTTCAATTAATTCATATGTTTCTTCTACAGTTAAATTCTTCAATGATTTAAGAGTTTGCTTCTTATCCCATGGACATTTTGTTCTTAAATCGTTCATGATTTTAATTAAATCATTAATAGAATACTTTTTTTTATTCATTATTTATAAAATTTCATTGGGTAATTAACATCAACTTGTCCACGTGATATTTTATTTAATTTTTTTTGAATTAAGGTTTTTTTGAATTTTGAAATTTTATCGGTGAATAAAATTCCCTCAATATGATCATATTCATGAAGAATTACCCTAGATAAAATTCCATTAAATTCCATTGAGTTTAAATTAAAGTTCTCATCATAAAAATCAATTTTTATATAATCAAATCTTTCAATATCCTCTCTAATATCTGGAATACTTAAACACCCTTCATTAAAACTGCATTTATCCTCACTTAAAAAAGTTATGGTAGGATTTATAAAAACTCTTTTCAGATTATTCATTTCATAATCTGTTATTTCTTTTTGATCAAAAAAGGGGGTTGCATCAATAATAAATAATCTTATTTTCTTACCTATTTGTGGAGCGGCTAAACCAACACCCTCAGCATTATACATAGTTTCCCACATATCATTAATTAGTTGTTTTAAACCAGGATATGATGAATCAATATCTATACATTTATTTTTTAGTATTGGATTTCCATATGACAGTATTGGTAATATCATTTTTTTCTAGTTAAATATGATTCTAAAATTAATGAAGCGCTAATTTTATCTATATTTTTTTTATCAGTTTTTACTTTCCTTTTACTTGTTATTTGATTAATGTAAATACTAGATAATTTAGATGTAAATCTTTCGTCCTCTCTTTTAATTATTAAATCGGGTAATTTTAATTTTATATTGTTTATAAATTTTCTAATAGATTTTTCTAATTCAAATAAATTATTTTTTTTGTCCCTTGGTTCTCCAATAACAAGAATAGAAATATTTTCTTTTTTTATTAGTTCAATTAAAAAATTTGTCAAATCTTTTGTGCTAACTGTAGTCAGAGGTGAAGCAATAAGTTGTAATTCATCGGTAATTGATATACCGCAACGTCTTTTTCCATAATCAAGTCCTAAAATTTTACTCACAGAGTAAAATTAACTATAATCTATCTAACAAAATATATATTTGAATGATAGATTATATTTGTAAAAAATTATCATGAAAGAATTAATAGAGTTGGCTTGGGAAGACAGGTCATTATTAGAAAAAAACTTAACCAAAGAAGCAGTTTGTAGCGCTTTAGACCTTTTAGACAAGGGTGAGATTAGAATTGCTGAAAAAATAAATGGTAAATGGATTGTGAACGAATGGATAAAAAAAGCGGTTATTCTGTATTTTCCAATAATGAAAATGAGATCAATTGAAATTGGTCCATTTGAGTTTCATGATAAAATTCCACTAAAGAAAGGCTTCAAAGAAAAGGGAATAAGAGTTGTACCACATGCAATTTGTAGATATGGCTCTTTTATTGAAAAAGGTGCAATACTAATGCCAAGTTATGTTAATATAGGCTCGCATGTTGGTTCAGGAACTATGGTAGATACTTGGGCTACGGTTGGAAGTTGTGCGCAAGTTGGTAAAAATGTTCATATCAGTGGTGGTGTTGGAATTGGAGGGGTATTAGAACCTGTTCAGGCATCGCCTGTTATAATTGAAGATAATGTTTTTTTAGGGTCTCGGTGCATAGTTGTGGAAGGAGTTAGAGTAGAAAATGAGGCTGTTCTTGGTGCAAATGTGGTGTTAACAGCATCTACTAAAATTATTGATGTAACAGGTAGTAGCCCAAAATATATTAAGGGTTATATTCCTGAAAAATCAGTTGTTATCCCTGGATCTGAGCCAAAAGATTTTAATGCAGGTACTTTTAATGTGCCTTGTGCACTAATTATCGGTAAAAGAAAAGATAGTACCAATAAAAAAACTTCTCTTAACGACGCTTTAAGAGACTTTAAGTTATCCGTCTAAGTATTTATATGTCTGAGGTTAAAAAATGCATAGATGTAATTAAAAGTGGTGGTATCATTCTTTACCCAACCGACACAATATATGGTTTAGGTTGTGATGCGCTTAACATGAATGCAACCAAAAGAATAAATATTATTAAAGGTAGTAATCCAAAAAAACCATTAATATATTTGATGAGAGACCTAGATATGATAAAAGAATATGTCAAAAATATTCCTGATTTTGCCATAGATTTTCTTTTACAAAAAACTCCTACTACTTTAATTTTTAAAAATTTAAAATCACAAAAATTATCTACCAAATCTATTGCACTAAGAATTCCAAAAAATAAATTATGTTTGGATATTATTTCTGGATTAAATAGTCCAATAACATCAACATCAGCAAATATTACTGGTTCAGCTTATCCAAAAAACAGACATGAATTGGATAAAAAAATTGTCAATCAAGTTGATTATTTTGTAAAAACAGATAAGGATAGTATGTTAAAACCATCCACAATAATAGAGATTAAGGATGATAGCAATTTTGAAATAATTAGATAATATCAATATGAACAAACTCATCGAGTCAAATATAAATTTACCCATAATCAACTTAATTTCTAAGGTTGCAATAGAAATGGATGTAAAGGTGTATTTAGTCGGAGGTTTTGTGAGGGATATCCTTTTATTTAGAAAATCAAAAGATATTGACGTTTTAGTAGTTGGTGATGGAATAGAATTTGCTAAGATTATTTCAAAAAAAACTAATGAAAATATTCAAGTTTTTAAAAATTTTGGAACTGCAATGATAAAGTTAAAGGAATATGAAATTGAATTCGTTGGTGCTAGAAAGGAAAGTTACAATAGTAGTAGCAGAAACCCTTTAGTTGAAGAAGGTACTTTGGAGGAAGATTTATCTAGACGTGATTTTACAATCAATGCATTAGCAATTTCATTAAATGAAGAAAATTATGGCGATATCATTGATTTGTTCAATGGCATTGATGATCTAAAAAAGAAGTTAATAAAAACTCCATTAGATCCTCAAGTTACATTTTATGATGATCCTCTAAGGATGTTCAGAGCAGCTAGATTTGCTTCACAGCTAAACTTCAACATTGATAAAAATAATATCAATTTTATAAAAAAAGAAAAAAACAGAATTGATATAATTTCTAAAGAAAGAATCAATGATGAATTAAATAAAATTTTAATGTCCAAAAATCCTTCAATTGGGTTTAAAGCGTTAAATGAAACTGGACTATTAAAAATAATATTACCTGAAATATATGATTTGCATGGAATTGATGAAATAGAGGGTAAAAAACACAAAGATAATTTTTATCACACATTAAAAGTGGTTGATAATATCTCTAAAAACACGAATAAATTATGGCTTAGATGGGTCGCACTATTGCATGATATTGGTAAAGCAAAAACAAAAAAATTCCACAAAACCATTGGGTGGACATTTCATGGTCACGAATACGTTGGATCTAAAATGGTAGAAAGAATATTTAAAAGACTCAAGTTACCTTTAAATGAAAAACTCACATATGTGAAAAAATTGGTTTTATTAAGTTCAAGACCAATTGTGCTTTCCTCTGAAAATATTACTGATTCTGCTGTAAGGAGATTAATATATGATGCGGGTGAAAATATCGATGACCTACTGACATTATGCGAAGCTGACATCACAACCAAAAATGAATATTTACAAAAAAAATATCTTAATAATTTTAAAATTGTAAGAGAAAAAATAAAAATTGTTGATGAAAGAGATCAAATTAGAAACTTTCAACCCCCTGTCACGGGTCAAGAAATAATGAATTATTTTGATATCAGACCCTGCAAAGAAATTGGAATAATTAAAGATTTTATTAAAGAGTCAATATTAAATGGTGATATTCCAAATTCACACACAGAAGCAAAAGAATTAATGATAAAAAAAGGTAAAACTTTAGGACTTAAATTAAATGAATAAAAAATTTATTTTTTTTAGTAAACTATCTCTGATTTTAGTATTATTTGTAATTCTAGCTGGATCACTTGTTAGAATGACAGGAAGTGGAATGGGGTGTCCTGATTGGCCAAAATGTTTTGGATATTTAATTCCTCCAACAAGTATTGAAGAAATTACATGGAAACCAAATCAATCTTATGATAAAGGTGTTATGATTCTTCATGAGAATAAATTTTTTAATTCAAAGCAGAAATTTACATCAAATAAAAGTTTTGAATTATATAATTGGATTCCATATACAAAACACGATTATACAAAATTTGATCCACTAAATACTTGGTTTGAATTTGTTAATAGATTAATTGGAGCTGTTGCTGGCTTTTCTACTTTAATTATGTTTTTCTTATCCACTTATGAATTTAAAAGAAATAAAATTTTGACTCTTTTATCTGGATTAGTTGTTTTGTCAATGGGATTTCAAGCATGGTTGGGAAAGTTAGTTGTTGATTCTAACCTTTCTCCTTATAAAATTTCAATACACATGATTATGGCAATTGTTATTGTTTGCTTAATAATTTATATCATAAAAAAAGCTGATGCTAAATATTAATTTTTTAAAAAAACTTATTGCCTTATGCATGTTAGTTATGCTAATTCAAATTATAATTGGCTTGAAGGTTCGAGAATTCATTGATATAAAAATTGATATTTATGGTTTTGAAAATAAAAACCTATGGCTTTCAAATCCCGAATTAAATTTTTTTATTCACAGAAGCTTCTCAATTTTTATTTTTATTTCAAATGCCATTTTATTTTACATAGCTTATAAACTTAAATTGAGACTAAAATGGATTACAATAATTTTAACTTTGATTTTTGTTGAAATAATCGCAGGTGCATCAATGTATTATTTCTCATTTCCTTTACTCTCTCAACCTCTTCACCTTCTTGTAGCAATTTTGATTTTTGGATCTCAATTCTTTTGGTATTTAAGTGTAGATGACTAGTTTGTTCCTAGCATTGAATGATTTTCGTAATTATTTATCATATAATCTATAGAGCTCTCCATTATATCCCCCATTGATTTTGAAAATTTGAATCTATTATCCTGTGTCAAATGATAAATTTGTCTTGCTAGTTTTTGGACATTTTCGTTTGTTGATATTATATCGTTTTTCATTGAATCAATTAAACTTTTAATTCTTTCTTTTGAACCTAAAATTCTTTTTACAATTATTGCTCTTTCTTCTATTTTATACTGGTCTATAGAGCTGTTAATCAACCTTTCTTTAATTAATTCAATGATAGGTCTATTTTCTTTATATAACTGAGGTCTGTATACTGAAAAATTTCCCTCGTATGATTGTTGATCAAAGTCAATAGCTCTAATTTTATATACAACTTGATCAAAATCGTGTGTAGGAATAATTACATAATTATATGCTCTCATATCACCTAATAGTCTTATCATACAGCGTTCGCTAAATTTTACAAATTCTTTTGCAATTTGTGATTGTTCACTCTTTGAGCATTTACTTAAGTAATTCTTGTAAAAATCATCACCTGGTATACCTGTAATATGCTCTTCAATTAGTGTTTTATTATATACAATAAAATTTAAATTATGTGGTGAAGTTATATGTTCCAATTCAAGTCCATATATTCTAGACGAATCAGCAGTTTTTACGTAATAATAAGTGAAGTTATCATTTAAACTATTTCTAATTTTTATTCTAAATGGATTAGAATTGCCAAAAGTACAATAGTCAATTGCATCAACAACTAAAAAATCAATGCTATCATTACTACCATCTGAGTAGAGTAAATTATATACAATCTTAAGATTATTCTCAATTTCAATTCCTTCAGAATCATTAAAGAAAACTCTTTGCCATAAAGTATCAACATCCTTTTCATCGGTAACCTTAATTGACCCAACATACCTTAATAAATCTGAATATTCAATTGGTATTCTTTGAATTCTTTTATAGGCACTCAGATACTGATCAAGATTATTAGATATCTTATATGTGGGTTTCTTATTTGAAATTTTAACATCATTGTTTTTATTCACAATTCTAATTTTTAAGTAAAACTATAATTTTTAGATTTAAAACTATCTAATTTGTAATTTTGCAAGTTAAATTATTTGACTTTGAATTTCAATCTTAAATCTAATTATAAACCGTCAGGGGATCAACCCGAAGCAATTTCAAATTTAGTTGATGGAATTAAAGAAAACACACGATATCAGGTGCTTGAGGGGGTTACAGGTTCAGGTAAAACATTTACTGCTGCTAATGTGATACAGGAAATAAATCAACCAACTCTAGTAATTGCCCATAATAAAACCTTAGCCGCACAGCTGTACAAAGAATTCAAAGAATATTTTCCTGAAAATCTCGTTGAATATTTTGTTTCTTACTATGATTATTATCAACCAGAAGCATATATTCCTGTAACAAACACATACATAGAAAAAGATTTATCAATTAATGAAGAAATTGAAAAATTAAGGCTAAGTGCTACAACAAGTCTACTTTCAGGTAGAAAGGATGTTATTGTTGTCGCTTCTGTCTCATGTTTATATGGGATTGGTAACCCAGTAGATTATAAAAAAAATACTATCTACATTGATTTAAAAACTAAAATTAGTAGAACTTCATTACTTAAAAGATTATCAAGCTCATTATACAGCAGATCAACATCTGATTTAAGTCCTGGAAATTTTAGAGTAACTGGAGATGTTGTAGATATTAGTTTAAGTTACAGAGACTGTATAGTTAGAGTTAATTTTTTTGGTGATGAAATTGAATCAATTGATGAAATACATTATGCAGAAAACAAAAAAATGCAAAAGGTTGATTCAATTTCTATCTACCCTGCAAATATGTTTTCTACTCAGGAAAGTGCTATTCAAAGTGCAATAACTCAAATTCAATTAGACTTGGGAAAACAAATTGATTTTTTTAAAGAAGTTGGAAAAAATTTAGAAGCAAAAAGACTAAATGAAAGAACATTATTTGACATTGAAATGATGCAAGAACTTGGTTATTGTTCTGGAATTGAAAATTATTCCAGGTATATAGATGGGCGTGATCCTGGTACAAGGCCATTTTGTTTGATTGATTATTTTCCAGATGAATTTTTAACTATTATAGATGAAAGTCATGTCACTTTACCACAAATTAAAGCTATGTATGGAGGGGATAGAAGCAGGAAAGAGAATTTAGTTGAATACGGCTTTAGATTGCCTTCAGCTATGGATAATAGGCCTCTGACATTTGAAGAATTTGAAGAGCTTCAAAATCAAGTGATTTTTGTAAGTGCTACCCCATCTGACTATGAATTAAATAAATCCGAAGGAATTATTGTTGAACAAATAATAAGACCAACTGGATTATTAGATCCAAAAATTGAAATTAAATCCACTGAAAATCAGATTGATGATGTATTAAATGAAGTTCAAAAAATAGTTGAAAAAAAGGAAAGAGTATTAATTACGACGTTAACAAAAAAAATGGCAGAAGAGCTTGTCACTTTTTTAAATAAGGTAAATGTAAAATCCAAATACATACATAGTGATATAGATACAATTGAAAGAGTAGAGATCTTAAATGAGTTAAGAATTGGTTCATTTGACGTATTAGTTGGTGTTAATCTTCTTAGAGAAGGTCTTGACTTACCAGAGGTATCGCTTGTAATAATTTTAGATGCTGATAAGGAAGGTTTTTTGAGAAGCAAACGATCATTGATCCAAACAATCGGAAGAGCTGCAAGGAATATTAATGGAAAAGCAATAATGTATGCTGACAAAGAAACAGATAGCATAAAAAACACCTTAAAAACAACCATTGAAAGAAGAAAAAAACAAAAGGAGTATAATAAACTAAACAATATAACTCCTACTCAAATCAAAAAAAATGTAATGACAACATTTGAAACAAAAGATAATGTTGAAGAAAATAATGATAAAAACATTACTAAAATCATTAATATTGACCATAATATTTCTGCTGATAAAAGAAAAAAAATAATAACAAACCTTAGAAAAGATATGGTCAAAGCTGCAAAAGAATTAGACTTTATTGAGGCAGCTAGATTAAGAGACTTAATTACTAGCTATAAAAAAAGCGGGTAAAACCCGCTTTCATTTATTTAACAGAGATAAACTTCTTTTGATTCTGGATTATTACCTCTTTTTTCTTTGGAAGAAAAATTCTTAATATTCCATTATCATACTTTGAAGTTATTTTACTTTGATCAATTGAATCAGGAAGATAAAATGATTTTTGAAAAAAATCGTAACTAAATTCTTGTTTTGAATAATGATTACTAGAATTTGATACTTCTTTCTTCTTACTAATTTTTAAATTATCTTTTTCTAATTCAATTTCAAAATCTTTTTTATTGGATCCAGGCACTGAAAATTCAATTTGAAAATCATTCTCCGATTCCATAACATTATGTGGAGGAATATTCATAGTTTGAACATTAAAGAAATCATTAAAAAATTCATCAAACAAGACTGGATAATTTGTTCTTTTTATAATATTCATAATTATTAATTTTTAATTAAACATTTTATTTATGATTATTCAAAATGTAGACCAAATGATTTTTAATGACTTTATGTCATTAAAAAATAAAAATATAATGACAAAATGACATTTTAAGAAAGGACTTCTTTTATTCTATCCGTTAGATTTGAGAAACTTGCAGCGCTATATATTTGCAATCCTGAATTATCAATAATTTTTTTTGCTTCTACTGAGTTAGTACCCTGTAATCTAACAATAATGGGAACTTTTATGTTGTCTTTCATGTTTTTGTAAGCCTGAACAATACCATTAGCAACCCTGTCACATCTCACAATTCCACCAAAAATATTGATTAAAACTGCTTTAACCTTTGGATCCTGAAGAATTAAATTAAAAGCTACCTCAACCCTATCGGCATCAGCAGTTCCACCAACATCTAAGAAGTTTGCAGGATCTCCACCAGACTGTTTTATTAAATCCATTGTAGCCATAGCTAATCCAGCCCCATTAACCATACATCCAATATTACCATCTAAATCAACATAGTTTAGACCAACAGCACGGGCCTGAGTTTCAACTGGATTTTCTTCAGATTCGTCTCTGTAATCTTCAAAAGATTTATGTCTAAATATTGCATTATCATCAAGAACCATTTTCGCGTCGACAGCAATAATTTTATTATCAGAAGTCTTAAGTACAGGATTAATTTCTAATAATGAAGCATCACATTTTAAGTATGCATTATATAAACTAGAAATAAATCGAACCATATTTTTATAAGCATTACCAGATAATCCTAAATTAAAAGCAACTTTTCTTGCTTGATTAGGCATTAAACCAATTGCTGGATTAATTTCTTCATAAAAAATTAAATGAGGAGTGTTTTCAGCAACAGCCTCAATATCAACACCACCCTCTGTGGAGTACATGATCATTAATTTTGAACTAACCCTATTTAATAATAAAGAAACATAGAATTCGCTGTGATCATTAGGGCCTGGATAATACACATCCTCTGTGATTAATATTTTTTTTACCAATTTACCTTCTTTTGGTGTTTGCGGGGTTTTTAACATCATACCTAAAATAGATGAAGAATACTGTTTTAATTCATCAATATTTTTAGCAAGTTTTACTCCACCACCTTTACCTCGGCCACCGGCATGAATCTGTGCTTTTACAACGAAGAATTCAGTTCCAGTTTCATCTTTTAATTGTTCAGCAGCGGTTTCAACATCAGATGTTTTAGAAACCATTTGCCCTCTCTGTATTGGAACTCCATTGGAACTTAGTAATTCTTTAGCTTGATATTCATGTAAATTCATATTGTAAAATTAAGAAAAAGTTGGCCACCATATTTAATTTTGTTCCATTTATAACTAGACGCGTGTGTTTTATTATAAATAATTCAAGTCGTTGAATTTTACATGTGTTTTATTAGTTTTGCACGATGAATAATTTAAACCTTTTAGATGCTACTGAAAAATTTGGATCGCCGTTATATGTATATGATTCCGATAAAATTAAAAGACAATACAACAAGCTTAAAAACTCTTTCAGTTCAGTTAAAAGTCTTCAAATAAATTATGCAGTTAAAGCATTATCAAATATTTCAATTCTAAAATTTATAATAAATCTTGGATCAGGAATTGATGCTGTATCCATACAAGAGGTTGAACTGGCATTAAAATGTGGAGTTAAACCTGATAAAATCATTTATACTCCGAATGGTGTTTCAATGGATGAGATAAAAAAAGCTTCTGAGCTTGGAGTTAAAATAAACATTGATAATCTTTCAGTTCTTGAAGAATTTGGTAATAATAATCCGTCAATTCCAATATGTGTAAGAATTAATCCACATATTATGGCTGGGGGAAACTCTAAAATTTCCGTTGGACATATTGATTCAAAATTTGGCATTAGTATTCATCAAATACCACATTTAGTTAGAATTGTAAATAACACAAAAATTAAAGTTAACGGCATTCACATGCACACGGGAAGTGATATTTTAGATATTGACGTTTTTTTAAGAGCATCTGAAATCTTGTTTGATACTGCTAAAAATTTTAATGATTTGGAATTTATAGATTTCGGAAGTGGCTTTAAAGTCCCTTATTTTCCTAACGACAGTGAAACAAATATTGAAGAATTAGGAGATAAACTTTCATTAAGATTTAATTCTTTTTGTTCCGAATATGGTAAAAACTTAACACTAATGTTTGAACCTGGAAAATTTTTGGTTAGCGAATCTGGAAAGTTCTTATGTAAAGTTAATTCAATTAAACAAACAACATCAACAGTTTTTGCTCAAGTTGATTCTGGTTTTAATCATTTTTTGAGACCAATGATGTATGGAGCAAATCACGACATTGAAAATATTTCAAACTCAGATGATGTTGAAAGATATTACTCGGTTGTAGGTTATATATGTGAAACAGACACATTTGCAACAAACAAAAAAATTTCTACTATAAGAAATGGTGATATTCTCTGCTTTAATAATGCAGGTGCATATTGCCACACAATGTCTAGCAATTACAATTCAAGATATCGGCCAGCTGAAGTAATATATATTAACGGTGAATTTAAGCTAATAAGAAAAAGGGAGAATTTTCAAGATTTAGTCCGAAACCAAATTGATATATTTAATCAATAACACCCGAACAAATCAACTCTTCATTTTCATATAATGCTATAAATTGACCACTACTTATTGCTTTTTGAGGTCTTTTAAAATTAAAAAAATAAAATTCAGAATTTTTTATCACTGATACATCTTGAAGAGCTTGTCTGTATCTAATTCTTGCTTTAATGTTATTTAGGTTCAATATTTCCCTATTGTGGGATAAAAAATGTAATTTTTTTAAATAAACTCGAAGTGAGGAACGAAATAATCCAGGGTGATCCGCTCCTTCACCAACGTATATAATATTATTTATAACATCTGTTGATATAATATATAAAGGCTTTTCTCTGCCTCCAATGGACAAACCTTTCCTTTGACCTATTGTATAGAAATGTGCCCCTTTGTGATTGCCAATTATCTCTCCGTCAGTTTTATTATATTTTATCTGCTGAGATGATATGTCAATGTCATTCTCTAAAATCTTATTTTCATTAACATAAAATGACTTATCAATTAAAACTACATCACCATTTTTAGCTTTTAAACTTTGTTGTAGAAAATCAGGTAGTTTAACTTTTCCAATAAAACAAAGACCCTGCGAGTCCTTTTTATCAGCAGTAATTAATTGATTTTCTTTCGCAATTTTTCTTACTTCTTTCTTGCTAATATTACCAATCGGAAATATAGTTTTACTGAGTTGAAATTGATTTAGCTGACAAAGAAAATATGACTGATCTTTAGACTTATCTTTTCCTGCATTTAAATGATATGTATATTCACTGTTTTTCTTTGATTTTTGTATTTGAGCATAATGACCAGTAGCAATATAATCTGCACCTAAACTAACTGCTATATCTAAAAATAAATCAAACTTTATTTCTTTATTGCAAAGAATATCAGGATTTGGAGTTCTACCTTTTTTATATTCCTCAAACATATAATCAACGATCTTTTTTTTATAATCCTTACTTAAATCAATGACTTGAAAAGGGATTGATAGTTTTTCAGCAACGAGCATTGCATCATAACTATCTTCAAGCCATGGACATTCTTTTGAAATTGTAACATTTGTATCATGCCAGTTTTTCATAAAGACACCTAACACATCATATCCATCTTTTTTTAATAGATAAGCTGCAACACTTGAATCTACACCACCAGACATAGCTACAACTACTCTTGTATTTGCATTTGACATAATAATGTTACTTGTTTTTGCGATTCTGTTGCTGTTGTGCTTTTTCTGCGGCTTCTTGTAATTTTCTAAGCCTTCTCTGAAACCTACCCTCTGTCTTAGGTTTCTTTTTATTTTCCTCAATTTCTAGTAAAATCTTTTTTTCATCCAGTATGATATTTTTAATAGTAATCATAATAGCGATGGTAAGAATATTTGAGACTGTATAATATAGTGAAAGGCCACTTGCAAAATTGTTAAAGAAAATAAGTAAAGAAAAAGGTATTATATACATTATTACCTTCATATTCGGCATTCCAGGCTGTGTAGGCTGCATTTGTTGTGTTCCTGACATTCGCGTATAGAAAAACATAGTTACACCTGCCAAAATAGGAAATAGACTTATATGATCTCCGTATAGAGGAATGTAAAATGGTAACTCAGCAATAACATCAAATGTACTCAAATCATCAGCCCATAAAAAAGATTCTCCTCTTAAAGCAAATGCAACTGGAAAAAAACAAAAAAGTGCATAAAAGACCGGTAGTTGAATGAATGCAGGTAAACATCCTTGTAGTGGATTTGCACCCGCCTGATTATAAATCTTCATAGTCTCTTGTTGCCTTTTCATAGGATCATCCTTAAACTTCTCTGTTGCAGCGGCAATCTCTGGTTTTAAAATTTTCATCTTTGCTTGAGATAAATACATTTTATATTGGACAGGAGACATGATTAATCTAGTTAGAATAACCATTAATATTATCGCGATTCCAGCTGAAAAATAATTACTGAGAAAATTATATAATGGAAAGAATACACTTTTATTAATCCATCCAAAAATACCCCATCCAAACCATATTGATTCTGAAATTTGATAATCATAGTCTTTAATTATATAATAATCATTTGGGCCTATGTACCATTCAAATTTTTGATCAATCTCACCTCTTGAATTTAAATTAACAGGTATTTTAGAGTTAAATCTTTTTAAAAACTTTCTGTCGTTGTTCTCTGAATCAAGATTTGATGAATTAAATTGAATTTCATCTTTAACGTCTTGAAAAATTAGAATTGAATTAAAAAAGTGCTGGCTGTATGAAATCCATTTTGCTGAATCGACATCATCATCATCGCTGTATGCACTTAAATCACGTACATCTTCATCAGCATCTTGATAATTCAAATATGTATATCTGTTTTCATAATCTTGACTTTTTGAGTTTTTAAAGGAATCAAAATTCCAATACAAATTAACTTCTGAATTTTCATTAATTAGACGATTATAGTCAGTGGTAAAAACATTTAATTTTAGGAGAAATCCTTCAGCTGGAAGAAAATATTTAAAAAATATAGACTCTCCAGAATCAAGAGAATATGAAAAATTAATTTCCTTGCCTGAATTACTTTCATTCAAACTATAACTAAAAAACATTGATGATGTATCAATATTTTTTATAATGTTCCCAACTATATCAAAATAAAAGTTTTGATTTTCATTAATAATCTCAATTTCATTTCCTGACAAACCGTTATAATTTTTAAGAATGGTTTTTGAAATTTGAGCTCCTTTTGTAGAAAAAGTATATTCAACATCATTATTTTCTATTGAGATAAATTCATTTTCTAAAACTTTAAACTCATTTCTGTAATTTAAGGACTCATTATCTAAAATTTGAGGTTGTAGTTCAACTGAAACTCTCTCCTCTGTGTTAGTATCATTATTTTCAACAGGTTCCTCTACGACAGGCTGGAACATATATAATGAAACAAATGCAGCAATTAGGAATAAAAAACCTATAATTTGTGAAGAATCTAACTTGTTTTTTTCCATCAAAACCTATTTTCTATTTTTATTTATGCATGCTTTTACAAATGAAACAAATATTGGGTGAGGGTTTGCAACAGTACTCTGATATTCAGGGTGAAACTGAACACCAACAAACCAATCATGATTTGGAATTTCAATGATTTCTACTAACCCAGTTTTGGGATTTGATCCTGAAAAAACCATACCTTTTTCAGATAATTTATTCATGTAATCAAAATTTAACTCATATCTATGTCTATGTCTTTCTGAAATCATATCTTTCTTATATATGTCATGAGCAAGTGTGTTTTCATATATTTTACAATCCCAAGACCCTAATCTCATAGTACCACCTTTATTCTCAATTTCAACCTGATCATCCATTAAATTAATAACAGGATGTTCTGTTAAGCTATCCATCTCAGTTGAATTAGCATTTTTAAGATTAAGAATATTTCTTGCAAACTCAATGACGGCCATTTGCATTCCAAGACATATTCCTAAGAAAGGTAAATTATTCTCACGAGCATACTTGATTGATAAGATTTTACCCTCAATACCTCTCTCTCCAAATCCAGGAGCAACTAAAATTCCATCCAATGGTGACATTTCGTTTTCAACAGTTTGAATATTAATATTTTCTGAGTGGATGGGTATAACATCAATTTTCGTTTCATTAATAGCGCCTGCATGTACAAATGATTCTAAAATTGACTTATATGAATCTTGCAGTTCAACATATTTACCGATTAAACCAATCTTAATATTTTGTTTTGGATTTTTTAGTTTGCTTACGAATTCTTTCCAATCAACTAAATCAGATTTACTATTTGGAATGTTTAATTTTTTTAAAACTACCTCATCTAACTTTTCATCCTGCATAAGTAGTGGTACTTCATAAATAGTTTTCGCATCAATTGATTCTATGACCGAATTTATTTCAACATTACAAAACAAGGCAATTTTAGATCTCAAATCCTTACTAATAGATTTTTCTGTTCTACAAACAATTATATCAGCGTTAACTCCACTTTCCATTAATTTTTTAACAGAATGTTGGGTTGGTTTTGTTTTTAACTCACCTGCAGCTGACAAGAAAGGTAATAATGTTAAATGTATAACTAAACTATTTTTTTCACCAACGTCCCACCTGAACTGGCGAACAGCCTCAATAAAAGGATAAGATTCAATATCCCCAACAGTTCCACCGAGTTCAGTAATTATTATGTCATATTTGTCTTCAGAACTAATTAATTGAATTCTTCTTTTTATTTCATTAGTAATATGTGGAATAACTTGTACAGTCTTGCCAAGAAAATCGCCCTTTCTTTCTCTGTTTATTACGGATTGATAAATCTTTCCTGTTGTTGTATTGTTTGTCTTGGTAGTCTGAATACTTAAAAACCTTTCATAGTGGCCGAGGTCTAAATCAGTTTCTTTTCCATCTTTTGTAACATAACATTCTCCATGTTCATAAGGATTTAGTGTTCCTGGATCTATGTTAATATAAGGATCAAATTTTTGTATGGTAACTTTTAATCCTTTTGACTGTAATAATTTTGCTAGAGATGCAGAGATAATTCCTTTACCTAGTGAAGAACTAACTCCTCCTGTAACAAATATATATTTTGGGGTTTTACTCAAACCTATTAAATTCAATTTTCAAAAATACAAAACAATTCACAGCTAAATCAGTTTTGATGTTCAATAATATCAAAATCCTGATGTTTTAAAATAAAAAATGATATGTTCCTAAACCCTGTGTTACTATCAAATATGTAATTAAATTTATTTTGAATTGATTTTGTCTCACCTATCTCTAAGGATTTTTTAATTGATTTTGACACTGAAATCCTGTACAATAAATCTTTCATGATATCATAAGACTTAATTGCGATATTATCAGGGTATTTTCCAAATTTAATTAAATAATTTTCTTGAAAAACCTCAAACTCGTCTCTTGTGTTTGGTGCAGAATTTGAGGGGTACATAAAACTCAAGTTTCCAAGTTTTTCATAACTGATATTTGGATTTTCATAATTTTCATTTGAAACTGTTGAGAACAATCTAATTTTTCTTTCAGAACTTATCTGAGAATTCAAAAGTGATGTAACACTTGATATTAAATTAGGTTTCTTTGTTTCCAAAAAAACCCAGTTCTCTTTATTTATACCCAAGAGTGAATCAATGATTTTTGGGTCTACAGAGTTATTAGTATTGTCTACATCAATAACTTCAGCAAGGGGAAACCGTTCTCTTAATTTTTGTCTAGATTTTTTATTTAAAGAATCTGAAATTATTAAAGCACATTGATCTTCACTCTCTAAAATAAAATCATCGATGATATCAAACATTTTATCACTTTTTAAAGAACTACTAGCTTCTGGTATTATCGTCTTATTGTTTAAATTTATACCATCGTAAACTAAAGGTGAAATTGCTATATTATTTATGTCTTTATCATGAAAAGTATTAAAATTTCTTTTTATAAGCGGACCTACAACTAAATCATAATTATCAAAATCGTTATTATTTTTGATTGATAAAACTTGATTGGTTTTATTATCTGTGTCAAAAACATCAATATCAACATTAACATCATTTTGCTTGAGTTCATCTGCTGCTAGCAGTAATCCATTATAAAAGTTTATGGAAATAGTAGTTAGGTTAATTTCTTTCAAAAGAGTCTTAACCGTTTCAACAGAGTCAAGTTCTAAAGACCTTAGTTTAAATGGTGCTAAATATGCAATTTTAATATAATCTTTTTTTACTCTAAGTTCATTTAATATGATTGTGTCAATTATTTTTTGTTTTTCAAAATTTTGACTCTCAACAATCTTTTTTTTAAGTGGAATTATAATTATTGAATTTTTTTTTAATTTATTGTTTTTTAGTTCTGTATTGAACGACAATAAATCATTGATTTCTATTTTGAATTTTTTTGATATACTAAATAATGTTTCTTTCTTTTTTACTTCATAATTAATCAATGAATCAAATTCAATTTTACTTGACTGACTTTTAACTGAAAAAATAGCTGTAAATAAAACTATTACTATAATTAAAAAATTTTTCATTCCCATTCAATTGTTGATGGAGGTTTTGAACTAACATCATAAACAACTCTGTTAATACCTTTAACATTATTAATAATTTTATTAGAAACCTCTTGTAAGAATTTATAAGGTAAATCCACCCAATCAGCAGTCATACCATCAGTAGAGGTTACTGCTCTTAGTACTACACAGTTTTCATAAGTTCTCTCATCACCCATGACACCTACTGATTTAACTGGAAGTAAAATTACACCTGCTTGCCATATAGTATCATATAAATCATGAGACCTTAATAAATCAATATAAATACTATCAGCCTCTTGCAACATAGTTACTCTATCGGGTGTAATTTCACCTAAAATTCTAATACCTAGACCTGGTCCTGGAAATGGATGCCTTTTTAAAATTTCTTCCTTGATTTGTAATTCATTACCTACTTTTCTAACCTCATCTTTAAATAACATTTTCAAAGGTTCTATTACTGAGAGTGTCATGAAATCTGGTAAACCACCAACATTATGATGTGACTTGATAGTTGCTGATGGACCTTTTACAGAAATTGATTCTATAACATCGGGATATATTGTTCCTTGAGCTAACCACTTGACATTATCAATTTTTTTAGATTCTTCGTCAAAAACATCAATAAAAACTTTACCTATACATTTTCTCTTTTTCTCAGGGTCAACAACGCCAAGCAGGGCTTTGTAAAATTTTTCCTTTGCATCTACACCAAAAACATTTAAACCCATTCCCTTATATTGTTCTAAAACTGACTCATACTCATTTTTTCTTAATAAACCATTATCAATAAAAATACAAGTCAATCTGTCACCAATAGCTTTATTTAACAAAACTGCAGCAACAGATGAATCTACACCACCAGAGAGCCCAAGTATAACGTTATCATCTTTTATTTCTTCTCTCAAATTACTAATTGATGAATCAACAAATGAGGATGGGGTCCATGTTGCTTCAATTTTAGATATTTTTTTCAAAAAATTTTGAAGTATCAATTTTCCATCACTGCTATGATAAACCTCTGGATGAAATTGAATTCCATATGTTTCTTCATTTTTAAAACAAAAAGCAGCATTCTCAACATCTGAGGTACTTCCTATATTGATAGAATTAGTGGGTAATTTTACAATCGTATCAGCATGACTCATCCAAACCTGGGATCCATTTGCTACTGAGTCAAATAAAATTGATTCTGCTGAAATAGATACTAAGTTGGCTCTACCATATTCTCTTGAGTTTGATAAATCAACTAGCCCACCATAGTTATGAGCTAGATATTGTGCTCCATAACAAATACCCAACAAAGGAATTTTCCCTTTGATTGGATCAAGATTAATTTTGAGTGAATCTTCAGATCTTACAGAGTAAGGAGATCCTGAAAGTATAACAGCAGAATAATCTTTTACTTTGAAATTTGAACTATTATATGGGTATATTTCACAATAAATATTCAATTCCCTAACTCTTCTTGCTATCAATTGAGTGTATTGTGATCCAAAATCCAGAATTAATACTTTGTTTGGCATTTTCAAAAATACATCAATAAAATTAAATTTCTAAAACAATTAATTTATTATCAAAAGGGGTAATTGAGTCATAAATTTTCATTGTTAGATATTTTCCTGTAAATGAGTAGTATTCAGAAAAATTTAATATTCTTTCTTGAAAAATGCCATATGGATAAACTTTTTCATGTATTTTACTACAACTATTTACATGTTCTGTCATTTTTCTTTTTTGTGATTTAACAATCTTTTTTTCAATTAAATCAAATATTTTAAGCTGTTTTGATTCGGAAGACTTTATAAAGGCATCTAGGTTTTTATCTATTTTATTTGTTAGAGCCATTAAACTTTTAAAAATTTCTTTGATTTCAGTTTTCTGATCATCCAAACTTAATTCATTTTCAATATTGTTCTGAACTGTTTTATTTATAAAAACTTCTTTATTTAATAATAAGTCATCTATGATTATTTTATTCTTATCCACTAAATCAAAGTCTCTGCTACTTAATAACAAGAATGAATTACGAAGAACCAATATTGGGAAAGATATTTTATGATAATCAAAAAGACTTTTCAATTGTAACCAATATGATATCTCTGCACTACCTCCGACGTATGCCAGATTTGGTAATATAAACTCTTGATAAATTGGTCTCAATAAAACATTTGGAGAAAACAACTCTGCTCTGTTATTTAAGTGCTTAATAATTTCCTCTTTGGTAAATGTTAGGTCTGTACCTACAACTTTGTAAAAATTATTTTCAAATTCTAACCTAAATCGCTTATTATTATGAAAAAGAAAAAGATTTAACTTTCTTGGATTTACTTGAACTTTAACTTTTTTGTCAAGAACATCATTTATTTTTTTATTAGTATCAAGGACTTGTTTATAGCATGAAAAATTATCTAATTCATCAGCTAAAATTTCTTTAAAGGATGACTTTAGTCTATTATTATCTGCATCTATACATATAAGTCCATAATCTTTAAAAAGACTATGCACTAAAATACGTGTAGAATCAGCTAAGTTTGTTTTAGAGTTGTATGCATGCTTAAAAAGAGACAATATTTCATTCTTAAATGGTTTATTTTTGAAATCAGATTCAAATTCATTTACTAATTGGCTTATATTTAAAGGCTTTATTTTTCCTGTAGATGAGCCCTTTTTATCTGTTTGAATCTCATACCTTTTATTCTTAGTTTGAAAAGAACTAATCTCATCAAAATCATGATCCTCAGTAGCCATCCAAAAAACTGGAACAAAAATGTAATCAGAATATTTCTTTTGTAGTTCTACTGTTATCTTGATGCATTGTAGAATTTTATAAATAAAATATAATGGTCCTGTATTTAAACATAATTGATGTCCTGTCGTGATTGTAAAAGTATTAGGTTTTTGAAGATCATTAATAGATTCAGACACACTACTTGAAATCTTTATATTTTTGTACTGGTCTTTGACAACTTCATGTAATAAAGATCTTTTTTTATCAGTAAAAGACAATCTTTCCTGAATTAATTTTTCATAATTTTTTATTTCATTTTGGTATGAATAAAAACGATCTAATTTTTTATTATTCAAAAAATTTTTAACAATTTTTGATGTCAAATTAGTATCTGTAATATTTATTTCTTTTTTAATCACATTAAAATATAAAGTCGAAAATTATTAATTATTCTGTTTTCTTTTGAAAAAAAGACTCAACAAATTCAACTTTATCAAACATCTGAATATCATCAATTGATTCCCCAGTCCCAATATACTTAATTGGAATATTTAGCTGATCAGAAATTCCAATTACAACACCACCTTTCGCTGTTCCATCTAACTTTGTAACCATCATGGAAGTAACTTTGGTCACCTCCGAAAACTGTTTGGCTTGTTCATATGCATTTTGACCTGTTGAACCATCTAAAACTAACAAGATTTCATGTGGAGCATCCTCTTTAAGTTTTTGCATAACTCTACTAACTTTTGAAAGTTCATTCATTAAATTAACTTTATTATGAAGTCTACCGGCAGTATCAATTATAACAATATCATAATCTTTATTTATAGCCGAATTTAGAGTGTCAAATGAAACTGACGCAGGATCACTACCCATTTTTTGTTTAATTAAATCCACACCCGCTCTTAATGACCATTCCTCTAATTGTTCAATTGCAGCTGCTCTAAAAGTATCAGCAGCCCCGACAAGAACAGAAAGTCCTTGAGATTTAAAAAATTTTGCTAGCTTACCAATTGATGTTGTCTTTCCAGCACCATTAACCCCAACAACTAAAATCACATAAGGTTTATCATTTATGTTAAAATCTTCTTTTTTCTCATCGTATATGATATTTCCGATTTCTTCTTTTAAAATGACATCTAACTCTTGAGCATTGGTGTATTTATCTTTGGCAACTCTTTCCTCAATTGATTCAATAATTTTAATTGTTGTATTAACTCCAACATCAGATGTAATCAAAATTTCCTCTAAATCATCAAGTACCTGAACATCTACTTTTGTCTTACCAACAACGGCTTTTTTTATTTTTTCAAAAAAGGTTTTACTTGTTTTCTCTAAACTTTTGTCTAAATTTTTCTTGTCAGTTTTTTTAAATAATCTCTTAAAAAAACCTTCTTTTTTATTTTTTAATGGCTCAGGTTCAGGTGCTGGCTCAGGTTCAGGTG
>CETQ01107446.1_pt1 | contig 32723 bp, 16 predicted proteins | sample 531261 | NCBI WGS metagenome assembly CETQ01 (sample SAMEA2622376, study PRJEB7988) | marine metagenome | biome: marine biome (ENVO:00000447); feature: surface water layer (ENVO:00002042); material: "saline water (ENVO:00002010), including plankton (ENVO:xxxxxxxx)" | depth 5 m
GACTCTTGTGCATTTCAACTGCTTTATCTAATTCTTTAGCAATACCCTTCACATTCTTGGGTGTATTATGCATTTCGTCAATTTCAAATTCTTCCTTCTTAGTTTTGTTTCCCCAGTTTGCTGCACCTACTTTTCTGCATTTGACTAGTGCTCCTGACGCATACGCACTTGGCCATACAGAGTAACGTGACTTGACCTTATGATAGCAAGCATCTTTCTTGCCTTCCTCAATATCGATCTCGTCACCTACCTCTACATTATTTTCTGCGAACCATCCACGGTTTACTTCTAACGCACACAGCACTTCTCCATCAGAAGCGACTGGACTCTCGTCAAATGGTTCTAACTCTTTGATGCTTTCGATTGTTCCATCCTCTTTTATGAAAGCAATATCAAGAGGAATTCTTGTTTCTGTCATGTGGAAAGACTGCTCTGCAACTTCATCAAAGATGAACAGCATTCCACTACTGTTGTCTAAACTCTCACGGAACATCAATCCTAAGTTAAAATCTCTAATGTTGTTCGGAATTTCAACATTGAGAGGTAAAGTAATGAAATCTGTAGATTCGCTCATTTTCTTCTTAGGTTTATCAGTTGATACATATGTGGGTTTTGCCGCACCTGTCTTTTGTGGTTGACCCGGATCTGCAGCTCTTTTTCTTCTTTGAGCAGACTGTCTTTCAGATTTGCTCATACTTGCCCTCTTTGCAGAGGACACGCATTTGGGTGTTGACTTCTGTCCCGGTTGACGAGCACAGGGTTTACCTGATACTACTTGAACCCAACCTGGTTTTCCTCCTTTTGATTTAGACTTGCCAAACCAATCACGAAGACCCTCCTCGCTTATTCCTCCACCGTTCCCGTTGGATCCACCATTGCCACTCCCATTCCCATTACCACCATTGCCATTACCATTGCCATTAGAAACATTACCATTTTTGGGTTCGTCTACAGAGTGTCCATTTTCTTTGCGGAGATATCCAGCACGACCTACTGCCTTAAATCCTTTAGGGATTGGTTTACACTTTTTATCAGTGTAGCAGTAGTATTGCCCAGCTGGGCATTTGCCGTTTTTCTTCATGTTAGCAAGAGTTCATAGATATATTTATATAATATTATCCGTCTAACGCTACAGTAAGACCAAGAGTCATACCAGGTAGTGATTGCCAGGATGTTCCATCATAAAACTCCATTTTTTTAGTTGTTGTATTGTATATCATTGAACCTTCTGTTAAAGTATTTGAACTAGTAGCACTATCTCTAGTGGTAGTTGTATATTGTGGCATAAAGAATGCTGCTCCAACCGTTGCTATGCCAGTAACATTCCAATTTCTGGCACTTGCTTCATCATAGGTTAAATCTCCACTTACATTAAGATTACCTGTGATTGTTGCATCACCCTCAACATATAAAGCAGAATCAGATCTTGCCGTAGTGGCGATGCCAACGTTTTTTGTGGTATGAATACCAACCGTATTAGTTGCCCAAGTTCCACCAGCTCCAACTCCACCACTAGCAGCGACTTTCCATTTGTTTGAAGAGTCATTCCATTTTAAAATATAACCATCTTGTAATCCAGAAATATCTACATCATCCAGGTCTTTAATAAACCCAGCACCACCACCACCAATAGATCCTAGTTGATATTGTACCCTTTCTACAAACCTTTTGTAGTGCTGTTGTAATTGATCTAGAGTTACAAAATTTTGATCAATAGGAGTAAGCGGATCTGAACTCTTTGTATCAGGAGGATCCATCCCCAGAGGAACATTTGTCTCTGCTAGAAGTTTTTGTTCTTCCTGTAGTTGTTTTTGAGAAGACTTAATATCTTCTACAAGTTTATAAAGTCCTTTAATATCAGACTTTACGTAATCAATGTCTTTATCATAATACTTAATTTCAGGCAGACCAGAAATCTCTTCTTTTAATTCAGTAAAATACTTAAGAAGTAATTCATCAGTTTTTACACTGGTATAGTTAATTTCCTTAAGTTCCTTATTAATCTTATTCTTGAGTTGATTATATTCTCCAAGAATCTGCTTTTTGAGTTTGCGATCATCATCTTTGAACTCTTTGTGGTATTCCCACATTTTTATGGAAGAAGATCTCATCTCCTTCCAAATCTTATCTTTCTCTTCGTCAATACGAAAGTTTACTTTACTATTAAGGTCTTTAATATCAGAATCAATCTTAACTGTATTATTGAAGTGTTTTATGTCTAAATCTTCAGATAGTTGCCCAAGGTCATATTCGACTTTTCCTCTCAATCCTTCAATTTTATCAGATACTTTTACAAAATCATCATCAATTACGCTAAAAGTCTTACCAATCCAAGAGAAATCTGGAACTTCATTTACTTCATTAACCCACTTAGGAAACTTGGGAATTGATGCCTTTACCTGATCGATTGCCTCACAAATTGCTTCAATCTCTTTATCATAATACTTTACTTCAGGGAGATTTGCTACATCAGTTTGAAGACTATCAATTCTATCTTCAATAGCATCTACTTGCTCATCGTAATATTTAACTTCTGGAAGGTCTTTAATCTGATCTCTTACTAAGTCAATCTGATCGCAGATTGCTTCTACTTCTCTATCATAATACTTTACCTCAGGAAGTTGTGAGATCTGTTCTGCAAGATCTTCAAGTTCTTTGTCATAATATTTAATCTCTGGTATATCAGGAATTTCTTCTCTGACATCATTGATTAGACGAATTAATTCTGGAAATGGTGGAACTATATCTTTTACTTCTAAGAAACTATTTCCATCAGCGTCTTCAATGGTTTGAGTTTCTTCCTCTATTTCAATATATTCTTCTACAGAAGGGAGTTCCTCTGCGTTCTCTTCTGTATAATAATCTTCTACTGACGGCAGACTTTTGTCTCCATCAAAATCCTCATACGAGGGCAAATCCTTTGACATTTTATTAGTAGTTAATACTTCGGGATTTCTCTCCCTTACATATTATTTAGGATCCTCTTTAAGTCCATCCTTTAACATCTTTGCGAGATCTGCTGTAGACCCGACAAATAAAGCATTATTAACAGTTGATGGTCCTTTTATTTTTTCCTCTGCTTCAACATCTTTTAATTTCTTTTGAAGGTCAAGTAATTTATCTGTTGCATCTGCAACGTTTTTTATCAACTGTCCTGCAACTTCATACGCTCTTGGCATTTCACTTTCTTGTGCAAGTTCAAGGACACCATTTAATGCCTCTTGTCCTTTTTCGATGATTGAGTAAAGATTACCTCTGGTATATTCATAATCTTTTTTAACATCATCAATACCTTCTTTTACTTTTTCAATTTTGCGTTCGATTACTTCTGGTTGAACGATGTCATCTGAGGTATTGAATGTCTCGTTGAGATCGTTGAAGTTCTTTGTCATAGTCATTAGAAGGACCCATCAAATCCAAAGTCATCACCCTCTTCAATAAGAGAGTTATCAGCAGCAGTAATCCTTCCAATCTCTGCACCTCTTACATGGGCCGTTGCTGTGGTCTTATCCTCTCCACGTCTTACATTTAGTTTATTACCAGTGATAGACTTGATGTAAAGTTCTTCTTCACCGATGGCAATATATGAGTCAGCAGTAAGACCACTTGCGTCTGCAACTTCGATATATGTGACTTTTGCGGTAATATCATCTGTGAGTGTAGTTGCGACATCTCCAGTGTAATTTTTGATTGCTCTTGGAGTTGCTGAATATGAATACTCTCTAATCGCACCGGAAGAATCTGAACCGGTAAGATAACTGACAGTTGCTTTTTTGATAATATCTTTTGTGACCTTAGTAGCAGGACCAAACAGATATGTTTTAGCAGTGAACCTTAATGTATAAAGAAGAACTCTTCTGGAAGTGAAATCTCCTTCATATTCATCAGACATTGTGATATTTTCTAATATCACGGGAATATCTTTTTTCTCTTGTATTGATTCGACTAACTCTACAGTTAGATTATAAGCAGGTTGAAAATATGGTAAAATTTGTTCTACAATCTGAAGTGCGTCATCATTCAATTTGGTCATTATACTCAACTCAAATGCCATGTTGTAGGGCACAGGCATAAATGATTTTTTAACGTCCGTCGAACTATTGGGATCTTTGACAGTGAAAGTTTGAGTTGTCGTTACTTTTCTAGAAGGATCATACGTAAGACCTGTGAACTCAAAAGACATCCTTGGCAAAGTAATTGCAAAGGGTTTATTTAGATCTGGAGACTGCTCTAATCTTGCTAGAAACTTTTGTGTTGGACCATAAGCAAGAGGAACTTTTACAACACTAAAAACATCATCATCACTATCAGTCTTTTTGATAGTTATGTTATTGAAAAGCGTGCCAAACGATACAATGGTCCTCCTCAAAATTTCGTTGTAAAAATACTCAAACATGGTTTAGTCCTAAAATCCTAACACGCTATGTGTTTTTATTTAGGGAATACCAAATGGATTCTGTTCTGAGAAGTCTAAGATTGAATCTGCTTCTGTTTCAATGTTAATATTATCTGCGAATCCATCATCAACAGGTTGAACATCAATCACTCTAAGTTCATATGAAGCACCAGATGTAGAACCAACAATATTTTCACCAATCAAGAACTCTCCATTGACAGTTCCTAGTTCAAGATTATTTGTGGTGGCATTCCAAGTTCTCACTCTTCCCGTAGTTCCACTTACAGATCCAGTCACTATTTCATTAAATACAAATGTTCCAGATCCACCTGCAGCAGCTGAACCAATCGTAATAGTAGGAGCAACTGTGTAACCAAGACCAGCATTAGTAATATGAATTGCTGATATAGTTCCAGCAGCACTTACAATCGCTGTTGCCGCTGCAGATACAGTAGATACACCCGTAAATGTAATTGATGGATTTTCCACGTAACCGCCACCACCTGAGGTCACCGTTATAATACCAACTACACCGTCACCTATGGTTGTTGTGGCAGCTGCACCTACTCCACCTTTTCCACCCCCGCTAAAGGTCACAGAAGGCGCTACAGTGTATCCTGCACCAGATTTGACAACATTAACTGCCTGAACAGATTGATCTCCTGGATTAACATTGAAATTGCAAACATTAATTCCACCAATCATTGTTGCCACACCTACAGCAGTTATTCCACCTGCTGGCGCAGATGATACTCCAACTGTCGGTATACTACTGTAACCACCACCTCTATTTGTGATGGTAAAGAATCTTACACCACCATTGAATATTGCTGCTGTTGCGGTTGCAGTTGACGCAGCACCAACAAGAGTGAGAGTTTGAGTTGGTCCTTGAATGGTATTAATACCATCATCAGTTAGACCATCATAGTTCTCTCCGATGAGATTATTATCTATCTCCTCAATGCCAGTAGATATGACCTCATCTTCAAGTCTAAACAGTTCACAATATAGTTCATATACATAAAGATTTTGTAATTGATAATATGGTTTAGCGTATTCTACGTCTTTGATTTCATAAATTCTATCATCAAGAGGAAACCAAATTAAATCACCGCCCTTTGGTCTAGTAGATAATTTAATATTTGATTGATCTTCAATAAGAGGAGTAATGTAGTTTTCAAATCTCTCTCTGGAAATAATCAATCGCACTTCATCTTGAGATTGAACACCAAATTTGGATAAAATATTTCCTGCACCTGAGTATTCATCATAATTGTCAATATACGCCTCTAATGGAAGTGCCATATCAAATCTTGATTGCACTACTTCTCTTATAACAGTATTCTCTGATAGGTATTTTCTAGGCAGGTAAAAAATATCTACCCCATACATTCTTAACTGTTCATTAATTAAATCTTGAACAAGATTTTGCTCACCAGTAGTACCTTGTGTAAAATATGGATTGAGCATTATCTTATCCTATCATATCTAAGGGTGGCAATTCATAGGTATTGGACATTTGCTCCTTGATCTTATCTAACTCTTTTTCTGCATCATCATATATTTGTCTCCCATTTAATTCGATTCCACCAGGAAGTTTGACTCCCTGAAACTTCATTAGATTTTGACCCCATTGTCTTTTGATTAGTGCAGTTAGATATCTCTTTAAGAAAGAATCGTTATAAACTCTAGTGAAATCATCTGGATCTATAAGTCTATAACAGTCGATAATTAAATAATCGTCAACAGTCACAGATCCCCAGTCAATATCAAGATATAATCTATCTTGTCTCATATTAAATCTTATCTGTTTCTCAGTATTCAAAGCAAAGTCCATATCCTCTAGATATCTCTTTGTCATTGCATATGTCAGCACCTCTGTTGATCCAAAATAATAAATGTCATTTAAGAACATCTGATATTTAATACTGAACATATTATTTGTTACAGTATTACTTCCGTCAAATCTAAAAACTTTTGTTATTCCAATAACTTGTGGAGGGACTTGTAAATAGTTGCTATTTTCTTCAAAATTAAAGGTAGTGCTTTGCCCATCGATGGTGGAAGTTGCACTAGTGGTTACAATCCCAGCGACATTATCTCCTCCTCTTGCTCTCCCCCTGTCTATATCTGCCTGAGTAATTTTATACTTTAAAAAAGTTTGAATACTTCCATCATAATCACGCTCATGGAACAATTGAAGGGCATCATCCACCAAGTCGTCTATCTGCTCATCGGCAACATTAATCTCCAGCACCGGTGCCCCTAGCTGTCTCTTACAATAGTTGATTAAATCTGTCCTACTTGCTGGTTTTGCCATTTATTCCACAAGTTTCCTAAGTGTATTTAGGGTGCTGCTGAAACTGCATTGTTGACGTATATATTTCCATTAGCAAGAGTGTAAAAAGTCCCTCCTGCTGCAACAATTACATCATATACATATCTACCTTCATTTAAGTTTCTAGTAGATGTAGATCCAAGCGAAAGTTTCATTTTACCATCAAATGCACTCGTAAATCCAACAGTAAAAGATGTCGTTATTCCAAGTGTCGCACCCACAGCAACACTTTTGGACATCGCTGCTGATCCAGAATATCCGGTTAAATCAAACGCAGCGTTAGAAGTAGTAAAGATATTTAAGTTTGCATTAAAGTCTGAACCACCTTGAATGGTAAGATTTAGACCGAATGGAACTCCTGAATCTGGATCGAAAGTAATATTTTTAGATGGCATCTGAGAGTCCTATTACCGACATTGTTTCTTGCTGCTTATAATATAATTTCGCAAATGATTTTGCAATATTTTTAAGTTCATCATGATCATTACAATTATCTATATCAGTTGCGATTTGTTGGTAAGCAAAACTTTTTGATAAATTTTTTAATTCGATATCATTTGGATCCATTTAGCAACTCCTTAAGTAAAGATTTTATCTCGTCAAGTTCACCTTTTACATTGGCAAGGTCTTGTTCCATTGTCTGTACCTTTTCATTCTTTTTGAGTTTTACATTCCTAGTAGAAAGATACTGACTATACTCAAGACCATTGACATTAATGATTGCATTGGTTTCAGGATCTCTTGCGAGATCCTTATTTCCCTCTAATTCATAAAATTCCATTATGCTAAAGCGATCACTCTAAGTTCCTTGACTCTTGGAACATAACATTGATTTGTAGATGTTAGATTCAACTTAATTCTATAAGTTTTGAATGAAGGTAAATCATTGATAGAGAAGGTATATTCTCTATAATCTGCCAAAGAAGTGTCATGTACCAGACTACTTGATTTTACTATAAAAGCGTCTGGTTGACCATTATTATTTTGTGGTGCAATTACCTCACCTTTAATATTAAGATTAGAAAAACCTGGGAAAGGTGAGAACGTTGGTTCTGCTCCGGGAGTTTTTCCGACTGAGAAGAATGCCCTAATATCTGCATCAACATTTATATGAGCAGAGAGTATAATCTTCAGAGCTGATGCTGAATTCTCAAGCACAATTTCCTTGGATATGTACTGACATGCTGTAGGATCCTCATCTATACTATCAACTCTAGAGTCTGTTGCATAATCAGTAATAACGTTATTGACTCTATTAGATGTAAGAACAGCACTGACTCTTTGAGTATCAATAACTGGTGATACTCTTGTATCAACAGTATTCAAGAATAATCTCATATTCATTGATTTTGATCCTGGTACAGTCGTCAAATTAGCCTCTTCATTAACTTTAGACGCTATCATTCTTGGAGTATCAAAGTAGTTCTTTTGATTGATTACAATATCACTAAATCCAGCATTCAAGAATGGCACTTCATTTCCACTGAAACTCTTAGAAGTTGTTGTTCTAATTTCGCCAGTGATGGTTGTTCCAGGAACAGTCATATTATGAACATTGGGAGTAATCAATTCAAATGGCATGTTTTGAGTTGCTCTTACATTAGCACCACCAACGGATTTTTTACGTCCAAATTGAAGTTGAGGGAATCCTACATCACTGTCTCTAGCAGTTCCAGTTTCTGAACTTACATCAATTTTAACTTTATAAGAATCAAATGTAAACGGATCACTTTCACTTACATTACTCAGAGAATGAGTTCTGTTAATACGATTAAGACTAATTCCATTTAATTCATATTTAAATACTGGAGTTCCTGCTGGATACGTTCTAGGATTAGATCCTCTAACAATATTTCCGCCAATAGTATTACCAGTTACATTAGTGTATTGAATAATTTCATCTTCAATGAGAAGAAGACCAACATTAGTGGTTCCAACACCAACACTCTCAAATGTAGAGAATGTTGCCCCAAGTCCAACTGCAATGCCACTCGTTGAATCTGCAGGATATGCTGCTGTGAGTGTAGTTGGTTTAATATCTGGTTTTACTCCAGAAAGTTTAACAGTATTCTCAGCAAAATACATTCCGTGATTTTGATGATCGATATTCATATGCAAACCATCATTGATAGAAATGATAGATGCTATTTGAACATCTCCACCAGGAGCTCCGGGAAGATCGTTATTTAAAGTTTGTGCGACTCCAACACTATTAAAGTACCTCATCGATTTGCTGCTGCCAACAACAAAATTGCCTTGAACATTATCAAGAATTAGTTCGTTTGTGACACCAATTCCAGTAATAGTAAGTTTAGCATCTCTACCAACTGAATTAGTACCAAGTGTGGTAATTCCAAGAACGTCACCCACTTGATAACCAGATCCACCTGAATTAATCGTTGCACCAGAAGCAACAATTGATCCATTAAGTATGCTGATTGTTGCAGTTGCTCCTCTTCCATTACCTGTCAATGTAACAAGATTAACGTTTTCATACGTTTGAGAACCACTGGCAGGTATATAACCAAGACCAGCGTTGGTGACTGTCATCTGACCTGTGCAAGAACCGGCAGTTCCAACTAGGTCACCGGTAGCATTAGTTTCATTTTGGAAGAAAGTATTTCCGATTTCATATCCAGCATCAGCAACTGTGGTTCCAAGACCAACTCTAATTTTCCTGGATGAAATAGATATAGGATCCGGGAGTAATTTAGCAATCTGAGCATTTCCCTCTGTAAGTTCAGGATTATAAAACTCAATACTACCTGTCTCAACAAAGTCTGCTCTGTAAAGGGTGAATTTAAGATCTTCCCATTGACTTGGTTCCCAAGTGGTATTATTTTGAGATTTAAACAGAGACCCAAGATATGGTTGATTAGAAATAAATGCATCTGTCAATAAATCATTTTCACCAATTCTTGAAATATAAACTGTATACTTAGTCGAGTTTGATGCTAAACATATTGCATATTCAGTGCCACCCTCAACGTATACTGGTGCCTTAAATTGCACATTTGTAGCAATTGAACCATCTGCTGAAGTTGAGATGTCGGATGGATCTAAGACAATTTCAGAGCCAGGTAGAACTTTTGTGCTTGGAGATCCATTTATCATAGATCTTATTTGGAAGACCAACGGAACATCCATATCATCAACTGTTCTAAAGAAGACATCACAACTAGTCAAGAAACATCCCGTTTCATCCTGAACTAAGAAGGATTGTGCTAAAGGATCATACCAAGTTATAATTGTTTGAGTTCTACTTTGAGTGCTAAGAACATTAGAATTGATTAACTCAGTGCCAAGCGACTGCTCAACGTTTCTATCTTGAAATTCTCTCTTTTGCTCAATTCTAGCATTTCTAACTGAGAGAATATTTTCTTGCAGTGTTTCTAAAGTTCCTGATGAAGTAAAATTCTCTTCAGCAATAGTTGATGCAACATCTTGATTATTGTCAGGATCATTTAGTAAAGTAAACGCTTTAGTTCCTGTTTCAAATTTAGGGAAATTAACGTTATTAGGATTCGGTATGAAGAGACTTCCAATAATAGTAGATGAAAGATCTGAAATCAATCTTACATCGGTTAAAGTTGCCTGTGCGCCACTAGTTCTTCCAATAAATACCATTCCAGTTTGAACGTATCCAAAAAATTCTCCTTGTGCTTGCTCTGAAAGAGATAAAGTATCAACATTCAATATATTTGAAGTTGAGGAGTATGTATTAGAGAGTGGTCTATTTGTATATGGATTTTCCCGGAAAGTTTTTGTTGGACTATCATATGCACCTTCTCTATGGTTTAATTGTGCTGCTCTAAATGTAATACGAGGTGCTTCACTAGTAGGATCAGAGAGTCCTGTTCTTATAACTCTTCCCTCTATAGTTTCCCCAACTTGGAATGTTCCACTAATCATGGAAATTTCAAGAAGTTTTGGCACACAATACTTTGTAACATCTACTCCATCAAAGAATGCGTACATTCTTGTAAGAGGTTTCATTTTCTTTGAAACGAATTCAATGTTTCTAGATCTCATAGTTGCAATGAGATCTCTACTAACGACTCTATCACCAAGTGAAGAAGTATCAAATTGTTCAGTAATAATGGTTCGAGTTCCATTTCTTGATTGAACACCAGATTGAGTTCTAGTAACAAATGTCTCTTCAATAACTGCATCAGTTACAGTTCTTCTATCTGTTCTTGTTCTGCTTCTACCACCTGGACCCTGACGATGAATGGTGTCAGGACCACCTTGAACCGTTCTGGTTCTTGTGGTGGTCTCTTCAGTCACTCCACCCCAATTTGTTTGCCAGGAATCCCAGAGTATAGGACCAAATCCGGTTTGAGGATCTATACTTCCTCCAGCAACTAATTCATTAAATGTCTCTGTATAATTACCCTCTTGTTGAATAATTTTTGCCTCTAATCTAGTCGTATCAACCCAACTATCCGTTGCCGGGGTCAGTTCCATTGTTCCATTCCAGAAACTTATAAGGAATGGAGTAACACTTTCAGTTCTTGTTGCAAATGATTGCTTTATGTATTCTACTTCGGCATAATCAAGAGTTACAATGTCATCTCCCTTTCTTATATTATTGCCCTCTATTGCAGCAACACTTGAGTCAGCATTTGGATCTCTACCAACAACAGGACCAAGAATCATGTCAACAGCATTAGTATAATGCTTTGGCCTTAATTCGCCATATTTTCTATCAATAGAGTTTTTGATGTCAGCACTATCTTCCTGTGTGAGGAAACCTGAGAAATTATCAACAAAGAAACCAGATTTAAATCTATTTAAACCATCAGTATCAGCAATAAACAAGTTTGCAGTTTCTTTCTCTAATAATGACAAAGTAGTATAAAACTCTAAACTCTTAATTCTGTCCTCAAGTTTCTTGATATCTTGCATTCGATATCTTTTATGTTGAGTGAATGAAAGTTTTGCATCTTGAACATTAAAAAGATATGGTGGTAATTCGACAGTACAAATTTCAATAGCATCATCAATGGGATTCGGAGTCACTGGGTCATCAGAGGGAGTTCCATAAACCACTTGAAATCTTCCGTCTTTAGACAAAAATACTCTATCAATTCTGCCTTGATAATAATCAACATCAGCTGTTATTTGCTCATCAGATGCTAATATATTTTGAACTGACTGACCTGCACTATTGAATGATCTTCCGGCAAATTCAAGGGGAGATCTAACATTTTCGGTCACAGTATATTCAGAAACTCTTGGTCTCAAATCAATGATATCAGTGTTTCTAAAATTATTAATTGATTTTATTTCTTTGGAATAATCAAAATTTTTGTAAGATTCAACAGTGACAATATCTCCATTATCAGTTGCTTCAAAAGAAGCAGAGGTAAAATAAATTTTTAGTTGTTTTACAGGAGCATTATTGGTTATCTTTCTTTTTATACTACCATATGAATATGTTGTTTCATCTTGACCAGTCTTAAACACATAGTTGGAAGATATGTTAAAACTTGGAGTATCAAGAACAGAAACCCTTGCAGATATGTTGGATTCTTCAAATTCTAATGTTTCTCCTTGGATAAATACCGACTCATTTTTGTATATAAAGGAGATGGTTGATGCATCAATAATCTCAGCAACAATAGCGATAGAACCACTTGTCTGACCTGTTACTCTTTCACCAATTAAAATATCAGAAGTAGTTGTAGAAGGACTGATAATATTAAGTAAGGATACTTTTGGTGCAGAGGCAGCAGTATTGTCGGCAGATTCAAATATTCCTTGAATTGAAATAATGTCTGGGGAGTTGAGCGAGATTACCTCATCCTCAACTCTAGTTCCAAATGGAAAATTACCATGAGTTAGACCATTATTAAGTGTTGTTGTACCAATTCCAGATCCCTCAAGACGAGATTTGTTGACAATTATAGATTTAACTCTGTTTTTAATTTTTATTTTTGATGTTGGATTTCTTTTTCTTAAAGTTGCTATTAAAGTTGCACCAGTATCATTAGCACCAAGGTTTCTTATTTGTAAAGATTTTGCGTCACCACCAATTTCAAATCTATCTGCAGTCAATTGCTCAGTTAATCCATCAGATCTAATAAGAATATATCTTTCGTCATCGAAGGGAAGGAAAGTTTCATTAGGTCCTGCAGTCACAGCAACAGAAAGTTGATTGCTGGTAATATCTACACTGAAGGTCTTTTTAATAGTGAAAACAGTTTCAGAGAGATCTATTCCTGCAACGTTTGGTTTTGGGCATGGAGTGAATAAAGTATTATCGGAAGAATCTGCAAGTTCAGATGAAAGGATTTGTAAATCTGTGACACTTAAAGTTGTAGATGGCAAGAATCCACTTGAAATTCCAGCAACAGTGGCGACACCTTCGATTGTGACAGCATTTGTTCCTACACTTGTAACTCTAGCAATAATAGGATCAATCGTAAGTCCTGGAGTAGTGTCAGTATATTTAATTAAATCATTTTCTTTCACAACTGTTCCAGGGAACAATGTATTTGCACTGGTGACCGTGCTTACTCCACCAGACTTAGGACTAATTGTAGCAATGCCAACTGAAAAATTGTTCGATTGTAAAATATTTGCACTAAAAGTATTGACACCGGTGATTCCATCTGCTAAATCTAAAGTATTTGAGGTAGCAAAAACAGATTTAATATTTGAAATTTTATTTTCTGTAACTGCAATGGCAATTCTTCCATTTTCAAGTCCGTTAAATGAAAGTTTTTCATTTGCAATGAAAGTTCCGTTAGTATCATAAACAGTGACTGCTGTTCCTGCACTCACAGCATGTCTTAAGAATCCAGTTGCTCCACTTGAATTTCCTTTAACGAATGTAGGGACGGTTAAAGTATGTGCTTGATTTAAAGCTAATTCCGTGGTTGTTTGAACATCATATAAAGAAAGATCCCATTGATTTGTATTTGCATTAGTGGCACTATAACTTCCAGACTCAAGGGTAAAATCATATATTCTAGCAACACCAATCTCTCTTCCTGGAGCAGTCTCTGAATTGACACCAACTCTTTGATCTCTTAAACTTACTACAAAAGTATTTCCAACTCCAATTGTAGGTGCTCTATAAACACTATTGACTTTAAAAGTTGCACCCGTATTGTAAACAAAGTTCTGATCTTTTATAGTTTTTGTGGTTCTTGGTTTATCTACGTCAATAAAAGTAGTATTAAGAGTTTCAATTTCATAACCCTTAACAAATGCCTTTCCAGGAGAGAATTTATATAAAGCAAGATTGTCAGTTGGTGTTACTCCGCCAGGAGTAAATTGACCAGCATTGAAGATTCCATTATTTCCAATCTGATCATTTAAAGATTCTGCAATTGAAACATCGAAAGGTCTTACGTAGTAATCCCCAGATTCGGCAAAAGTTCTTCTTGCAAGAATATCTGTAATATCATTATATCCAGGACCTCCACCAAGATCACCCTTTCTGGTTTTTGTTTCCTGAAGAACTCCATTGACTACTGTTGCCAGTAGAATAAAGTTGTCATCAGAAAAATCATCTAATGGTTTTTTAAAAAGACTCAAACTAATTTGAAGTCTATCGGCACCAGGAGCAGCAAAATTACTAAAACCTTGAGAATTATCGTTGAGATCTTCATCCAAATCTGCGGTGATAATTTCTTCTTCAATGAAGAAACCAATTCTATAACTTGGTGTATTACTTAATTGATCTAAAATTAAAGTTTCTCTACTTACATTAACAAAATTACCTCTTACAAAATAAACACCAGCATCCACTGAGAATGCAGAACCAGTTCCAGCAGCACCTGACACTAATGTGCTTGCAAAAGGAGATCCAATAGGAATAGTTGTATTTCCAAGCAATCCAGATAAAATTATTTCATTGCAGGTTAAATTTTCTGCATCAAAGAAAGTTTGAGTAAGATTATTTGTTGTGCTGGATCCTAGGTAATTGATATAAAGAGTTAAAACGCCATTTCCAGAATCTTCGGGTAAAACTATACTATCGACAACTGCAGTTACACCAGATCTTACCCCTGTAATTTTTGTACCTATTAATTGGTCTGCATATGCAGATACAGGAACCCCTTGGAAATTATTCTCTAACTGAATTGCATAATACAATCTAGTATAAGAAGTGTTTCCAGGAATAACCTTAGCACCCTCTTTAAAAAAGTGTTGCCCAAATCGTTCGATCTGATTTTGCAGAATCGATTGTAAGGAAGTTAATTCCCTTGCCTGAACAGGATAACCAGGTTTAAATAATACCTTATGGTAATCGTTAGCGGGATCAAAATCGTCAAAATATGGCGCTACGTTAAGATTCGTCTGCTGTGGCATAATTCTTTAGAACTGCAAAATAACTTTTATGTCTTCCTTTTGGTTCGACGATCTGGTGATAGATGGTCTATTGTCAACGTAGATAATGTTTCCAGAGTGTTTTTTGACCTCAGGATTGGCAATACCACTCGTGAAATTCTGACCAAGATAGTATGTACGATTATTTATTACGGTAGATATACCAGAAAAAGCAGAATCAATAGTTAAGTTTGATCCTGTAGATGGTGTAATTGTTAAACTACCACTGCCCGAAGGTGTTGACGTAAACTCCTGCAACTCAAACCCATATTGGGGTTGAGTTTGTGCTGTCCCAACCGTGTTAAATCCAGCTAAACTCCTATCCTGCCAAAACTTTAAAACTCCTGTAATTTGATCATAACTAACAACTCTTCCAACAGCAGTGACACCAGTTCCAACTGTTTGTGTAAAGTAGGAATCTGATGTAAAAGTAGCAGTACTATATCCTGTTCCAACTAATCTTAGAGCACTAACAGCAGATGCTTTATCCAGTGTTAAAACAGATGAAGATCCAAATTGTTCAGGATTTTCTACAACTCCAATTCTTGCAATTTGGTTCCCCGTAATAAAGTCGGGGTTTTCATTATCATTTTCTATTCTGGAATATAAAAGTATATTATATGCTCCCAATTCTCTATAAATGTCCGCTCCGTGTCCTCCTTGTGGTGGGATTATTACGTCAAAGGTTGGTCTAGTTGTTCCTGTAGGAACTCCTCCAGCAACAAGGTCAAGATTACCATATGTATATCCTGAACCCTGAGTTGAAACTATAACTTGTCCTACTTGTTGGTTGCCATCAATAACAACTGTGCATTCTGCTCCGCTACCATCGCCTTTAATAGGAACTCGTGTGTAAGTAGCATTAGCAGTTCCTAAACCTACACCACGATTAGTAATGGTGACAATTTTGATACTTCCATCAACAGAATTGTCCCTAACTGCTGCATTATCTGTTGAGGTTGACCAGTCTCTGGGAACTGGCATATATTGTGTAGATTCAAATTTTACAACTTCACTTGGTTTGATTGTATAGAGATACTTCCAAATATAACCATCACCACTGGTTCCTGCGCTTCTTGGTTCTAAATCAATAAAAGTTGGTTCATCCAAAGATGCTCTGCCTGTTGGATTATCTGGATCGGTTCCGTTTTGTAGACAAATATAAACTCTAAAGTCACTATTCATTACAAAATAATTTGCAAGATATAAAGATGTAGATCCCGATACTTTTGCAGTGTTAGTTCTACTATAATCATGACGATACATGTCAAACGTTGTTCCAGAACCCCAAGATCTTTTTGGAACTACTTGACTCGCATCAGTAATATTAATTTTTTTAAGAGCAACCATTGTATCCCAATAGTCATTCTCTTGGTCAAAATTATCTTTAGGTGCAGGAGGATTAGTGTCCCAATCACTCTGATAATCTGTTGGATTAGGTAAACCAACAAAAGAATAATATGAATTGTTGGAGTTATTGACCCCAGCAATAAAATTCTTTGCGTTTAATATCCTAATCTGATCCGTTATAATTGCAGCCATTTGACGCGAGTTTTTATTTATTTATTAGGAGTTTGCTGTATAATTTTTGGACTTCAAGAAATTAGTCCTAATTACTCTAGCAGAGGTAGTTATACCCGAAGTATAAGCGTTATAAGATCTCAATTGAGATCTAACAGGAACATTTATTCTTCCGTAACTAAAATCACCAAATCCAGTATCTGACGTTGTAATTCCAGCACTGAATCCAGAAGGAACACTTGAAGCATCTACAAACAATCTCTTGACAGTTGTAGATATACCAACAACATCTCTCTCAAGTGTTTCAATACTAGAGACTTCATATATTCCATCTACAAATGTAGATCCAACTCCAACGTTAGAATTTTTAATCATAAAATAGTCATTCGCCAAAATAGAAGAAATGGTCACAGCAGTTCCTGCAACGACAGGATTTCTTAAGAAAGAATCATATGGAATATGTATATCAAAGATTAACTTTGGTCCAACGGTAGTTCCAAATCCAACGATGACACCATTATCGCCAAAGTAATCCGATACAGTAGCGTCCTCTGAATTGACCCCTGGAGGGGATATAAGGACAGTTGGTACGTCCGTGTATGTATAACCAACTCCGGGAGAAGTTATCGCAACACCAGTAACGGTTCCGCCTGCACTTATAGTGACTGTTCCTAACGCTCTAGATGCTGAAGTGTATCCAAAACTTACAGTAGCAGTTGTGTATCCAACACCACCATCAGAAATGACTACGGATGATATTGTTCCAAATCCAGAAACAACTGCAGTTGCTGATGCACCAACTTTAGGTTCTTGAGGAATAAAAGTAATTTTATTTTGGAACTGTTTATCTGCTGCTTCGTTTTGAGGATTAAACAGAGGTCTCAAACTATCAACGTATATTATAGTAGAACCAATTCCGACATTATTAATGATATACGAAGTAGGATTAATAACAGGTTCATACAGTTCTCTGTCCTTACCAGTGGGAGCACCATTGATAATTTTATCCTCAGTCTGTCTACACCAAATAACTCTTCTCTCTAATGTTACATCATTTGTGAGTCCAGGTCCATTATAAGCATTTGTTCTAACGTTTCCTGTTGAGAGCAAACTGAGCACACTTCTTTTTTCTTCATCAAGATTTGGATGTTGGGATTCTGGAATGTGTTGAAGTTGTAAAGTATCACCTACTTTTACAGTTTCGATTACATCTTTGAAACTAACATCAGTATCACCATTTCCTTTGTAGAAAATAATTGACACCTTATCTTCTAACTTTAGTGGTTCAGAGAATGTAACCGTGCTGCCACCGTTAAAGGAATATCCCACTCCTGGTTCTTGTAAAACATCATTGACAAAAATAATCAATACATCTTGAACGTTAATTTTTGAACCTTGAGAAGCAACGATAGAAGTCAACGCACCATTTAATTTAAGAGGGAAGTCTCTTCTTATTCCATCAATTAAATCTTCAATATTGTCAAGAACTTGAAGTGTTCCAACAGACCATCCTGCAAATTTATCTTCTGCAATTTCATCAACTGTTATTTGAAATTCATTTCCAGAGAAAGATGACGTAGTTGGAATACCAGTAGTTCCACCGATGGCGACAGTGAGTATATTACCATCTCTATATCCATATCCAGTGTTTTTAATCTCAAAATCAATTACACTAGAACCATTACCCACGACAACATCGACTGTTGCCTCAGTTCCAACTCCAGCAACAGAGGAGGAACTATAGAATAAACGCATGTTAGAATAAGAAACAGGATCATCAATCACGACGAATGGTTGATTTGTATGTGTATAACCCGTTCCTGGATTTGTGATAGCAACACTTACAATGTGACCGTTACTTATAGAAGCAACTCCAACAAATTGAATGTTTCCGGTTCCTGTGCTAGATGTTCCCACACCAACATTAACGGTCGTCTGAATACCAGATCTGTATCCAGATCCACTATTACCAATACTAATTGAAGAGATAGTGCCAAATCCAGAGATGATCGCGGTTCCACCTGCAGAAACTAAAGGTTGATAACCAAATCCTTCAGTTGAACCAACGGATACAACAATTCCTCCTTTTGGAAAACTTGAAATACCAACATCAGGTCCGAGTGGAGTTTGTGGTGAAGAACCATTGAATGTAATGGTAGTAATCCCTGAGGATTCTGTCAAAACATAATCTTCTATTGATGAAGGAACTTGGAAGATATCATTGATTAGAACAATAGCATTTTCATTTTCAATTCCAGTAATATCAGCACCAGATTGTTTTAAATCAAATTGATTTGTTGTTCCATTAAATTGATCATTAATATTGTCAAAAATATAATTTCTATTATATGAATCTTCTGATCCACCAATTAAACCAGATCTTATAAATGATCTACCTTGGAAAGTGGAACTTGTAGTTATTCCTATAAAATCTCTCTCGTCTGGTGGATTAGTAGTAGAACCAATAGGAGTATTACCGAAGGGTGCTTCTACAAAATTAAGAGTATTATCAACGATGTTATAGTTGCCGGAAATTTTTGTAACTAAGTCATTAGTTGCAGCAGCTGCAACTTTAGTTCCCAACCATCCCCTACGAACTCTAATAGTGTTAGTGCTTCCAATACCAACACCTTCAATCTTCATGATTTCATCATTAATTTTTATTATATCTGAACCAGAGAATGATGTTATTCCACTGAATTTGACTAGATTATCAAAAATAGTAACGTTGGTGGATAAACCAGTCGTAACTGATGTGGCAACAATGGGAGATTGTAAAAGATTGTCAATAGCAACTATAACTTTTGCATTTTGATTTGTTGCGATAAATCTGTGAGATGTTCCAATTCCTACACTTTCAAGGTTCACAGATATAGGGTTTAACTTAAGTGCATTTTCAGCACTAGTCGCAATTTTTATTTTATTATCATTTACTTTAATAGCAAAAATATTCTCACCAGGTAAAAATGTTGTGTTAGATGCTCCTACAAATGAAGTTGTAGCAATTCCGATAGCAGATGACGCAGTTCCTACATGTACATATCTAAGTTGTTCACCACTAACATAAAAATGATTTGGAATGGTAATAGTATCATTGGTCAAGTCAACTATATCGCTGTCATTACCAACAAAATATCTTTCAAAGATTTCATTATTCTTATGAGTTAATCCAAATTCTCTCTTAACATCAGACTCAGTTCCGGTGTAAGATCCAAACTCTCCACCAATCGAGGCGTTACTAAATGTAATTGCAGTTCCTAAAGTAGTATCTTGATTGAGTGTAACTGCATTCTTGAATACAGTGACCTTTGTAGATATACTTGCATTTGGAGTAAACAGTAATGATACAGTTCCGTTGACATCAATGCTAGTTCCAAATGTACCTAAACCAACTCCAGTAGAGCACTCCGCATATTCAGTAAAATAAGTATCAAATGAATTTGTTGCAGTAAGATAATCATCAACAACAACTATTTCAGAAATTTGATATTCTCCGTTAGTCGTATCAGCAACTTGTGCAATGAAATACGCAGAATCATAATTATTGTCATATTGAGATACGGTTGTAACTCCAGGAGAACCAGATGATGATATGGTTGTTGTTCTACCATCAAGTTCAGCAAATTGTAATTTTGTTGTTGCAATTCCAGATGTGTTCTCAGACAGAGCAACCTGAACTGTATTGATTACACCTGTGGTCGTTATACCTGCGCCAGGATGGAAAGTTATTTCTAAATTACTACCTGATAATGCTGCAGAATATGTACCAAGTCCCACACCTCCATAAGTATCAAATCCACCAGTTGTTAGTTGACCAAATTCTAAGATAGATGCGTCTGTCCCATTATGAGATACACTTAGTTCAACAGTCTCAAATTTATCATTTTCAGTGGAATTTGGATTGACAGTAACAAGAACTTTGGAAGAGTTATATGTGCTCGCAATTGAAACGATTGTGGCATCAGAACCTGGTGTTATTTCCGTGGAGGAGGTGTCAACTAAAACACCACTACCGAAGAAAGTAGTCCCCGTTCCCACGGTCGCTATTCCACTTATATTATATGAAAGCGTTGTTATATCATAATCATTAACAGTAAACTTTGTTGGGAAAAATAATAAATTACCATCTGTACCATTTACAGAGAAGTCAAAAGAACCTTGATCATATTGAGTTTCAATTCTTCCATATTGATTCATGTAAGCTCTCACACCATCATGAACTAAATCAACTATAAGAAGTTGTCTTTGTTGCGTAAATCTTTTATCCCTTACATAAGTTACAAATTTTAAACCTCTTGCCTCAGAAAGTTGGAATGTATTAACAGCACTAAATGGCGTAGATCTTGGTTCACTGTTAAATTCTCCACTGATGTCGTCAATAGAAAGAACTCTGTTTCCAATAGATTCAAAGAAATCCAATAATATTTTATTAGAAAATATCATCTCATCAGATATTGTATCTAAATTAATGGTCGTTTCTTTAACTAAATCAAAATCATTTACACAATTTAGATCAACATTTTGAACTATATCATTAACTGTCACTACTCCACCAAGGACAGTTGTAATGCCAACTGCCATTGAATTATTATTTGTGCTCTCTAATTGATAATCAGAGAATTTTTTGTAACCTAGGGCATGATTAGTTGAAGATACAACATCATTCCAGGTGTCATATGGAATTTCAGATTTTAGTGAATATGAGAATCTTTGATAATAGAAGTTGTCTTGAATTCTCTGAAGATCGTAATTCAGTTCACCAGATTCATCCTGCCATCCCCTTATTACTTTTGAAGATGCATTGTAATCAAAATAAGATTCAAAGGCGTTTATAGTTGAGGCAATACTTACAAACTTAGATGATTTACCAGTAATTTTTTCTTCACTTTTGAAATTATCGTCAGATGATACTCTTACTATTGAAGTTATTGGATTCCAATCTTCAACAACTCCGGTTGCTGAATCAGAAGTTACAGTTTCACCAACGATGTAATTATTAAGTATTAAATTTGAATCAAACAGTGGGAAGTGTTTTTGTGCTGTAATTCTACCTGATGAATTATTCACATCAAATTGACCAGGGAATTCATCATCATCAAAAAGATTCGACATGTTAAATCTTACTGATCCGATGCCTCCAAGATTAGGGGAAACCTCAGTCAACTCAAATAACTTATAGTTGTATCCTGAAGAATTATAATTTTTTCCAGTAGATCCTATTCCAACGCTTACATTTTCTACGAGAACTTTATCACCGACAATGAATGGGAAACCATCTGTGGCACTAAAATCCGTATCCATTGTGACCAGGGCATCCTTTGTTGCAGGGAAATATTCAATCGTGCTGATGCCAACACCAGAATCTGTGTTAGTTGGAATTATTGTAGGTGTTACGTTAGATATACCATTAGTGTTCTTTAGGATTTGAACAACTGGACTTCCAAGTGTAAATCTTAGATCTAGATCATTAACAGGCAATGATGTTTTGCCGTCAATAACAACAAGAGTTGGATTTATTGAAAATCCTCTTCCAAAAGAGGTTATTCCTATACTATCAAATATTGCTAGTGGTTCAACACGAATAGTTTGAGGGAATAATAATCTTGGTTTAAGTGTATTATCAGATGGAAGGTTAAATCCAATATCTTGAAGAGTTGTAGATTTAAGAGAACCAATAGTTGAACTCTTTGCCTCTAAAATAGCACCTGAACCTATCCCAGTATTCACTGTGGTTATTCCTGGAAGTGAATAATAGTCATTACCCTGATTGAGGATATCAATTCTGGCGATAGGTCCTACTGTATGATCGCAGTCAGTTTCATAAGAAAGTGCAGAAATAGAGGATGCATATGATACACTCTCTGGAGGGTTCGGAAGATCATATGAGAAAGAAGTAGGAGAGACAATTCTGATTCTATTTGACTTACCGGAATACTCACTATTTCTAATTTTTATTTGATTTCCAGAAATTACCTCATCGTCAATCGTCACATCTGATTTAATTGTTGGTAGACTTGCAAGGAATACTAAGTCTAACTTATAGTATAGATTCTCTGGTAAATTTGAATTAACAGACAACACTGCCTCAGCCCCGGCAGATCCAACCTGACCAGACTTATTATACTCAAATACTTTGCTATTATCAGACTTGTTAAATTTAATTTTTAAATCTTTATCCTTATAAAGATTTAAATCAAATGCGGGATATTTTGAACCCAGAACAGAATACCCAAGAGATGGATCAGAAAGATCAAACGTAACAGTTGAATCTTTATATAGAGTAATTGGTGGATTAATTGGATTTATATTTCCACCTTCAAGTCCTGTACTGGCAATTCCAACCGTGACTGGAATATCTCTTGTAGCATCAAAAAATGTGTTAGACAATTTAAAGTTATTGTCATCAACTTTAGAGATATAATATGGTTTTTCGTTAGTTAATCCAACAGCAACATCACTACCAACTCCTACATTGTAAATTACTTTATCTCCGCTCTTCAACCCATGATCTTGAATAAAGATTGCTCCTGTAGTAGTATTGATTCCGGTAGATGAAAAACCAAGGGGATTGAAAATGATGTTTCTATTGTAATCATTATATTTTACAGTAACGGTTTTGTTCGTTCTTGGATTAACAAATATATCTACTCTATGTCTAGGACTGATGCCATGTGTAGCAGATGTGCTTACTGTGACCGTGTTCTTCTTAATTTCTCCAGTGATGACAGTGTGATTAGTTGTAAAACTATGACTATTTCCTACACCAACACCTTTAAAGAAAAGAGTGGTAGAATTTCTATGAGATGCAGCAACTCCAACAAAAGTTCCCGTGGTTCCTAAACCAACTCTTACAGTTGCTATGCCGATAAGGTCATCATCTATTTTTGCAACAAATAGTTTTTGTCCACTAACTAAAGTGGTTCCTAAACCAACGTTAGTCTCATCCTCTACATAAATGCCTATGCCACCTGTGCCCGTTGAATAAGTCAACTGATCACCTGTTTTAAAGTTATGATCTCTAAAGTACAGTGACTTTGTAGGAATGAATTTTTGAGTCAAACCTGCACCTGGATTTGCAAAAGAAAGTGTAGATCCAATACCAATTCCAGCAGTGGTTCCTAATCCTACAGTTTCAGCAGGATCAAAGTAAACTTGTTCATTTTTTCTAAATTCATAAGTTGAGGTAATACCTGTTAAAATATCAAAATTTCTTGAGTCTTCAATTAATAATTTACCGATGGTGTGTCCAGTGGAAACAGTATTTCTTACTGATCTTAAAACCCTGAGTCTTGAGTTATCAAAATCAATATTTAAAACTTTTACTTTTTCAGTTCCAATTTCTAAAACATCGTTTACATTTGTGGAAAGAATATTACCAGTCACACTAAAGTGCGTAACAAGACCCGTGACACCTTCAGTTCCAATAGCAACTGCTGTTGTTCCGACACCTGCTAAACGAAGAACATTTGAAGAAATTCCAACGGAGTAAGTTCCTTCAATTCCACTACCGTTTGTAGAAAGTCCAGTTATAGAAACTACATCATTATTCAAAAACTCATGAGGATTATCACAAATGACTTCATAAACCCCAGAGGACTTTGGATAAATCTCAACGCCCGATATTGAACTGGTGGCAACACTTATATTTGATACAGGTTCGCCTTTAACTCTACTAATTTTTGCGTAAGCACTATTTCCACCTGTACCATCATTATTAAAGACTAAAGTTTCTCCAACTTTGTAGTTTGTTCCACCAGTCAAAATTCCAATCGAATCAATTGATCCAGGTGCAACTGCGTTTATTTTAGTAGTTTGATTAAATTTATCTGGAATAAAGAGATATGAATATTGCTGAACGCCGTTCTCAATTAAATTTAATGGATCTGTATTTCTACGAAGATCACTTTCTTCAAATCTAAATCCATCTTGATTTGAGGACTTATCAAAATTAAATTCATTAGGGACTGATTGATAATTTTCACCAATGATATATGGGAATACAGGTTTTTTGTATTTTTCAAACACTCCTGATTGTTCAGTTAATAAATCATTAACTGTCATAAAATAAGCGTAAGTTCCATTGGGGTATTCAGGGGTTACACCAAATCTTCCATTATTTTCATCAAGGACAGTTTCATCTGTTACATTTTTATGAGTATAATCTTCAATAAAAAATCCCTCTGCAAACTTAGATAATGGTGGTCTTTCTGGTTTTAAGTCAAGAGTATACCCCGACTTCATTTGTGTAACAACACCACCACTCTTAGTGGTATACCCATATGGACCATAAATCGGATTGCCGTCGTATGCGAATCCCAATATAGGTGAGTGCTGATCAGAATCTACTTCTATACTACTAACTTTACGGAGATCACTTTCTCCATAAAGAATATTCCCCTCTGAATCAACAGAGTAATTATTTTCTCTAAGAACTCTCGGTGCATAAAGATGAGCATATTGTAGTTCAAAATCGCCATTTACTATAACACCATCATCTTTGGTGAAAAATGGTAGATTTTTTTCAAATGTGTTTACTCTCCAAGTTTTTAATTTAGAATAAAAGCGTGGTTGAAGTTCAGAATCAAACGCAGTCTCAACGTCTATTGAAGTATTTGCCACACTGAAACCACTACCAGGTTCAGAAACTCTTACTTCAGTTAGCAACCCATTTGAAACAATTGGCACTAATACTGCACCCTGACCATCGCCATTTATTCTTAAATCAGGAGGAGTATCATAACCAGTGCCAGAATTTAAGATTATAACTTCTGTTATTTTTCCATTGTTGATAATGGGTTTGACCTGTGCATTACTTCCACTATTAATGGTGATAGTTGGTTGACGATCTAGATTTAGCACCTCTGAGGAACCATATCCTACGCCTTTGTTTTCGATGTGAACAGATGTGATTGAACCACGAACTATTGGTTCAATTACTGCTTTGAAAGTTTCTGCCCCAACAGAGGAAATACCAACATCCCCCAAAAGGGTTGCAGTAATCTCTGGATAATTGAAGATATGAGTTCCAACACCTACTGAGTTAATATCCTGATATTGCTTAGTTCTAAAGAAAAATTCTTTGTCTGAACTTACTCCGACTGATGATAGTCTAAATGAGTCCTTATCTATTGCGGTTACATAATATTCAGTATCGTTCGTAAGTCCCTCTGCAACTGTGTCGCTTGAAGTATACTTAATTGTTTCTCCACTCTTGTAGTCATGATCTTTTAATGTAATGATATTAGATGAAGTGTTAATCCCCGTTGAAGCAGTGGTTCTTCTTTTAGATTCATATCCGCTGCCACCAGCGACAACAGTAACCGATGCAACAATAGATTTTTTGTTGACACTTTGAAGAGCGTGTTTTCCAACACCAAATCCAGTCAACGATATAGTGTTGATACCAGAAATGGCACTTGATTGTGTTGGGTGTAGTGTTACAGTAGTATTGTTGATAGTTGATACAAAATACAATGCACTTGTATCCAAACCAACTATGGGTTGATCATCAAAGGTTTTATATATGACCTGTTCCGCATTTCTAAATTTATGAAAAGTGGAGAAACCAATTGTATCTGCCACCAAAGAGACTTTATCAGATGCCTGATCTGCAAAAAATTCGGGGGCGTGATCGATCAATTTCATATTAACCAATCCTAAAGCACCCTTTCCATTACCACCATCAATTTTAAGAGTTGGTTTTGTCAAGTAATCAAATCCACTATCAAGCACTCTTACTTCTTTGAGAGCACCAGATACAGTTACATTTCCAGTTGCTCCAGAACCAATAGGATCACTAATAATTAAATTTGGTACATTGATAACGTCAATATTATTAGATGGCACTAAAACATCTACACTTTCAATTGCACCATATCTTATAATATCATTTGATTTATAATTTAAAATCTCTACTCCGTTTATTAATATTCCAGTCGTTCCTGGTTTTGTTGAAACTTTTTTCCCTTCATTAACGGGAGTGGATATTTTTCTTAAAAGTTTTTGTGGTTTTAATGTTTTTTGAAAATTTGTATAAGGTATAATAGTGCTATCTTTTACGGTTGTAGAACTATCGACACTTACAAATCTACCATTAAATATGTCATCATTACTTTTTGCAAATTTTAAAGTAAATCCATCAACTCTTTCTACAAAATATAATCCATCATCAAATAAAGCAGTGTTTCTACTTTTTCTTGTTCGCACTTTTCCAGACGCATCAACAAATTTTTCATCAAATGTACTAGCTGCATAATATATTGCCTCACCAGTATAATATCCATGCTCCACGCCAGGAGTAATCTCAAATTCATTTCCATTAAATGTTCCAGAAAAAGTAACTTTTCTTTGATTAGATTCAATAGGTTGAGCGTTGTAAGATGGAATAGATGGCGCAGCAACTATATAACTGCCATCATCACTTTTATATAAGTTGTCAACTCCGGTGGAAAACTCATTAATTTTTGAAAATGAGTTGGATAATCCTTTTTGAATTTTTCTTTGTATTGAATTTACTTGTTCTTCATCTAATTCCCCTTGACCTCTTACTCTAAAACTTTTTTCACTATCAATAGATATGATTGTAGAATCAACTTTTGTATTATTTTTTAAACTAATAAAAATAGAATTGCCGGATTTTAAATAATGACTTGATTTTAAAGTTATTTTATATGTGAAATCTGATGTATCAATTAATTCAACACTATCAACACTATAAATTGGTGATACATTATATTCCCATCCTCTTGTTGTGAAATTACGTTCAGATATACCATAGGATGTAATGTTTGCAGTCGTGCCTTTTTTAAGAAATTTACTGTTCTCTGGAATCTTAGGAACAGGATTAAATACGGAAGATACTCTAACCTTAATTATTTCATTTTGATTTAATTTAGATCTACCATATGCAAATGTATTAATTCCTACTGTGGTCGCATCATCAATGTTTTTAGTAAGATTTGTTACACCAAAAAATTGAGTGAGAGATTTTGAAGTGTATGATACAACACCTGTAGTGGTGTCATTATATGTTACGTAAAGTTCTCCAGTGGTTCCAAAACCAACCGTCGAATCAACGTCAATAATAGTAGAACCGGAAGAAACTGCCCCAATAATTCTTGTTGATGACTCTACTTTAAAATTGCCATATTCAACACCCTCAACTATAATATCTCTATTGTAACCACCATCAAAATTTAACTTATAATATGTCTGCCCAAATCCAACCTCTATTCTTTCGACAGAGGTGATAGGTGCATATGCTTTATTAATATCGCTATCAAATTTATATGAATCTTGATATAAGGTCGCTGTATCTAAGTTTTCAGGATCACCTTCTATTGGTTCTACAACGAGTTGATTTACTATTTCATATCTTGCATTAGACGGAGTAAACAAAAACTCTGAAGGTCTAATAACTGATACGTCTTTATTGTATAAAGCTTTAAACAGAATTTTAAAAGATTCGTCAGTTCCTTTGCTAAGATAAAAATCTTTAGATTGTTTTATGAAAATATTTTGATTAAGATCTTCATCAAGTTTTCTGTTTTCTAATCCTGGAAGAAGTTGATTTTTTGTTTTACGAAGAAATTCTTTTAAGAATAAAACACTAAGGTTCTGAATTATTGCACCATCTTTGTGATCATCAGATTGACTCTCCTCAAATACTAATTCATTATTATTTGTACCACTTTTGTATGAACTGATGCCAACAAAACCCCTTCTACAACCAACAAATGAATAATCAGTTTTGCTTTTATACGTGATTATTTCATTGTCAATTTTAATAAGTCCATATGTATCGGGAAATCCAATGGTCCCACCGGGAGATGCTGCTGCATCTACTTTAATTGTTTTATCGTAAAAATTAATATCATCTTGCAAAATTACAGATTCAACTGTATTAGATGAATTATCTAATTTAATATACTCGTCGATATTTTGAATTAAGTCAACAGGTCCACTTTTGTATTCTTGTCCAAGATAGTACTGCTTTAAAAAAGTTGATACTAAAGGAAAATCTTCTCGCACGTATGCAGGAAGTTGACTGGAAACAACACTGTTAAGTTGGACTCTAGTTTCTGACATTTTATGGATTTTCGTCTGTTAGTAAAAGTTGTAATTAGTATCCAGATCCACCACCGGATCCACCAGATGAACCAGATCCAGAGGACCCAGATGTAGATGAGGTTGTGGTTGTTGGTGTAGAATAAGAAGTTGATGAAGTTGTAGAGGTAGATGCTGCTCTAGTGGTGCCTTGAGCACCACCAGTGGTGCCTGTAGTCGTCTGTGTGCCTCTTATGATGGTTGTACTACCACCTGCCCTCACTAAGTCGCCATTTGCATAACTTGAGGAGACAATGTAATTAGATGCCGATGGATCTAATCCTGACGAAATTTCATCAACAATCATTTCAAAATTACTACCCCCTATATCTAGTTGCAAATAAAGGTCCTGTAATCCAACGACATCATTAGAAAGTGGTGATGCTTCGATTTCTATAATGGGAACTCCATCTTTATCTTTACCACCAACAATATTGATTGGATTGAGAGTTATAATACCAGAAATATAATTAATAGTTCCAACATTTCGTTTCACGATAGTAGGAGATTGTGAACCAATATTAGGAATAGTGAATAAAAATATAGAACCGTTAATTTTGTTTGTATTTGGAACATCTCCCAAATAAACAGGTTCACTTATTCCTGCAACATTAAAACCCGAAGATTTAATGTTATAACCATCCATTCGTTTAATATAAAATTCATTACCAAATCCTATAGAATACTCTGCAAATGTATTAAGAACAACTCTCAAATCTCTTCTCATTTTAACTGTTGAAATATTTGAGGTAATTGCCTCATGACTATCGTCAACAACTTTTAAAAATTTACTATATTTAAATCTTGCTCCATATTTGTTCATCTCTGCTGATTCTGAGTATATTGTTGCATTGTTTGATACAATACTAGAGACTGCGGTTGCAGATGGTGCCAGGTTAGTATTATAATATATTTTACTATCTACCTCTAAGTATAAGTATTTTAGATCTAAAATTTCAGGTACAATTCCAGCGACTGCAAATTTCTTTAATTTATTTTTAATATTTTCTTTCATCAAATTTGGTAGAAAATCACCAAATCTTGGTTTTATGCTAATGAATACCTTACCGTATTGAGGTGGAACTAACTCTTCTCCACCAAATACAGAAATAGATTCAGTTTCAGGATAAATTCGCGCAGGAATTAAAGTTTCATAGTCATTAGCGGTCAATGCTCTGTTCTGAGAGGCGTAAATGCGAGGTGCAAATTTTTTAATTGATTCTACACCCTCAATGGATTCACCACCAGATGCAACAATTCCAGTAGTAAGTGCAGAAATACCTGAAGTAACTACATAAGTCTGAGCATTTCGATTATAGGAGAGTCTTCCTGAGAATTTAAAGTTATTAACTCCATTAGCAGCATCTCCACTTGAAGTAATATATCTTACAGTGATAAAATTATTGTCATCTAGTTTTTGACCAAAAATACCATCACCAAAAATAACTTGATATCTTTCATCATCAACTTCTTGTATGAAGTATATTTTAGAATCTCCAGTGACATCAAAAAGACTATCTTGAGGGGTGTATCTTACACTTCTGGAGGATTGCTGACTTGGATTTACCAAAACAGTCATTAGATCAGTATCAATACCAACATTATCCAAAATAAACTTTTGTTCTGAATTTCTGGTATTAACTGTAAAGTTAGAAGTCACCAAGTTGCCTTCAAAAATCGGAATATTATTAAATTGTGCAGTATTATTAACGACAGGAACCGTAATATCCTCTAAAATTGAAAAAACAAAAGATTGTGAACCAAATGAGCTAGAGGAACTCGCTACGACACCTTTTTGAAGTGTAATCGTAGCTGGTGTGGGTGAAAGATTGGAGGTGTCTATAAAAAATGTAATCGTGGCACGCGCAGCAGTCCTAGACTTTGGAGTATATCCTATATTTCTTGCCAGTGAGACAACATTTTCTCTTAAAGTGGCACTATCAATAAAAACTTCATTCGCAACCATGTTGGCGTTGTATGAAGTAATATAGGTGTTATATGCCAAAACATCAAGGATTGTTGAAAGGTTAGACCCTTCAAAATCATAGTCTGTAAAACTAGAATTTTCCTTTAAATATTCTCTGAGTGTTGATTTAACCTGATTGAAGTCCAGGTTAGTGAAATTTGATAATGGCATTTTTTACCTGGTTGGTTGCAAAACGAAATCTAATATTTGTGGTGGGATATCAGCACCAATTATGATATATTTTATAGTTGCGTTCATTGCATAATTATCATAGTTAGGAACAACCGTAACATCATTCAGTTGAACTCTAGGTTCATAGTTAATGATAGATTGTATGATTTCATCTCTAATATTAGAGGCAGTCACGGGATCAATATTTTCAAATAAAAACCTGGAGACTTGAGAACCGAAGTCCTCATCAAAAAATTTCTCTCCAGGTTGTGTAAATACGATATTTTTTAATGAACGTGCAATAGCAGTCTCATTTTTAAGTGCTACGAGATCGTCATTCAGAGGATTTCTCTGAAATGTCATGCTTACATCTTTAAATCCTTGACTTACCCGTTCTAAAGGCACAAAAATACAGCAATTATGTATTATTTATCAACCAAAAAGTGGTTCTGGATCACTCTCAGGGTCAAATAATTCGCTTTCTTTGATTTTGTCAGTCTTTTTTGGAGTAATTTTGTCGTTGGCAATCTCTCTCAGCATTTTTTGGTACTGATCATTTGCTAAATTGTCTAAAAAGTCGTTATTCGGAGTCATTTTTGTCTTCTTGGAGTAAATTTTCGCGTTCTTTTGCTGTTTTCCAGAAATATTCGTCTTCACGACCCATTCCGAGTCGCTCAAAACCATTCTCAACACTATAATATTGGGTTGAAACCTTAAAATCAGGCATTTTGGGATCAATAGGTGTTAGACTATTGTCAAAAATACGCATTCTGTTGTTAGGATACAGTGCAAACTGTCCATTTTCAAGTTCAATCAAGTTATGAGACTTGTGTTCGGCAGGATTTTCACTTGTTGCATAGTCAATTACATCACAATCCTGATGATAATTATCTATTGTGCAGATGTACTCGCCTTTAACGATACCATGGTCTCTTGTGTAGCATTCAAAGTCCATTGACCCAATGAATTGCTTATGAATCGACATGACCCCATAGTCCATACAATTCCAGAATTGTAGGTTAGGTAGGTTCATATCAGGTGTAGGCGTCTCAGGGGCGCTTACAAAGGCACTGATGGGCAATTTATCGTACATTGCCGCGTACTCTGGTAAATAGGTCTCAAAGTAAAAAGCACGTCCAGGGATCGATTTACACGACACCCAAACGCCCTTTACAAATTCGCCATGTCCAGATTGATGATCGGTTAGATACTCTTTACGTACCCATACCTCAACCGAGGGGAGGTTACAAATTAATGCACTCATGTCCAATTTTTTTCCATCTTAGAGTATCTATACAACAACTCTTCATCTTTTTTAATATCCTTGATTGCAATATAGAATTCGTTGTCATCTATACCTACATTGGGATCATCAGAGTGATTAACATAATATGCCTGATAGATTCTATCAAGGTCGCAATCAATCCAAAATCCATCTTTATCACACCAGGTCATTGATGCAATATGTTGTTGCATATATTTTGGTATTTCATTCCAGGTAATCTTTTGTGCTTCTTGTCTACCCTTCCAGATCATTGTACCTTTGGGAATATCACATAAAGAGAAAACACCTACCCCGCCACAGACTTTACTGGGTGCGAGATAGGTGTAAAGAGTTAGATCGTACATTATAGCATCCCTAGGAGCATAATAACAAAACAAAGTATCGTAAATGTAAATACAATCAAACAACCAATGATCAGTTGTTTGAGTGTGGTTGACTCACCGCCCTTGTCCACGATACTTTTTCTTACGTCCGTTGCGAGAAGTCGCGGATAGTAAAGTATATTGCGAGTTTCCTTGGCGAGTTTTTTTGGGTTTGCCCTTTACGTAGGTGCCGCCTTTCATCATCATAATTCAGTACCTCAGATTACGCGAGTTTT
>CETQ01054217.1_pt1 | contig 31982 bp, 28 predicted proteins | sample 531261 | NCBI WGS metagenome assembly CETQ01 (sample SAMEA2622376, study PRJEB7988) | marine metagenome | biome: marine biome (ENVO:00000447); feature: surface water layer (ENVO:00002042); material: "saline water (ENVO:00002010), including plankton (ENVO:xxxxxxxx)" | depth 5 m
TGCCGTTACCATTATTGGTAACCACCACATCTCTAATTGATGACTCGTCGATGCGCCAAAAACCTTCAGGTTCGCCGGTCTCCAGACTCCATAAGGCAAACGCCTCGCGGTCAGCGGTCACAACATAGCGTTTGTCGGCGCTAATGTGCACTGACATGACCAGGTTGTCACCTTCACCTTGGTGGCTCCAGTGATAAAGGGGCTCAATTTGTCCAATTCGCCATACGTTTACCCCGTTATTCACGCCAGAAACCACCGCTAACGTGCCGTCGGTAGAAATATCTGCGGCATAGGCGCCTTCTTCTACATGACGCCACTGCTGTATTGGCGTAGTATCAGGGACAGAGCATCCCATGGAATTACCTATAAGTACGATGAGTAACGCTATTCTATGGAACATTTGAGGCCTAAACATAATCAAATGGGTTTCGCTTTGTAAACGCTAGGTTTAACATAGCATGGATCACGCATCTTTAACTATCGTGCACACTGCCTTGGATGCAGCAGTATAGACATAGACGCATGATGATAAAAATTTATGGAGACGTTTTTATGCAGAAGTCGCTCGTTGCCTTATCTACTATCGCTGCGCTAGGCCTTTTCGCTTGCCAGCCAAATACATCTGATGAGGCCGCTTCTACAAGCGCTGATAGTGCAAAAACAACTTCTGTTTCAGCAGAAGAAATGACAGATACGCAAAAGCAAGCTTACGCCATGGGCGCAAGCATGGGTTTGTTCGTTAGCAACCGTGCCGAACAACAAGAGCAACTGGGTTTAACATTAGACCAAGATGCGCTACAACAAGGCTTTAAAGACGGTCTAAACGACACCCTTAAGTTTACGCCAGAGCAGATTCAGCAAATCGCTCAACAAGGCGAAGAAGTACTTCGCGCTAAGCAGCAAGAAATGGCGGAACAAGCCGCTGAAAAAAATATTGAAGCTGGCCTAGCTTACCTAGAAGAAAACGGTAAGAAAGAAGGTGTGGTAACTACCGAGTCTGGTCTTCAGTACGAAGTACTTGAAGAAGGCGAGGGTGCAAGCCCAGAAGCGACAGACATGGTTAAAGTTCACTACCGTGGCACCTTGCTAGATGGCACAGAGTTCGACTCATCTTACAAGCGTGGCGAGCCAGCAGAATTTCCACTTAATCGCGTTATTTCTGGTTGGACTGAAGGCGTTCAATTGATGAAAGAAGGCGCAAAGTATCGCTTCCATATCCCATCTGAACTTGCTTATGGTGCGCGTTCTACTGGCGCAATCACGCCAAACTCGACGCTTATCTTTGACGTTGAGTTGCTAGAAGTGGTCAAGCCTGAAGCAGAAGCGCCAGCGGAATAAGTTAGTGCTTTAAGAAAAAGAGAAAGCCGACGCATAGCGTCGGCTTTTTTGTTTTAGTGAGTCAGCGTGATCCTTGCTTACCTTTTCCCTACGAGCCAGTGGGTTTTCACCACGCGCGTACCCAAATAGTAAAGTGGGTTATTCAATATGCTTGGTGCCTCGAATTACACTAATAAGCTTAGTCTAAATCGACCAAATTTCACGGTCTATTCCAAGCCTTTTTGGAACAATTTCGCCTTAAAACTTGGTGCTTAAAACAAAAGGTTTTAACGCTGAGGGGCGCGCCGTCTTTCTGTGTGTACCTTAAACGTAGCAAAATGATTTAACAGAGACTGACCCACCTTATACATAGCACAACCTAAAATAAGATATATCACGGTTTGCATACTATTTAAGCGAACAACGATATCAAGCAAGGCATACAACAATAACAGCGCGCCACTTAAAAACAGCATAAAACCGATGATAGTACCGCTGGTTTGGAACGGATCGTTCCCCGACCTTCGACGGTTCAACATTGGTATCCTGTTACGCATTCATTTCCCCTAATGGTTTGACTATTATTTATACTACGACACTAAACGAAAGGTTTATGTTCAATAATTATTCAATCTGGCTCTTTTGTCACTTTTTGACGTACAGAAAGATTGCGTTTTGCCTTATTACCCACATAAAGTAGGGGTAATTAGTTGGATTATTTATAGGACATTGTGAAAACACCGCTTATCACTCGAAAGGGCTACTTAAAGCTTAAACAAGAACTGGATTTCTTGTGGCGTGAAGAACGACCTGAAATTACTCGCAAGGTAACCTGGGCAGCGAGCCTTGGTGACAGAAGCGAGAATGCCGACTACTGTTAAGAACCTCATTATCCATACTACTACGATCCCCAAGACTGTCTTACATAAATTTATTTTTAGTATGCATACTAAAAAATATACTATTTAAGAAATGCTTCAATCGATACTGCGAACGGATAAAGTATCTGACTGAAAATTAAGATCTACACCAGCCGCCCATTTTTCGATGATCTCTGACATTGTTAAATCAAACCAATTAAACTCATTCTCGAAGAAATGATTACAGGTAAACGATTCAAGCAATGGTGTATCCACACTCACCGGTAAGAATTTTTCATAGACAATATTCCAACCCCGACTTTTTGCTTTTGTCAGATGTACATCTATCTCTTTGGCAAACAGTTTATTTTTGATGTATCCGGGAACGGGATTTTGATTAATCTGTGAAGAAACATTTAGCGCTCTTTGGTGCAAATAGTTGCTGATAACAGGAAGCTTAAAGTTTTTGGCAAGATATTTAAGGAGATTGTCGAGTTTCATCGAGCTCTCAAAGGTAAAGTTAAATTCATCTGCGTATGCTCTTGCGACATCATATAGTAGAGATATTCTTGATCTTTCGACAATATGCTGAAAGTCTTCAATGTCCGATTTTGTAAGTTTTCTTTCACAAATGTCTGCGTATAATGCGGTTTGCAGTTCCATGGCATTACTGTAATTTGAAAACCGGAGATACATGCCGGATGCGTACGTTTCCATTTCCGGACTATCATAATTCACGCGAAGGCAAGTGCTTTTTTTGCTTTCATGAAACTTGAATTTCTTCTCGCGAATGGCATGAAACTCTTTCTTTAACGCTTTAATCTCTACGCTTCTTTCTTCAATAACCAGAATGGCACCTTTCTCAACAAACTTTGCAATAAAGTCTCTATCTGTTTGATGACATCCAGTTAAACTGAATCGTTTTGCATCGCAGTATAAAGGTCCGCCATCTTCTCTATGATATTCAGACAAAAGAAGAAACAGAGCTAACTTTTCCATATAGCTTAATTCGTTATAGTCAAAAGTTGAGTTGTATAAGTCATCTGTATAACTGTCTAAGACCTCAGTAAACCTGGCGAGTACTTTTTTCTCCTGTTTTTCAAGACAGTCTTCGCATGTATAACCATAAGAATTAGCCTGCTCTTTGAAATTAGAACGGATCCTTATCGTCTCTCCTACCCCACAATTCATACACCGGAAATTTGATAAATCGCAGCAGTAACTTGATTTAGATCGTGCCAGTGATGCGATATTGGTCACTGTGGGTGCAAATTCATTGTTGATATCAGTCACTTTGAATTTGAAGCTCATTTCTTCAAAATCAACATCCCAATACATCATCAAAGCTTCAGCCTCCGCCGTAGTGACTGGTTGCTCAAAACATACGTACCCTCGATTGATTGTAGATAACATTTTATTTTCCTCTAGTAAGATTAGGTTCTAAGACATCATTTGAAATGATGTCTTGAATTCAGTCTAAACATGAGAATTTTTGATGCATCATACAAAATGGTGCATTAGTGAAAAGACATTGAAAGGACGGGCTACCACCGGCAAAAGCGAAAGAATTAGCTAAAAAAGGGTCCTGGTTTTATTGACCACTACACGCCTCGAGCCGGCGGGGGGGAGTCATAAATTGCATTAATCTAATCTACTGGTAGTAATTAGTAGCTCAATATAAGAGTATAAGAGCCGGTTAACGAATATAGAGAGTTGGTTGCGCTCGTGGATAAGATATGTTGGCCACGAGCGGTCGAAAAGATTATATAGAATTACAAGTCTTTGTGAGGTCCGAAAACTTCATACACCATTTGTGAAGCGGAAACACCAAGTCCTAAAAGTTGCCCTCGAATATAAGCCATAAAAGCGGTGGGGCCACAGACATAAAACCTTCCAGTTTCGATTGGCAAATCTGACTCAATTTTTGTCAAATCCATCAACCCCCCAAAGCTTTCGCCATCGGTTACGTGTCTGTACCATGTTTTAGTGTCTAAACTAGGATACTCACTTTTAATTTGGTCTATTCTACCTTTAAAGGAATGTTGGTCTTGATTCTCGCATGCGTGCAGAAAAATGCATTTGTTGGCCATACTTTGAGAATTAAGATGCTCCAGTATTGACATCATAGGTGTGATGCCCACACCCGCTGAAATTAATACTATTGGTTTATCATCGTTAATCAATACAAAATTGCCCGTTGGTGCGTATACAGCAACTTTGTCTCCAATTTTAGCTTCATCGTGAAAGAAGTTGGAGACTAGCCCCGGCTTTGGGATGGCCTCTTTCTTAACACTAATTCTGTAAGAATCACGAGTTGGGCGGTCGGACAAAGAATATTGACGAATTTCTTCATACTCACAGTGCCCAGGATGAACTTTTATACCAATAAACTGACCGGGCTGATAGGTCGCGACACTCTTTCCATCCTCGGGAACCAATGTGATGGTTTTTACTAGCTCGGATTCGTCACATATTGAAGATATTATGAATTGACGCTCTCCTCTCCAGCCCCCCTCTTTAGTATCGTTATCGCTATATATCTCTTCCTCTCTGTTTATCAAAACGTCAGCGAGAAACTTGTACGCTACAATCCACGCAGCTTCCACCTCTGGCGTAAAGTCTTCAGGTACGAGCTCTTTCAAAGAAGCAATAAGATGTTCGCCTACAATAGGGTAATGTTCAGGTTTGATGTACATACTGGCGTGCTTATGAGCTACTCTGTCTATCAGCGTGGATAATTCAGATAGATTATCGATATGCTTAGCATATGCCGCTACAGCAGCAAAAAGAGCGAATTGCTGTGCGCCTGAAATTTGGTTACTCATATTAAAAATGTTTTTCAATTCAGGCCTAGCCGTAAACATTCTGTTGTAAAAATAGTTTGTAATATCTGTACCAGCATTCTCTAATAAGGGTACGGTACTTTTTACTAGCGAAATTGTTTGTGAATCTAACATGAACTTATGTCCTTTGGGTTGAAATGCGGATGAATTGGAATTGGATAATTAGCGTTGCTGCGATTAGAAGGAGTATCGAAAGTATTAAATAACGTGGGTCGTAAGAAGTCAGGGAAAAAACGGACCTAAGTAACCCTGCAAATAAAAAAAGCAAAAATGAGCATTTAACCCATCTATTAGCGATTACTTTTTTACCAGTATGTCCGAGATAGACTCGCAGCATTATCGTCGAAAACATTAACAATATTCCTGCGATAGCGATGAAATGGAGGATGTCTGTGAAATAGTGTGCGTAGAATATATTGGCGAGACCTAAAAGAATTAAACCCCAGGCTATATTCAACATGGCTAGAAAAGGGAAAAAAAGCATCGCGTTTTTCGATATGCCTCTATCAGCCCATAGATAAAGTCTTCTGCAATTTGTTATACCCACAATAATCATAATCCATCCAGGTGCTATGATTGGCTGGTAAAACGCTGAGAGCATGTAGAGTGTGGCACCGATGACAGATGCGACTGAGCAAAAAAGATTGATATTACGCATATCAATCTGCCTATATGAACTCAATGCTCTCGAACAAAAAAAGGGATAAATTTTGCTAAATACGATACCAATGAGTGATGTGTAAAATAGAACTGTGGCTTTGATAAGTATTGATGCCTCAGTTTCGTAGCCGCTAGCTTTAAGTCCTAAGAACGTCAAATCTTGTAAAGCAATAAATATATAAAGCGCTAGTATTACCATTCCTCTGGCGTGTCTGGGTACTATGACAAGTTTTGCGATGATACAACTTGTATAAAGCCACCAAGATAAGGATAGAAATATTGAAAAGTAGATTTGGTGGTCATCGATTATGTAAGCGAAGGAGCTTCTGTTCGCAACCCAAAGAATAATGGCATTCATAGTGAAGTGACTGGGTAGACTCTTTCCACCGGTCCAGTTAGGGGCTGCAGTCGCGACAAAACCGAACATTCCGAGGCCCCATACTCCATAAATGATTTCATGGGCGTGCCAATAACTTTCTAAGTAAATCGCGCTACCGGTAATGGCAACGCTCCATAGCAAGAGCACTAAAATTAGTGCTCCGTAAGAGAAAGTGAATGAAGCCATAAATGGCTTTGACATAAAATGCATGCTGATATCTACTGGAAAGTGAAGGCCACATTGGTCGGGTACTCAATTTCAAACGCGCTCGCAACATATCGTTCGAATTCGCATGAGTTAAGCTCACTTTTCCTTTCCAGCAAACCAACTGCGTCATCACCAACTATATGACTGGCAATGTTAGTTTTATCTGACAGAAGATGTTCAATACATTGAGCTACAAGGGCGGGATTGCTACCTGAATTAATAGAATTTACAACATTGTTGATAAAGTCGGCGCCATTACTCTGGTACATTTCCGTTGCTTCATTTGAAGATGCCTGTACAACTGCCCCTTTGTTCGCAAAATCCGTTTTAAATAAACCCGGGGCGATACTACTCACCTTAATATTCAGGTGAGCAAGTTCATAGCGTAAGCTTTCGGTTAAGCCTTCTAGGGCGAATTTTGATGCATTGTATACAGATAAATAGGGCAATCCCATCTTACCCAAAAACGACGTAATGTTAATTACATGACCAAACCCTGCATTGCGCATCAACGGTATTGCTCGTCTAATACATCGGATAGGACCAAACACATTTGTATTGAACTGATCAAAAACTTTTTGGTCTTCGCAGTATTCTATTAATGATACATAGCCATACCCTGCATTGTTAATTAGAATATCAAGCTTATTAAATTTCGATTTAATAAATGCGAAAGCTTCATTGACGCTCTCAATATTGTTTACATCGCATTGGATAGCGTGAACGTTGTCCTTGGCGCTTGCCAGTTCCAACAGTGATTTAGAACGCGCCTCATCCCTGTACCCAGCAATCACTATAAAATTTTTTTTTCCAGCTAACATAGTAATGGTCTCGAAGCCCATTCCCGAGTTAGCGCCTGTCACAAAAGCAATATTCATAATATCTCCTTAATTAATAAAGGTGCATTTAAAAAGCATGTATAAAAATAAGCAAAATTTTTTAGCAACCCGCTAGATATAAAGTAAAAAGGCCCCAGGCTAAATGGTTGAGGTGAGCCTGAGGCAAGTGCAACTATCTAACTTCATAGCCCAATTCTTTTAGCGAAACAATCCTCACTACATAAGCAACTTTGAAGAGTCCAGCCATAATTATTTGCGAAAGATGCAATAAGACAGTTGTAAACAGAGGTATATCAATCTCTATTACATAAGTGAGTAAAACTGCTGAGAGAAACAAAACGAATGTTAAGACCATTCCTGTATTGGCCGCTCTCAAAATGACAATTGGGCTCATACGACTCATCTCTTTACAAACATGCATTTATAATGTATCTTTAAATCTGTGCTGTCAACAGGAATTCATATGCAACTTACAAAATTTTCGGATTACGGCTTTAGGGTATTGATTTACATAGCTCTATTACCCAATGGTCGGCTTGCTAACATTGACGAGATAAGTGATGCCTATGGAATATCACGCAACGTAGTTAACAAAGTCGTTCATCAACTTGCTCGTGGGGGAATTATTCAGACTAAGCGGGGGCAAAATGGAGGATTTAAGCTTTTGAAAAAACCTGAAGATATCAATGTAGGTGACGTAGTAACGCTTTTAGAACCGACATTGAATATTATTGACTGTACGAGTCCGTACTGCAAAATTGTTCCAGCGTGCCGATTGAAGCACATGTTTAAGGATGCAGGTGACGCTTTTTTACGCGAGCTTAGGACCTTTTATTTAAGTGACATAATCGCCAGTGAAAGGGATGCATTACAAACAATACTAGAAATCGAGTAGTTTTCGATGTGCTCATACTATTTGTCTAGGCCAGAAAACGAATCGTATTTTACAAGTTTCAAAAAAAAGTTAGCCACGTTGGGTTTTTCAGCTATAGACGCTAACTTTATCAATGATTTAAAGATTGAACAGATCGGTAAGAGCACTATGCTGACTCAATCGAATGCCAACTGCGAGAAAGCATGGTTCATTTGTGAAGGCGCGATAAGGTCATTTTTCTTAGTTGACGGAAGAGAACTCACTAGCGAGTTCATTTTTTCCGAGCAATTTCTATTGCCAGTTTGTTTTAATGGTTTAGGCAACTCTATGAGGATTCAAGCAATAAAAAACTCGGTATTTATTAGTATTCCAATTAACTTATTTGTAGAACATGGACTTGAGTCTCTGTTACTTAAACTACTGATGTATAAATACAAACAGTCGTGTATACAGAATATTATCTTAAGTGCGCCATCTGCAGAAGAGCGCATATCACTTCTGCACAAACATTTTCCGATCGCCTTTAGTAAGTGTAGTCAGCGACATTTATCAACGTTTATAGCTGTGAGTGAGGAAACTTACTCAAGAAATAAAAGTAAGGCAAGGAATAGTTAAATGGCATTAAGTAACACACAGCTCCAAGTTCTTAAAGGAATGTTAGGGGGAGCTTTTACAGCAGCACTTATTGTCTCAGTAGGAAGTTTCTGGAATCCTGCCAATATAGGGGACAGTGTGAGCCTAGATCTGCGTATTAAAATCATTGTATTGTCTTTCCTGCCACCTGGGCTAAGTCTTGTAGTTTTTGTTGGCCGATTAGCCAAGCATCGATTTTTTCATGAAGCAGATATTAACGGAAGCGGGTTAACACGAGGGACGGAGGAAGCTAAGGTTCTTCAAGCAGTAATACAGAATACATTGGAGCAACTCGTAGTCGCTCTAATTGCATATACGGCATGGGGAGTTTTAATGCCCGCGAATACTCTATCCGTAATTCCAATTGCTGGTGTAGCTTTCATTGTTGGTCGTTTCCTCTTTGCTGCAGGATATAAAAAAGGCGCGCCCGCCCGGGCTTTAGGATTCACGCTTTGCTTTTACACGACTTTGGCAATGCTTCTCGTTGTCACCTTCTTCTCTTTATTTAAATTAATGGTATGAAGAAGGGTACACTGAATACCTTGGATGCCCTTCTAATAGTCAAGCAGTAATTTGAGTCGCATTTATTGAATTGTTTCTATTCTTAGTATCAACTCCCAAGTGCAACATTGATCACGCATAATCATTCTTCATCTCCCAAGGCGTTTTAAATCCATATCGTTTACGGGGGCGACTGTTCAGCCGCCTCTCAATGGCATCACAGTGCTGCTGCGCAACGTCTTTCATCGACGTCCGCTTTGGTAAATACTGCCTTATCCGCCCATTCGCATTTTCGTTGCTTCCTCGTTCCCATGAGTAGTGCGGAGTAGCGAAGTAAAACAGCTTCTGTTATAAAAGCCTGTGATCTTTGTCATATTTGTTTATAAAAATTCGGCAATTTTGACTTTAGTGCGATGCTCTTTACTTGGCTTCAATTTTAAATTTTGCGATTGCCGATTCAGCGTTAATCACGCCCGCAACTGATGGACTTATCCGTTTCAAAATAGAAATTCTTTGGGCAAATGAGCTAAATTCTGACTGGTTCTTTATTTTTCTGAATTTACGTGCAAATTTTCGAGCTTTTGCAGGTTCGATACTTTTCATCACCCCGTCAAGTTCAGAGCGCATTTTCGCATACTTCGGACTACCTTGGGACTTAAGGGTGATGAGCTTACCAAACGTCGACCTGTAGAATTTTAGAATGTCTGCCATCTCGGCGTTATCGGCAACCATTTTTCTGAGCCTATCAATCCTCAATCTCACTTCAGATGTTCGTTTTTTAGACGGCGATAATTTGTGTGAGTTGACAGTCACATCATGCACGTCCATTCTTTTTGATGAGCGCATAACACGACTTTTTTGAGGCGATTTGTTGGGCTTGACTTCGACACTTGCGAACATTCCATAAATTGCGGTGCGCATTGTGCCAACATGTGAGTCAAAGTTGGTAGTCGCTGAACTTACGTAAATGTCATCATAATAGCGTGAATACTTCAATCCTAGACTCGCTGCTAGTCTAACGACGCTTGGTTCTTTTTCATGAAAAATTAAATTAGCAATATCTCCACTTATTGGGCTACCTTGCACCAGAGAACCATCGAGCGTGCAGAGTTGAGAGAGAGTCTGAGAAACGTCTGGAGGAAAGCGAAAAAAGTATTTAAAAAGCTGCTCTACATATTCTTGTTTTATAGAGTCAAAGAAACGAGTAATGTCTTCTGACAAAATCATAGTTGAAGACTTATGCTTTTTCGCATTATCCAAGTAGCTTTTGCCCTGTCTTCCAGCCAAAATATAGTCGGGGTAATTGACATTTGAGATGATACGGTTTCGGATGCGTATAAGTACTTTCTTTAAAGGGTAACTGACACTGTAGGTCAAGCGAACAGAGCCATCGCTTTTCGGGATTTCTTTAGATACATTATAATATTTGTCGGAGTGTTTGGCTAATCTTACTAGCTCCGGCTCAGTCAATGAAAGTGTTTTGGCAAGTGTCCTGATGCTTCCAACTTGCGATTGCTTGCATTGAAAATCATTTACAGGATCAGTTTCGCTCACCAATCACACTCCTTGCAGTGGACTTAAGCAATTCGGTTATCTCAGAAAATGAATCATTGGCTGTATTTTCTGCAAGTAAGATGAATATGCTAAGAGGAACGTTTATGGCTTCACAAATTGAGTTTAACGAATTTAAAGACGGGTCACGCTTATCATTCTCAATTTTAGACAGATAAGACTTGTTTACGCCTGAAGATTTTGCAAGCTGGCCCAGACTTATGCCTTTCAGCTCACGGCATTCTTTCAATGTTGTACCAATTGATAACATAGCATCTACCTACATGTGGGTGGATTTACTTGGCTGGTTGCAACAGACAACAACAAGGCTATTCGCCACTATCAATTTCACCAGCCAGTAACCTTATCAAGGCAAACGCTTTGATAAGATAAGCAAGCCAGTGAGCTTGCTTGGGTTTTTCCTTTGTCTTTTCTTCGAGTTTTTGAATGATATCATCCAAGTCTCTCAAAGTGCTTTTGTCTGCGGTGTCTGTGCATTTATTACGAGCCTCTTTCAAGGCGGCAACAATTTCTTTCATCTTGCGAACTCCTATATCGTTAAACAAACCGGGATGATGCCCCGCCGTTATTTACATCACGAACCGATTTGAAACACCGCAGACAAACCTAGCCAATACCACCAGAGAGTTTCTCTGGAAACTCTCCCCGCCGTTCACCAGTTATTCAACAGGCTATACGCATCGATAACACATGGGGGGTGTTGACGAATTGTATGTGCGAGAAAAGCAGTTCATTTAAAAATGAACGGTCTAATGACCCGTTGCAGTTCGCATTGATATAGAGTTATGAAAGAACACAACAAGCGAATTCGCTTGCACATTTGTAGAATAGGCATGAGTGTACTATTTGTCAACACTGTTTTTGTGTTCAGTGTCGGTTACGGCAAATTTTAATTGGAAGAGTGGTCCCGACTGGTTCGAACGGCGGCTTGTCTGATTCGGATAGACGGCGAAATCAATGGAATATGCACGCTATGTTTTGAAGGTTATTATTGATAGCAATCAGGTAGCCAGAGCAAAACTAAGTCGCGGCAAGTTGAACTTGACACTGAAGCAAATCAGGTAGCGTTTTCGATAGTAGACCACGAAAGATAATACCTCTAATTGATTCGTGGTATAATACAAATGCCAAGGGCATTTTTCACGAAAGAGTGGCTGAATTACTGCTCAAAACATCTTGGGTAAGCGGCATACCTTCATTTCGCGTCACGGCTATGAAAAAGCAATGGGGAGCTGTTCCAATAAAGATAACCTGATGCTAAACCCACACCTAGTAGAGGCTGAATGCATTGATTACGTAATACCTCATGAGCTTTGCCTTACTGCCGAGCACAATTACAGCGAGCGATTCTGGCGGTTACTCACCTAAGTGATGCCTGACTTGAAAGAAGTAAAAGCGAAGCTCGACGGAATGGCTGAAGACTACTTGAACGAATAAACTGGCAAACAAAAAATAAGGATTTGTTTAAGAGAAAACCGTGAAAACCGACTTAATTACCCGAGATGGCTACAACAAACTAAAAGAAGAACTGGATTATCTCTGGAGGGAATATCGCCCTGAGATCACCAAGAAGGTTACATGGGCGGCCAGCCTTGGCGATAGGTCGGAGAATGCTGATTATAAGGAAAACAAGCGTTTACTGAGACAGATTGACTCACGAGTAAGATACCTCAGAAAGCGTCTGGAAGTGCTTAAAGTTGTAGATTATAGCCCTGAGCAAGAGGGCAGGGTTTTTTTTGGTGCATGGGTTGAGATAGAAAACGAAGACGGCCAGAAGATGTCTTTTAAGATCGTCGGACCAGACGAAATCTACAAGGGAGCGAAAGACTGCATTTCGATAGACTCTCCCATGGCTCGCGCACTTATTAAGAAGGAAGAAGGCGATGATGTTTTAGTCTCGACACCTTCAGGGCCTGTTGAGTGGGTCATTTTACGAATTGATTACATGGCTTAGTATCTCTTGACCGAAATAAGCTTATTCTTAAACCAATTTTACATTATATCAGCATAGACAATTCAAAAAGAAACTGTGCTGAGTTGCAAATTCATAATAATGAAATGATGTCTATGAATCATACAAATGAAAAAACCACCTGTAGGTGGCTTTTCCTCCCTCAACTTGCTAATCGCTTTGCCAGCATAGTCTTTGGGTGAGTTCAGCATATTATAATTGAACTAGGCTACTTGCACAATAAGTTATTCGGGAACACAAAAAATTTAGATTAAATCTAATCTGACACTGGCACCAAAAAAACAGGTTAACTGTCAGACCGAGTCTGAGCAAGTAGACCTTATTCACCTTATTTCGTTACGCAGAGATCAGATTTCTATCATTCCCTTTACGTTCAAGCTTTCAATTTCCCCTTTAAGCTCATCTCTTAGTTCTCCAACGAATAAAATTTTTGAATTTCCTGGCGCGCGCTTTAGGGCTTTTTTCACTTTTACTTTGGTTGGTGTTGGACCTGCTACTACTTCTTGAATTTTAAAAGTGCTGTTATCTGAACCGACGGGAAGAGACTTTAAAACATCTAAAACAACATGCCCTATCAATGATAAATGAATCTCCCCGTTCTTGAACTCTCCTCCTGCCCACCCAACGTATACAACTTTCTTATCAATATACGTCTTAAAAACTTGATAAACAGTTCTCGCTTCCATTGGAAGCTTATATTTTAATTTCAATTGAAACTCTAATCCCGTACTTGCCACAGCGTTACTTATCAAATAAGACCTAATTGATGACATCTTTCTCATTCCAAAGTGAATTTAATAAATTTTTAAACTGAGACTTATTCCTTGACCTTATGTGGTCACTAAAATACTTAAAAAGTTCGCGATAGCTATCAGATATTATTATCGGATTGGTATCGTCAACTATCTCGATTAATCCTTTTTCACAAAGTATATCAATAGTGTAAAGTACTTTATCCCTATGAAATTGATATTCAGTATCTGTAATTTTATCTTCATAAAAAGATGTTAGAGAAGCATCTAATAACTCCGATTTCATAGAACCATAATCAATTCCTTTGATGTTGGTGCAGTAGATCATTAAAATCGTTAAATAGAGGATAGGTTCTTCGTTAAAGACGAGTTCAGAAAATATTTCTTCAGCACTTTCATCGCCGATTAATTTAGTATCTTTCAGTTCCTCTGAGAAGTGTTCAAAGCCCTGCTGCGAGTCTAGTAGATTGCCTATATCTGAACTTCTTAATGAAAAGAAATTTCTTTGAAGTACATGGTGAAGATATTTAGGTTCCGATAACGTTAAGTCACGTAACTTTAGCCTATTGTCTAAGAATCCGACCCATCCAGTATCAATATCATCAGCCTTAAGAGAGTATCCTAAAATGTTGTATTGCAGCATAGTGCTAGCGTACTGAGGTGAACCTATTCTTCTCATAATCTGTTCTAACAGTTGGTTTATTATAAACCGGATAGAGTGTTCATCCTCTTTTATAGCCACTGAATTATAATTTTCTTTTGGTATAGATATACCATCCAAGTCCTTTACCACTGCAATTTTATTAGTGCCGATAGCTTCAGGCAAAAAATAACTATTTGAATCAGCACCATCCTCAGAGATATACCAATTTTTTAAGTGCTCTTTGGTTGTCTCTAACTCCTGCCCAAAATACGCGAAAATATATGTTTCTGGTGCAACCATCTGTTTAAATGAATAGTATTCGGAGATGTCTAATTCTGATTGTCTAGTTTTGAAAAAATATGACTCGTATGCATGAACCAATGAAACATCCAAAAACTTTGGCTCTAGTTTCTTAACTGACTTAGAATTTTCGAGAGCCATTATTAAATTATCTTTGTCTAGTTTAGACTTAACCTCTATTGTTGCAATTACTCCCTCAATTAAATAGACGTCAGCTGCTCCAAACGTTTTAAGAATAGGAAACTCTCTTCGGTATATAATAACGTCAACCTGCTTCGATCTTTTACCATTCTGGTCAATTATTTGGCCACTTCCAATTGATATTGAGCTAGGAAGAAACTTTTCTAATATATCCCTTATAAAGCTTTCTCTTGCGTCACCAAGAATAGTTGAGTGGTCTGAAACTGACGCTCCAACTTCGTAAGACACCTTAATCATTTTGGATATTGTTTTTATCCAGTCGTCAATTGCACTTTTGCTCAATTTTTAACCCCTTTTTATGTAAGAAATGTGCTATTAAGGATAGTAGCCAAAAGAAACCTTATAAGCGGGTTTTATTATATTTAAACTTTAAAGTATTGCCTTTATTTTCTTTGTACTACAAATACCGCAATGCTTTCCTGAGACCATCTACCGTCCCAGGCTTAAATACAACTTTCCCGTTATCATCAATCATTTCACCGTACTCTGTGGTTGTGAGATACCATTTTTTCATGAACGAATCTGACAGTATGTACTCTAGCGCTCGCCTCTCGACGGAATTCAACCTCTCAAACTCGCTGATTGGTTCACCGTGATCATAAACGTGAATAACTTTGTTTGGTGGGACGATCTCGTTCACTTTTTGTTTCGTCTCGGCCAGCTCAGCAGCCATCATTTGCACTAGCAGTCTATGCTTCGGGCTAGTGATTTCATCAATCCAATTTTCAGCAATTTTTGGTTTAGCAACCTTGGCATTGTTCTGTGCAAAACACTCAATCAAAGCCTGATACTTTTCACCAGACTTGTTCCGTATACTTTGTGCTTTTGGAACACCTCTATGAGCACCGATACGAGCAATAGTTGAAACTGAGAAATCATTTATCCCCTGTTTGACCTGTTCAACGCATACGTCATAAATCGCCTCAAGTGTTACTTGTACTTTTTGACTTGAGTTAATTTTTAGTTGTTCTAATAGCTCTTCTGGTTTCATATTAATTCAAAGCTTGAGAGGGCTTGTGCGTCAGCAGATTAATGTCAGTTTGAGTAATGCGTTCATCCTCGCCCAGTTCAGAAAATTTGATAGCCCCGGATACAACCTCGTTAACACGCTGCCAGGTTTTTAAACGGGACTTTAGTAATTGAACCATTTGATTCCCTGCTTCTAACTGCATTTTTTCATTTAACATGAAGAGAGAAGGCGCTAAATTGTTGATATGAGCCATTCTATCTAAAAGCTGAGACCTCGGGACAATTGCTATTGATGCGTTTGCAGATTCGAATATCGTTGCGTTCTCGCAAACTTCATGCAGCTGCTGGAGTGGCGATACTTCATCAATCTCTATCTGTAATTCAGCCTCAGGCTGTCTAAGCAAAGCGAATTCGTTCGTGTCTGATTCAATACTTGCGCGCGTGAGAGCTTGTGTCTGCTTTACTAATTTATACGTTGCCTGCAAGTCACAGAGAAACATGTCCATTTTCTTTGCCGCACTTTCATATTCTGATTCAAGCTTTCTCTGATCAATTTCAAGTTGCTCGCGAAGTTCGGTATCAAATGCTTTATTTTGGATTTCGTGAAAATACTCTTCTTGGTCTAGCTTATTTATTTTTCTTTCTAGTACATCAATTTTGTGAGCAAGTTCGGCGCAAATGTCAGACTGCAAGTTGGCTTGAAGCAGGACTTCATTCGCCAGGGAGGTTAGTCCTCCGAGAAATGCAGGCCCAGTCATAAAGTGACGACACCTAACACAATTTTGCTGGCCTAAGTACCCACTTGTTACATGCGCGCGCAGTTGAGAGGAACCTATTTCTTCGCCACCATCTTCACAGCGACTCGCTCCGTAAGGACAAATGCCATAATCGCGGAACATGAAATTCCCAGTAGGGATATCGTTAGATAGAGAGCTAAGTAACTCATCATTGTTAGCCACTAACTGATTTTTTACTTCTTCGATCTTATTTGACTCTATTTGGATTTGGGTTGCCCGAGCCTTTTCTTTTAATGCTAACTTTTCCCCCTTCTCCAACCTTTCACGTATATCATGCTGAGTGACCTTACAGTAATAAATCGACATCACTATTGATGAATGCCCGACTATCTTCATAACCACTTCAACGGGCATTCCCATTTCCATGACGTATGCAGTAATCAAACTAACTCGCATGGAATGGGGAGTGTATTGCGACTTATAGTGATTGAGCGTAAAGCCTTTACTTCCAGAAGCCAAAGTAGCTAACTTCAGTGACTTCGGCTGGATATGATACAGAGCTGCAGCAAGTCGAGGTGTCAGGGCATTTCCGACATTAGATGGCTCAATATCTCCAAAAGCTCGAAAGAGAAAACAGTTCACGCCTTTTTGTTTGCGTTGAGTTTCATTCAGGTTTGTTCTAATGCATCTCATCCATGGTGTCGGAGAGGAAAGTGGGTTGTATTTCTGCTGCCATTTTCGGAGCTTTACGAGCCAATAAGCGAGATCTTCTGGAATCCACGGAATCGTATATCCTTCTCCGCGATTACTGGTTTTATTCGTGGTAATGAACATTCCAAGTTGATCATCTTTCATTCGTCGGATGAATGATTGCTGTGATGTAAATCCAGCTATGTCGGACTTATTTTGTTCCCAAATGATTTTGCCAGCATCGTTCACGTCAGCAATAAATTGATCAGCTTCACCTGAATCGTTATATGCGATTTGCCGTCCTCTTAACGGCACTTTCGTGAGTGCGTAGGTGTGTATCCAACTAATTGGCTGCCATAAGAAATATTGCTTATGAACTTGTTTATACACGCAGTCAGCATCTAAGAAATCAATCTGAGATTTTTTAACTTTTATCCAATCGGCATCAAAGTTGTGCAGATGCTTCAAATCTTTGAACGATTTCGCATTTTCCGGGATTATCCAGGATTGGGCTTTTTTTACGAAGTGATATTGAAGACAGGGCTTTGTCGATTCTGAACGCTTTGGAGAGGTAACCGTTTGACTGTTCATCATCAACGCAAAGGGATTTCTAGCCTCCATCACTCTAACAATTTCGCCGGTCTCCGGATCTTCTTCCGTTAAGTGATGGGTTATCACGTACTCGAGAAACTCGTTCACTGCGATAATGACACTTCTTCGCATGTTGTCGGTATTCAGTTTTTCGAGCTCTAGTTTGAATGGCTTGATGTTGGGCTTTTCTTTGGTGAGAAATGCTTCAGGAGAGGGGCTATTGTCATATTTTTCAATGTAGTAACGCACGAAGCGACAGAGATAGTTTATTTTCGACTCACCACCAAGAGCAATTTTCATAAACTCTCTGATTCTATCTGCCCATAAATAGTACTCTGCTTGAATAAAATCCGGTTTAAAGGGCTCATCTTTCCCAAGGAAAACATACCAATTTTTCCATTCCGTCTCATAAACGCCTTGAGGATCCAGAGGTATTTTTTCATCAACTGATTCTTTTACATAACGACTGTAAGCAGCTTTGGAGCTTAACTTTAGAGGCTGAATTAATCTTGTTAACTCAGCATAGGTATAGGGTATGGGCATATCCAGCAAGTCATAGTAGCTTATCCACTCTGAGGGAAACATTCTCTCAGGATGTGCTGGCAATCCGGAGATTTGCTTATATTTCTGCCTATATTCAACTGAGTTCCGAATCCCATAATGTTTACAAATCATCTTCACATCAGCGAGGCTGGTGCATCTGGTCGGGATATTTACGGCACCTGGATTTTCATAGGTTTGAATATCTTTTTTAAGCATCATGTGCCTTGTTTAAGTAGTCTCTGACGTCATCAGAAGTTGGTTGAATATATACCAAACATGAAAAAGGACTTTTATGATGCATCGCTTTTTGAATTTCTACTTGTGTTAGACCCTGTTTGCGCAGCCTGTAACCATAAGCATGCCGATGTCCATGTTCTGTTGTCCCGTACTCCTTTTTACAAACAAGACCAATATGTTCAACAGCATTTTTGTGAAGTCTTTGGTAATTTTTGATAGTTTCAGGCTGGCCTGAACTATTAGTGAACGCGAAGGGATGCGGGTCGTTTTTAGGTGGCTCCACACGTTGATATTTCAGATAATTTGCCCAAACCAAGAGAAATTCCGAAGCCTTCTCAGCTGGGCTAAAAATGACTTCAAAGAAATACTGCTTACTTGTTAACAATGGAGCCTTCCATCCAGCAAACAGTCGTTCAGTATTTCTATATTGAGTTCTGGGTTTGTACCTGGTCGTTTGAAGAAGATATTCGCTTCTGTTAGCAAAACTCGGATCAGGAGAGGCACCATACTCCGGATGATATACTCGCACCAATGCTTCATTTTTATGAATTGGATGCAAAGTGATATCACCAACAAAAAGGTGGAATACTTCGCTTTTCCTTAAGCCCCCATAGTGCAGTAACATCGTTATTGCCTGCGATTTAAAATCTTGCTACCCCTTTTGCTAAATCCTGATTCTAAAAGTGAATCAATTTTGTCTTTTGGAAACTGTACAACCTTTTCTTGTCTGATGACGGGCTCCAACAAACTGTTGATTTGCCGTACTTGCTGATTTTTTATGTACGCTTCACTTTTAGAAGATAAATGATTGAGAAAGACGTTAGCCTGCTTATTGTAGTAAGCACACCAGTTAAGCCTGACTTCAACTGAAGTTGCTTTCCTGAACGGGTTTATCCGCGAAGTTTCATAACCATCTTGTATTGCTAAGTAATCAGTGTAATGAGTTATGTGATGCAAAATATTATTAGCATCAGGAATCTTTCGAGCTTGCCAAAACAGGCCGGACTTATCGTCAACCCTGTCGTAGTCGATGGTGCCTGTTACTAGCGCCTTCGAGAATTCCCTCAGCAGTTTTGTGGATTGTTCAAAAGCAGATTCATTTGCGTTGATAAAGCTTAGTAACAGTCTAACGGAAAAAAGCGATCTTTCTTTCCAGGATTCACTCTTAAAATAATTTTCTGCCAGATATCTCAGATGCGAGATAACAAGCCCTTTGTCAGTCAACAAAGCAGGAAGCAGTAACTCCTTTCCAACCTCAGAGCTGTGATAACTAACTTTGACTTTATGAACGTAGGGCATTTTCGAAATAGTACATATTAAGTAGTGTTTACCAATCCAGTATACACATATTGATTCTATTTGAAGTACTTTAGGTTCTAAAATAGTATGCTTTTGAGTGGGGTTATAATACCAGTACAATAAGAAGAAGTTACGGGAAATTGATCGCCGCGTACGCTACCTTCGCAAGTGCTTGGAAAACCTAAAGGTTGTGGACTACGATTCACAGCAAGAGGGTAAGGTCTTCTTTGGTGCCTGGGTTGAAATTGAAAACGAAGCGGGCAAGGTGATGGAACTTAGGCTCGTGGGCTACGACGAAATTTTCGGCCGCAAGGATTACATTTCTATAGACTCTCCGATGGCGCGAGCACTGCTTGGCAAAGAAGAAGACGATGAGTTTGTTGTAAAAACCGAAACGGGCACGAAAGAGTGGTGGATAAACCGTATTTGGTACGACGCAACAGACAAACTGTGAGCACTAATATGCCCTATTTAATCACCCATTTGTAACACAATGATCAGACGACTTCCCCTACACCGCGGTGATATACTCACCGCTCCTGTTTTCACTACCGACGCTGTGTATATAAGCCTTTCACACACCGTTTATTCGCCATTGCCTGGCGCGAATTTTTAGTATCTTAGAGCGACTTATGATTATCAATAAAATTGCAGATGAACTTAGCGTTCAACCTTCGCAAGTAACTGCCGCTGTTAAACTTCTTGATGAAGGATCTACCGTACCTTTTATCGCGCGCTACCGAAAAGAAGTGACACAAGGCCTTGATGACACACAGCTGCGTACCTTGGAGCAGCGCTTAACCTACCTGCGAGAGCTTGAAGAGCGCCGCGATGTAATCCTTAAATCTATCGAGGAACAGGGCAAACTAACCGACGAGCTTAAAAGCAGTATCACCAGTGCTGACAGCAAAACTACTTTGGAAGATTTGTACTTACCGTACAAGCCCCGTCGACGCACTAAAGGCCAGATTGCTATTGAAGCAGGCCTTGAACCTTTAGCTGATACCTTATTTTCTGCCCCAGATACCGATGCTGAAAGTGCAGCAAGCGAATACGTTAACGCAGATAGTGGCATTGCTGATACAAAAGCAGCATTAGAAGGCGCCCGCTATATCTTAATGGAGCGCTTCGCCGAAGACGCTACACTGCTGGCAAAAGTGCGCAAGTACTTAACTGAAAATGCTTATGTAAAAAGCACGGTTGTATCAGGTAAAGAGCAAGAAGCCGCCAAATATAAAGACTATTTCGAACACAGTGAAAAGTACAAGAACGTACCATCTCACCGCGCGCTGGCGATGTTTAGAGGCCGCAACGAAGGCATGCTACACATTCAGCTAGATGCCGACCCGCAGTCAGAAGACAACGGCCCGTCGCATTGCGAACATATTATTGCCAGCCATTACGATATTATGCACCGCGGCCGTGGTGCAGATGACTTCTTGGCTCAAGTTGTACAGTGGACGTGGAAAATCAAAATTGGTTTACACATGGAAACTGAGCTATTCAGCGCCCTTCGAGAACGCGCTGAAGAGGAAGCCATTGAGGTATTTGCTAAAAACTTAAACGACCTGTTGATGGCCGCGCCTGCAGGTGCAAAAACCACTATGGGCCTAGATCCTGGTTTGAGAACTGGCGTTAAGGTAGCGGTCGTAGACAGCACAGGAAAAGTGGTCGCAACCAACACCATTTTCCCGCATGCACCACAAAACCAGTGGGATAAATCTATTCGCACGCTCACCACGTTGTGCAAGCAATACAAAGTAGATTTAATCAGCATTGGCAACGGTACTGGCTCGCGCGAGACAGACAAACTCGTTGGCGAAATGCTCAAGAACAACAGCGAGCTTACTGCACAGAAAATTATGGTCAGTGAAGCGGGTGCATCGGTGTATTCAGCCTCTGAGCTTGCTTCAAAAGAATTGCCTGACCTTGACGTGTCAATCCGCGGCGCAGTGTCTATCGCTCGACGCTTGCAAGACCCGCTGGCAGAGCTGGTTAAAATTGAACCTAAAGCTATTGGTGTAGGCCAATATCAGCATGACGTAAGCCAAAGCCAGTTAGGCAAGTCGCTAGACCGTGTTATTGAAGACTGTGTAAACGCCGTTGGCGTTGACTTAAACACTGCATCGCCCGCGCTTTTGAGCTATGTATCGGGCTTAAACAAAACCCTAGCGCATAACATTGTAAATTTCAGAGACACTAATGGCGCTTTCCCAGACCGAAAAGCGCTATTGAAAGTTGAACGTTTAGGGCCTAAAGCCTTTGAGCAAGCGGCAGGCTTCCTTCGCATTGTAAACGGCACCAACCCACTTGATGCCTCTGCGGTTCACCCCGAAGCGTACCCAGTAGTAGATAAAATTGTAGATACGACTGCTGTTGCTGTTAATGACATCATCGGCAATACCGAGCTTCTAAAAAGCCTGTCGCCAGACACCTTTACCAGCGACGCATTCGGTTTGCCAACGGTTAAAGACATTCTAAAAGAGCTGGATAAACCAGGCCGCGATCCTCGTCCAGAATTTAAAACTGCCGCGTTTAAAGAAGGCGTTGAAACCATTAACGATCTTAAACCAGGCATGATTTTAGAGGGTGTGGTTAGCAACGTAGCCAATTTTGGCGCGTTCGTTGATGTAGGCGTACATCAGGATGGACTGGTGCATATTTCAGCACTGACTAACAAGTTTATCTCAGACCCACGCGAGGTAGTTAAAGCAGGCGATATCGTCAAAGTAAAAGTGCTTGAAGTTGACGTACCTCGCAAGCGTATCTCCTTCACCATGCGCTTAGACGATACACCGAGTCAAAGCAATAATGCAGGCGGTAAACCAGCAGCAGGAAAACCACAAAGTAAAGGGGCTGGGCGTGCTAACGCAAAAGCTAACCCTCGTTCAAATCAGGGTGGCGGCAATCGCAACAGCCAGCCTCAAAACAGCGCCATGGGCAACGCTTTTGCCGATGCATTTGCTAAAGCAAAAAAGTAAACAGTAGCGATTCAATATAATTTACTGTTGCTTATAGAGGGCCTGTCACTGACAGGCCCTTTTTGTATCACGCTTCCATTTAGCCTGCCGTTTTTGCTACATTAGATTGTGGTACATTAGTTCGGGCGCATAGAAATTTTATGTGCCCAAAAACTCTTTAGCCAAAAGCACCAAAATAGAGAATACCGAAATAATGAAGAGGTGTGGGTCACACCGAAACCGAAGTTCGTATATTGGTAGCGTTTAGCAAGGCCGTTGACATGCTTTTAGAGCCTTAACGTTTAACGAAGGTAATGTTGCTCATTTGACCACAGCCTTTTTCTAGGCAGCACTTTCGGACAACCATAATGAGCTAAGGGCCCTAACCTTTGGTGTACGAGCGTATCATCCAACTGTACAGCAAAGATTATCTGCCCTCATCAAAGGATGATTTTATGAACTCGCCTGTCTCAAAAAACATGCTGAATGTCAGCGCCGATTACCCCGACCTTCGGGATCGTTATTACCAGCCAAACCTTACTCCACTTAAGCCTTTTATCGACCCGCCAGGCAATTTGGTTATTTTAGACCAAGGTAAAGATGGAGCGTGCACCGGCTTTGCATTGGCCGCTACTATTAATTTCATTTACCGTCAGCAAGGCCGAAAACATACTGTTAGCCCGTGGATGCTTTATGCCATGGCCAAACGTCATGATGAGTGGTTAGGTGAAGCGTATGAAGGCTCTAGCTGCCGCGGTGCAATTAAGGGGTGGTACAACAGTGGCGTATGTAACGAGTCACTAACTGAAGATATTAAGCACAGCAACGAATTTGAAATGACCCTAGCTATTGCTAACAATGCAAGCAATCACAGGCTAGGTGCGTACTACCGTATTGAACGAGAAATTAGCGATTTTCATGCGGCGCTTAACGAAGTGGGCGTAATCTTTGTTTCTGCCAGAATTCATGAAGGCTGGAAAGATAGCGAAGGTGATGTAATAAGCCTAAGGCCTGAACCCATGGGTGGCCATGCGTTTGCCATTGTTGGCTATAACGATGAAGGGTTCTGGATCCAAAACTCCTGGGGGACGGATTGGAAGAAGTCAGGGCTGGCACTTTGGCGTTACGATGACTGGGCGTTAAACGTTATGGATGCATGGGTTGTTCAACTCGCACTTCCTATTTCAGGCACAGGAACTTACCATCAGGCTACGCGCTCTATTGCACAGGGTTTGTTTTCTCGCTCCACACCACGGGTGAGCATTCAAGATCACTTCGTTCATTTCGACGACGGACACTTTGATACCAGAAGTAAATATTGGAGCAATAAAAACCACGTCGATGCCATTATTGAAAAACTTTCCGAAAGTAACCATCGCCACGTAATGCTGTATGCACATGGCGGCTTAAATAGCATAAAAGCTTCGGCTAAACGCATTGCAGCAATGAAAGACACCTTTCTTAAAAACGATATTTACCCCATTCACTTCATGTACGACACGGGTATGCTAGAAGAACTCAAGGATATTCTGGGCTTTAAGAATAAAGAGATTAGCAACAAAGTAGGAGCCTTCACTGACTACACTGACCGCATACTAGAATGGGCAACACGTAAAGTAGGCGGCGCACTGTGGCGAGAAATGAAATCAGACGCTTGCACGCCCTTTACCCGTACCACATCAGATGGTACGTATTTCCTAACGCAATTGGCCGCCTACTTAAAAGACAATTCAGATATTAAGCTGCATGTCGTAGGGCATTCTGCTGGCTCTATTTTTCATGCACACAGCCTATCTAGGCTGTGTAAAGTTGATGAAAACATAACGATTAAGAGTCTGCATTTACTGGCTCCAGCCATTAGCTACCCCTTGTTCAACGAAAAGCTCTCTGCGCTTATAGAAGGGAAACACATTGAATCGACCACGGTTTACAACTTATCTGAAGCGTTGGAAAAAGATGACCACGTGGCGCGTATTTACCAGAAGTCGTTGCTCTATTTAGTATCAAATGCGTTTGAATCCAAACCAGAGATGCCCTTGTTAGGTATGGCTGTGTTTAATCAGCCGCTGCCTAACGTGACGTTTAAGTACAGTGAGGGGAAAGTAGGTGATGCCACCGCCGCCACGTCCCACGGCGGCTTCGATAGCGACGTAGATACCATGAACTCGGTACTTTCAGACATCACTGGCGGCTCACCTAAATATCCGTTTACAAAGGCAATACTGGATTATTAGGGCCTGCTGGTTTGAAGGCAATGCAAGGGAAGTGAAAGTGCTTTTTTCGCGATTTAGCCCTTAGCTATGACGGGCTAATATGACGGGCTAAATCGTTCGTGCAATATTAAGCAGCTAGCGTTAATTGCACGTTATCATGCTTGAAGCGATAAACCTTCTCTAGAGGGGGTGTAAGCTTGCAAATAAGCATTTTGAATTCGGCCAATTCGTGTTTGCATCACATTAGACTCATTTGCCTGAAAGCCTTGTGTGTCTGCTGATGAGGATTGATTATCTAACACCATATCCGCAATAGAATCGGTTGCGGTGCCTATATTTGTATCGGGCTGCACGGCTGCCCCAGTGTCTGCAACAATGCCATTGCTTTGTGCTGAGGTAGAACCTGCTGAAGCCGTTTCTGTTTGGCCTTTGGCAATCTCGCTACGGGCCTCTGTGGCTTTTTGAGAAGCCTCTGCAGCCACTTTTAAATCTTGTGATGAAGGTTCAGCTGGTGCGAGGGCGGCTGCGCGCACTTGCTCCATTTTTTTCAGCGTTTCCTCTGGCGTTTTTTCTTCTGAAACATCAATCGACACTTCGCCATCGGTCACATAGCGTTTATTGTCAGGGCCTGTAGTGTATTCATACTGCGGAGCACCGGCGTACTGACCGCCTGTTGAAGCATGCGCTTGCTCGTGAACCCTCACTTCCTGATCGCGGGCTTTTAACTGCTCAATTTCAGCAGCGTCTTGTTTCTCTTGCTGTTCTTGTTGCCTGTCTTGCGCGCCCTGCTTGCCTGCACTTTCATCTTGCGCATTATCTTTCTGTTGCCCAAATACGTTTTGAAAGGCAGCTTGAAGTTCTGTTTGTACCTGAGGGCGCTCGTAAGTAACCGGCGCTGGCGGCTGGCCGGGGCTCTTCGCTTTATCGGCTTCTGACCCTAAGCCTTTTTGAGAAGCCCCTTGCTGGGAATCTGACGCTTGGGGAATAGTTTCTCGCTGCACGTTATCTCTACGTGCAGACTCTGTATTTATGTTCGCCGTGGGATAAGCAATGGCGTTAAGGATTGGTGTAACGATATTCACCGTAACTGTTCCACCTACGCAAGCACGTCTATGATGGTACCAAGCATCTCATCGGCAACACCTAATACTTTGGCAGAGGCTTGGGCATTACGTTCGTTTACATTGAGCGCGATTAAGTCGTCAGTGAGACGCGTGGAGGTAGACGTTGAATTCGATGACGTGTTTATTGTGTCGGTATTGGTCGCAATAGGTTGAGCGGGTGCTACCGCATCCTCAGCAGTTCGCTGAGCAATATTTGATGCTGCCTGCGAAATTCCGTCGCTGGCATTTTGTAAACCATATTGAGCCGCTGCAAATGCAGAGCCTGCACCTAAACCATCAATACTTGTCATACACTACCCCTAACCTCTCATGTGCAATTATTAACCAATTTCACACAAATGGAAAGACATGTATCACACCCTGTCATTAACTTATTGTAAGCAGGCGATTTTTATTAAGCTGTCAAAGATAAGAAAAGCTTCAAACTATCGGCAAGCCGCGGTTTGAAGCTTCATGTCATCGCTCTATTACGACGCCTTTTGCTGGTAAACGCCAGCGGCAAAGCGAAATAAAATGTCAGCAGTTTGCTGAGGATGTGAAATAAACGGCGCATGCGACGCATGAGGCAGAACAACGGTATCAGCCTGCGGATGTAGCTCACATATACGATCTATTCCGCTGGTCGGCACTAGACTATCCAACCTGCCATACAATCGTAATGTGGGTGTAGTTATTCGCCCCACGTCTTGACGCATGTCTTCAGTAGACAATATGCGTAAACCTTTCTTAAGCGCTTCCTCGGCGGGATCTGGGAATTGGGTTACCTGTTCTCTGATCGCCTTAATATCCTGCTTTGCCGTTTCGCTGCCCATCGCTTGAATTGCCAAAAAACGTTCCAGTGTTTTCTGATAGTTCTTTTCAAGCTGAGTCTCGAACATTGAAAGTAAATCGGCAGCAATACCCGGCCAACAAGGCCCTGCTATAAATCGAGGTGTTGAAGCAATCGTTACCAGTCCGGTAAGTTTTTCTGGTGCTAACAGCGCTAATTTTTGGGCAACTAGGCCACCTAATGACCACCCAACCAACACACACTGGTCTGGCAGTTGGTTCGCAATGGATTGAGCCAATGTTTCCACGTTATACGGTGACGGGACGAACTCTGCATTTTCCCCAAACCCAGGAAGATCTATGGTGGTGACGCGAAAATTATCGCTTAAATAAGGAATAAAGGATGTGAACGCTCCGCTGTTCATACCCCAACCATGAAGAAATACCACATCTACGCCTGTACCCTGAGTACGGGTGACAAGCTCGCCGTTTGTATGCAAACTTTCCATTTACACCTCCTTAGGCAGTCACGTGTTTTTGAGGCAACACGAAATAATGAAAACAAGTCGACGTTCGACAATTCAAGGAAGTTGATGGAATCAACACTATGAACCTTTCATGCTTGCTATGTTATCAGGCAAGTCCTACGCCAGTATGTCACTGGTGTGAAGATGACATATTTTTTTTCGATGCCACGTTGCACGGAAGTAACTTACTTCAATATGGCCCTGTGGCAGGCCACGTCAAGCATAGCCACTATGACGCGTTACGCGTTTTGGGACTTCATACGTGGCCAATGTCATCGCTGGTTCACCAGTTAAAGTTTACGCATTCCCTTACGGCAGGAAAAGTATTAAGTAACTGGTTTGTCCATAAAATGCGACAGTGCACTTTATCAGTGCCCAATGTGCTGCTTCCGGTGCCAATTAGTGCATGGCGACTTGCTACACGGCACTACAATCAGGCTACGCTTCTGTGTGAAAGCATAAGCAGTGAGCTGAATGTTCCAGTTAACCAGTCGTGGGCCAAACGACGGGGCTTTAGCGTGCAGCATCACTTATCCAAAATGGCGAGAGCCGAAAACGCTAGCCGTGTATTTAGCCTATCGACGCAGTGTATCGATGATGAGATAGCAATAGCGCAAGGCATTAAAGATGGCAGCAACTTCAGCGTTGCAATCGTCGATGACGTACTCACCACCGGCGTGACCGTGAATACATTGAGTAAAAGGCTCAAAAAACGCTACCCAAATTTACACATTCAGGTGTGGGTCGCGGCATTTACGCCACCGCCTAAAAGCAGTCTGTATCAGAAAGCCTAGTGATCAGAAGCGGTGATACTGAAAAGCGCGGCATTCGCCGCGCCTTTCAAACTGATTTAGCGAATAAAGTGCGATTGGTAGATTGCATTGGCCAGCATCTTGTTCGTGCCATACCAATACCCTCTAAACTGCGTATTGTCGGTAAAGCCAATGACAACGCCGCGACCCATTTTTTGAGTCGTCACAGCAGTTGATTCAGCCATTAGCGCAACCATTCGTTTGTCACTAAACCCAGCCATGAGAGGCTCATCAGTATAGCGCGCAGGCGTTATAAAGGGTGAACTACTGGCCTCCACTATCATATTATTGGTTTTAAACATGGGCAGTGTGTCGTCATCATAGCCGTAGAACAAAGGATGAGTATTGTCGATATTGGCTTCAAACACAGCGCCAGCCACCAACTTTCTGGCGTATAACGATGCGCCATCTTTATATCTGAGTTCGCTTTCATCGAACGCGTTATCAATACTCTCTCGACTAACAATTTCTACGTCTAACCATTTATGTTGAGCGAAATAACGCAACGCGGATTTCTGCCCCACGATTACGCCACCGGCTTTCACCCATTGCTCAATTTGAGTTCTTTCACTTTCACTAAAGCGATATCCACCGCTAGGGAATAAAAGGTGCGTATAAGTAACGCTAGGATCATTAAGCGCGCTTGTCAGATGTTGTTGCTCAACAATACTGGCAGCTAGCCCCACTTTTGTATCAAAATAGTGCCATATTTCACCTGCTTCGTATTCACTGGTGCCTTCGCCGCCCACTATTAACACCTGTGGCAAGGTAACAGGTGCCATGCTCCGGCTACCCAAATCGTGCCCCGTGGGTGTTAACCCACTGCGCAAACTAAACACAGGCACCTGAAGTTGCTGTTGCGCATCGCGCAAAATGGCCGCCAAGTTTTCTGGCTGACTCAGCCCTTTCGGTACAACTATGCTGCCAGGCTGAAGCTCAATGCTGTTGCCATCGTATTTAATAGCGGAAAACGCTTCTTCACTACTACGCACCTTAACGCCAGCTTCCAATAGCGTTTGCAGCATGGCTGGCGCATAATATTGCTGCCATGAAAACGCATACGCGTATGCGTCTGGGTGAATATCGTTAAGTGCCGGTTGCGCAAGTGCGGTGTTGTCGCTAAGTTTTAGGCTTCGCGCATCGCCCCTATCTAGAGGCGCGTAATCCAAATTGAAAGCCAAAGCCAAATTCCACGTTGATACATCGTAAAACGTGTTGTTCTCAAACGAGGTTTGGGTAGAGAAAATTGACTTTACTAAACGGTATTGAGGCTGGTTTGAAGGAATATAAATCGCGCTACCTGCACCATAGCGAACTTTGCTTACCTCAACATCTTTCGTTAACACCTCGTAATTAATATGATGCTGTTCAAGCAATGCAACAAATGCGTTAAAGCGAGCTGTGTCATTCGATGCACTAACAACAAAACCTACCTGCTCATCCTTTTCAGCCAGTGACTGTGTGCTCTTAACAAAACCCGATTGATAATCGAGAATAGCAGCCTTATTTGCCAATGCGCCTCTAAAAGTGCTTAAAGACGTAGTAATTTGATTTGCTATGGTGTCTTTGAAGGCAAGCTTGCCATTAATAGAGTCCTGAATGTGGCCCCGTGAGCTTGCTTGCTCAAAAAGAATACCCACACTGCCGTGTAAATCTGGATAGGTCGAGCCTTTGCCTGCGTAGAAATCGTCAAACGCTTCTTGGGTAAAATAGAGCTCCCCTTGCTCATCAAACGCGGCAGCATGATACTGGGCAAGCGCTTCAGTTAGCGTTACGTTCTCATCAGGCGTCAGTGGATTTTTACGCGAGCGCACACCAGGCTGGAAAAAATAGGTGCTGTCTGTCCCCATCTCATGAAAATCGGTGAGGATATGTGGGCGCCATTTATGAAACTGTTTAATTCGCGCCTGCGACTCTGGGTGCGCCAGCAATAGCCAGTCGCGGTTTAAATCAAACCAGTAATGATTTGTTCTACCTGATGGCCACCCCTCATCGTGTTCACGATGTCGACTGTCAGAAACCAGCTGCTTGCCCTTGTGCATATTTGCCCACTGAGCAAATCGAGAAAGCCCGTCGGGGTTGAAAGACGGATCAAACAGCACAATATTGTTATTCAACAAGGCATCAATTTCTTTACCTTCAGCCGCGGCCAAATAATAAGCCAACGCAAGTGAAGCATTGGTTCCGGAAGGCTCGTTACCGTGAATACTGTAGCCCATGTAGAAAATAAGGGGAGCATCGCTACCTACTTTCTTGCCGCTTTCCATTGCATCAATGTGTTGCTGCCTCATCGCCTCAATATTGTTTCTATTTGAGGGCGCTGTGATTGTCAGTAACAGAAGTGGGCGGTTTTCGTGAGTACGGCCGGTTTCTTCAATGGTGATACGGTCAGACTTCTCGGCAAGTAGTTTCATATAATTGACGACTTGGTCGTGACGCACATGCCACTCGCCAATGTTGGCGCCTAGTATCGATTCAGGCGTGGGAATAGCTGGGTTGTAGGATACCGTGTCAGGTAAGTATGCTGTCACCGGCTGCCCGCCTACATCAGGTGCAATAGTAACAGTTGAAGCAGAGGCGGGTTGTGCTAATGATTTCTGACTGGCTGTTGCCCCAAAGGCGATGGTACCAAGGGCTAATAATGAAACGAGTGAGAATGGATTCTTTCTGGCGGTGTAATGCAATTTCGCGAACATAGCGCTTCCCGTCTTGTTGTTATGGTTGAGAATAGTGTCGATGTGCACGCCTCTCAACAAATTCGATTCACTGGAATAATTTATTTAATTAATACCTGACTGTTTTACTCAGGTAAATTTGATACAATAATCCAAATTTCAAAATATGTAGGACTTGCTGATGATAACTATATCAGAAGAAGCCCAGGCTCACTTCGTAAAACTGTTGAGTAAACAAGAGTCTGGCACGAATATTCGTGTATTCGTCGTAAATCCAGGCACTTCGTCGGCTGAGTGTGGCGTGTCCTATTGCCCACCAGACGCGGTTGAAGAAACAGATACCCGTTTGCCATTTAATGGTTTCGATGCGGTCGTAGATGAAGAAAGCGCGCCTTATTTAGAGGAAGCGGAAATTGATTACGTTACCGATCAAATGGGCTCACAGTTAACCTTAAAAGCACCTAATGCAAAAGCGCGTAAAGTGTCTGACGACGCACCATTAATTGAGCGAATTAACTATATGATTGAGTCGGAAATCAATCCTCAGTTAGCGAGCCATGGTGGCAATGTTGTATTGACAGAACTGACTGACGATGGCTATGCCATACTTCAGTTCGGCGGCGGCTGCAATGGTTGCTCAATGGTAGACGTAACGCTTAAAGAAGGTATTGAGAAGCAAATGGTTGAGCAATTCGCTGGCGAGCTTAAGGGCGTGCGCGATGCGACTGAGCACCAAGCGGGTGAGCACTCTTACTACTAAGCGTAATATTGCACTTGCTTAAGTGTATATCTCGATAACTATCTCATGCTAAAGCAAGACATTCACAAAAGCTGGCAACGATTCAAAATAGGTCTATCTATTTTCGTTGTCGGCGTCTTGCTGTTGTTTACCTTAAGTGAACTTCATATCACGCTGCATTACCTGAGCCTTCTTATATTATTTGTCGGTTTCGCTATCGCCATGTTGGGTTACTGGGGAATTTTTATTCAGCGTTTTTCGTTTATTAAAAATAAAAAGCCGCCACCCAAGTTTTAGCCAACGAACTTTGCCATTTAGTTCCAGCAATTACCCCTGCAGCATCATCAGACATTCCAAACTTTCTATTCATATCACTCACGCATAACACTGTTATTCTTAATTTTTTGAGGCTTATACTCCATTCACTCTGCCACTGGTCGGGAGTTCATTTTGTAGGTAGATTAGAGGTTGCGCAAAGTGCCTAACAAAATAAAAGGGAGCTGTGGTGAATACAACAAAGAAGCTGGGCCTGCTTGGCGGAATGA
>CETQ01085963.1_pt1 | contig 31964 bp, 28 predicted proteins | sample 531261 | NCBI WGS metagenome assembly CETQ01 (sample SAMEA2622376, study PRJEB7988) | marine metagenome | biome: marine biome (ENVO:00000447); feature: surface water layer (ENVO:00002042); material: "saline water (ENVO:00002010), including plankton (ENVO:xxxxxxxx)" | depth 5 m
GTTTATCTACATAATTATATAAGACTAATGTATTACCTTTTAAATCTAATGATAAATTTCTTATGAATTTATTTCTTTTTTCGTGTGCTACAATATAATCTATTTCTTCTTGGTATGTTTGTTTACCAAAGTCTTTTCTAACTTGCTCTGGATAATTAAGAACAACTCTCTTAATAGAAAGCGGTGCTAGCGTATCATTATCTTGTAACTTCTTAGTTGTTGTGACTTTATAGATCTTGCCAAATAATCCTTGCAACACCAGTTCATGTGTCTGTGATCCATCTAGTGTGCCTGTAGTACCAAACCTGTATTCAGCTTCCGTACATTTATTCATTATATTCATTAATGATTTAGATTTAAAACCATGCACCTCATCACCAAACACACAGCCAAATTGTTCGAACCAAACCTTAGGCAACTTATATATCGATTGCCATGTGGATATAACAATAGCAGAGTCTACAGCTTTATCTTTGCCAGAATAAATTCTATGCATACCTCCTTCAGGCATACCGTACTTTATAAAATCGCTGTGCATTTGTTCTACCAATGATGTAGTAGGAACGATGATAAGAACTCTACCACCTTTAGGGTATCCACGTCCGTCACTTAAAAAATTTAACCAATACCTAGCTAATGCATATATCATGTAAGATTTACCAGAACCAGTAGGAGATAATAAAATCGCGCGTTTTCGTACTAAACCTTCGCCTACTGATTGGTATTGATAATCACGTAAAGGAAATGGTAAATCTAAAGTATTTAAATAATCACTGAGCTGTGTTGGACTTATATGAGTTCTATCGTCTGCTTTACCATACTTGCTTTCTTCAGAAACTAATTCATAATCTCTTTTATCGCAAAATTCTTTTAAGTGGTAATATAGACCAACAGGCAAAGTTTTTTCGTTTAAAGCGAATAAACGTATTTTACCATCCCACATCCTATTACGAAACGCAGGCATAAACTTATAGCCAGGCACAAAGAAAGAAAAGAACTCATTTAGTTCTTGAGCTGTACCATTATCGCACGTAACGTTTAATGTAGAGTGATTTAATTTCCTGACTCGAACTGTTTCCACTTAATCATATTACCTATAGTTTGATGTCGCCAATTAAGATTATTTATAATCTCTGTTAGCGTTTCAATTATGGTCTTATAGTACTGTATCTTTTCTTCAGACTTTTGTATCTCAGGATCTGAATCATAGTAATGATCCATTTCACCTTTTAATATTTTTAGACCATTAAAAGGATCCGGATTCCAACCTTTGTCCTTTAACTCTTCTTCTGACATCTTGCCATTATAATATAACCACTTGTCTTTTAATAAAGACTTTTGTGCAAACTCAGCACGTTTTAACATAAGCTTTGTGTGAGATAACATTTCTAGATATTTAGCATGCAACACTGGTGTAACACGCGATGATTCATCTAGATTAGTTTGTTTTATCTTGCAGTCTTCTGACCACATTTCATGTATTTGCTTTAAGTCAATCATATAGTTATTATATCATAATATGCCAGTAATGTAAACTTATTTATGCAGCATTTCCGGAAGCGCCAGAACCATATGATCCAGATACACTGCCTAAGCTTCCGACCAGTGTAGCGTTGCTACCAGTCGCAATAACTCTTCTATCTATATCATTCCTAGCACCACTAGAAAGGTTGCCGTTCGCAAATCCGCCGGCATGTATAAAATAAGTTTTATCCGACATAGCTAGCCCACCTTTTCTAGCACGGCTAATAGATCCACCACTAATTGCAGATGATCCTGTGTCATATGTTGTAGTAGTTAAACCACTGTAAACAGAAATTGTATTGGCATGCCCACCACCAGCAAATATAGCATGTGTTTCATCACCGGCCGCTGCAGGTCTAGTAGCATCATATCCTAAGTTACCAAAATTATAAGCCGAGCCGACAGTATCATATAAAACATAATTACATCTTGCAGTACCACCATAATCGCTACTATGTATTCCCATGCCAGATAATGCCTTTGTATCATTTCCGCACATAGCATCAGCAGTGTTAAATTGTGAAGAAAGATTAGAATGACTAGCGCATGTTGAACCACTGGTTAGTGCCATGTAATCGAACTTATTGTAATAACTCGAATTACCTCCGCGCCATATTCCAATTGAACCATTACCCGCGGCAGAAGCGTAATCTGCATTTCTGTTAAAACGGCTGTTCGCAAAATTAGTCGCTGTTCCTGCAGTAGCCGAATTAATAGACCAAATATTACTATTTGATTGAGGCACAATTATCAATTCACCGGTACTAACAGCGTTATCGCCATTAGCGCATTGTCCAGGTAAATTGCTCATAGCAGTAACGCTTGTACCTGTAGCGATATCCATATAACCGGCATCATCTCTATCCATCCAGCTACCTAGAAAAAATCCTCGAGTTCCTGCCCAATCTATCCCACCACCGGCAGGATTATATGCTATAGTTACATCTTTACTAATATAGTTTATTCCGTCGCTCCATTTAAAGTTATAAATGAAATCGCCATTTGATTCTACTAAGTTACCTGCTGCAACTTCAATGCCTATTGAGTCTGCGCTTTTTGGCGTGAATGTCCAAACTGATGAATCGTTTGTAATAGACACCATGTATTGTGCACTATCACCAATCACATTACTTTGATTAAGTAACGTAGTTCCATCTGAATCAGCAGCTAAGGCTGTAATAATTAATGGTGTAGCTGAATCGGTGATTGTAGCAGTGGTATCAGGCTCCGTAATCCACCGCGGATTGGCATTTACGTTGAATCCTACATTATACCAGCCGTTTCCATCTGTAAGGTATAATCGATTAACACTTTCAACTAATGCTTTTTGGCCAGGAACTAAATCACTGGCGGGTAAAGAATCTAAAGTAGAAAAAACTAAATTGCTGCCGGCCGCTAGAACACTTACTTCCGCTGAATCTAATCCAGCCGTGCGTTCTTCTCTTTGTCTATTCTTCCGTATGCTCGACAGAGTCGTCATTTGATTTATCCTGCACCAAACTCAAAATGTCGGTATTAGTTATATTATCTTTACCGAAAATTCTTTGAGTTGTTTTATCAGATTCCTTATAATATTTTTCAGCCATTGCATCTAAAAATTCTTCTAAATGATTAGAGTGCGGTATTTGATTATTCTTTATTAATTCATTAACAGCACCGATATAACCACTCACTTCGGTATGTCCTACTTGAGGATGTATACCATATTGTTGCATGTATTCGATAGTTGCAGTAGAAGCTCTGCCTCCATCCATCAAATTACGATACATCAATTCAAACCCACGTCGAACGTGATGTTTCTTTTCTGAGTTCTCAAATTCTTCTTCAGTCCAGTTATCAATATTATAATTTTTTTTGACATTATTATACGCAGTTATTAGTGTAGCGATATCTTTGAAAGAGCCATTTATCTTGCTTTCCATAGATTCAATACCAACATACGCAGCACGTAACTTAGCGTTTAAAACATTATTATCTGGATCTAAGAACAGTTTATCCTGTAACTTTTCAATTTTTTCAAGTGCTTTAGCATGCGTTACTTGTGCTTCTGCCAATGCCATTTTCCGCGTTTCTGTTTCAGCTAAAACTTGTCTTAATAATCTATGAGGTGAATGACCATTTAACATAGTCAAAGACATCATTGATAAAGTCGATTGTGAGTTACCTCTATCAAAGAATTTAGTTTTCTCATCAAGTTCTGGTAAAAACTCATTTACTAAAGCTACAGCCTTTGGATTAATTTTACTCCTTGATACTGGTGTAATGCCAAATGTAATTGGATCAGTTGGTTTTAATTCATTGCTTTCATGTTCTGTAAGTTCGTTCATAATATACCTTATAACTATTCTACCACATTATTTATAGTGGAATGTTTCCTGCATTATTAGATCCCGCGGTTGATTCATTCGTGTAGCTTGGAGAACTAACACCGGTATTCCATATTTCATAGTTGTAATTTCCACCAGTCCATTGGTTAGATAAAGCGTAAGCAGTATACACTGTTCCATTCCATTCAACTCCTTGAGGAACAGTAACAACTAGACCTTGGTTACTAAAATTACTAGGAGAAGATGGGTAATTCAACGCGTATCTCCATGTACCAGGAGTTTGAGATGGCCAGTTAATAGGATACGCAAATCTGCGCTTTGAAAAGTCAGTTGGATCTGTCCACATTATATAAGGATCAGAATTACTATTTGCCCATTGTAATGGCGCGCCGCCACCAGGCGCGTATTGAAGAGTTACTAATTTAGAAACAAAACCAATTCCGTCTGACCACTTAAATGTGTAATTAACATCTCCATTTGAATCTGGTATATTACCAGCAGCAACCGCCGAACCTACCGCGGCTGCAGTTTTAGGTGTAAATGTAAACACCGAAGAATCAACAGATACATCAAGTTTGTACTGAGCAGAATCAGATCCAAAACTTTGATTTACTAAAGTTAAATTAGAATTATCACTGTCAACAGCTTTAGCCGTAATTGTAAGAGGTGTGGCTGAATCTACGATTTCATACGTAGCGCTTGGTTCTGTTTGCCATCTAGGTGATCTATTAATTAAACCGGCGTTATACCAGCCAACACCATTTGAAACGTACATTCTTTGATTTGCAGCAACATAGGCTAAGTTACCAGCTGATAACGCGTTTCCTACAGGTAATGAATCTAGCGTTTCATAGTAAACTAATCCACTAGCTTCAACGTTGTCCAAGTATTCAGATTGAACATCGCCGTCGTCATCTATAAGTTCGGCTAATAGCCTATTAATACTTTTTCCCATATTAAGCCTGCGATTCGCCCCATGTAATTCTTGATGATGCAGTAAATGGCTGACTTGCGTTAATTGATGATGTATCAACAACTTGTACAGCAACTGTTAGAATATCAGGCCCGTTAGGGAAGATACCGTTACCGCCTAAGATTGAGTTACCCATATCAACCAAGTCTCCTAGTGAGAAGTTAGATGTAGATGAAGTACCATCGGCACCACCCGAAGCTCTAAAGGAGAATACTTCGTTACCACCAGTAATTTGATCACCTGATTCATGTTTGATCAATTGTGACAATGATGGAGATCTAACATTTTCCCAAGAAACTGTACTAATATCACCATTTAAGATAAGTTTAACTTCGCAGTCATGCGTTAGAATCATACCAACTTCATTTAGTTTTAACTGCATTCGGTTAATGATATCTCTTTCACCTAAATCACCAGTCAAGTTGTTATCAACAGATGGCGCAAGTCTAAGTGACACTAGCGGGATAACGTCTGTACCTAAGTTAACATCATCTCCACCTGAAGCTGGTGCACCGATGTTGACTGTAGTTCCGCTACTAACTACTGGATAAGTACCTGAACCTGGAAAGCTATAACCAGAAGATATGTAAATGTGAACTCTAAAAGTAGATCCACTATAGTCTGTATACGCAACTTCTTGACCATTCAACTCATTGTTTGAAGTATAGAGTTTTGTACCAGTGTTAAACTTAGATGCATCACTTGAACTAAACGGTAATCTTACATAGAAGTCATACTGTCTTGTACCTCTATTGTATCTGTAAGATAGAGATGAATTGCCATTAGTGTTAGCACTATTTGTTTGACCGTTTGTGAATGTTAAGTTTTTCGAAGGAGCAGTAAATAGATATGCATTATCGTCATCAAACGTACCATCCATGATAACCGATGTACCCCAATGGAATAGCGTTGGAGCATACGTTGGATTTTCATCGTTTTCAATTTCATACTTAGCAGGTAAGTTACCAGATCTCATATAAGCTTCGTCCAACCTGTTGTTGTGAATAAACTCATGAGCATATCTAACGTGACCTTTACGATCTTTAAATCCAAATCTAATTTTACCAGCACCGTACCATGAGTAATCCATGTATGCCATTTGAATTTTAGATGTATTTAAGTTAAATCCTTGTTTTCCGCTACCATCGCACTTATCTAAGTTCCAATCAGATTGTGCAACTCTAACATCAACTGTTTTTGTAAGGATAATACCATCACTGGAAATACCTCTATATTGTGGCTGAACAAACAATTCTGTTCTACTATTAATTTTAACAATCTTATATGTTTGTCCACGGATAACTACTTTATCATTTCTTACAAGCTGCCCGCTAAAGTTAGTGTTTGTACCTACAATACGTCCACTTCCTTTAACTGCTTCTACTGTACCAGATAACTGTGTAGTTGATGAACGTCTTACACAGTGTAGTACAGTGCCATCCCATTCAAAGAAGAATCCGTTTTGGTTATCAAACATACCAGCTCTAACAAAAGAACCTGAATACCCATTAACTACATACTGTATGATACCTGAAGGAATCGAAGCGTTAGGAGCTTGCGCAGCAGTGTAGGTAAAGTTATAATCATCTACGACACTAGCTACTGATTGAACACCATTATACGCACCATCCGATGCACCTTCAATTGTTATTTGCATTCCAACTGCCAGTCTATGAGGATACTTTGTCCTACATCTAACTGTTGTATCTAGCGAGTTAATTGTTTCTAAAATAACAGGTGGGTTGAAGTTAATAGCTAATGATGTTTGAATACCTTTACCTGACTGATAACGGAAATATTTTCTTGTTTGTCTAGTAATCTGCGAAAGTGGTGCAGTACCAGCGCCAATTTCAACACCACCATCAAATGGTCTGTGTACTGAGTAGCCATCAGGTTTTGCGTAAATATTAGTTTTTACGAAGTGAGTAGCGTCAGATTTACTAAAGTTAGCCGGTGTTGTAAGTTCCATGTTTTCATCATCTGAAATAACAGCAATGGTATGCTCATCTAAACGACCTGGAGTTGATGAATCATTCTTAAAGAATATTGTATCACCAGATTTAAAGAATCGTTTAAAGAGTGTTTGGTTACCAGTAACCTTTTTGGATCCGTCTCTAACAATAACTGTACCAGACGCACCTGTTCTACCAGCAATCGATGTTGTTGTAATCTGATGGAGCTGTGCACCGCCCGCAGAGTCAGAAGCTAATTGAATTGGATTAATACCAACTATAGCATCTTGTCCGTTACCATGTAAGCTAAGATAGTTATCGTCAATTGCATGTACATAATATGTGTTGCCATTTTGTAAACCACCTAGTCCGCTGTCAGAAGAATGACTGTACACTACCTTTGTACCAGATAAGAAATTGTGTCCACCAAAAGTCTGTATGGTAGAAGAATCAGCACTATCGGCTTTTAGTATTTCTGTATTACCTTCAACTAAGAAAGGTGTGTTAAGGGTAATAAATTCATCGCCTACAGATTCAGCAGAGTAAGATCCATCGGCTGCCCCTTGTACATCAGATAATGCAAACTTCATAAGGTTAGCACTATCAAAACCACTGCCGCTATCTGTTAGGTCTATTAAGGCTCCAGCATTTGAAACACTAAATCTATTGTTATTAATAACATTAGCAGTTAATGTATCACCTACAGTGAATGATGGATTTAAGAAATTCGCATCAACACCTTGAATGATAGCGTTAACTAAGTTAACCATTTTGCTGTTATTAAAGTTGAATGATGTGTTACCAGCAAAGAATAGTCTTACAGTAACTTCATCTTGGTTATAACTGCTATTGTACAGATATGAATATGAGTTATATGAATTATATCGATAGTTATATGTGTACAATCCGCTACCGTTAGTGCTATAACCGGACCATCCTTTGTTCGGCGTAGTTTTACCGAATGTAAGCATTAATTGTACAAATTCAGAAGAATACTGCACGTTAACATAAGCTACTGACCAATGATATGTATCACCTGATGTATTACCAACAGTACTACTCATGTATCGCGATGTAGAATAATGATCATACACGTAATAATACCGGTGATCCATGAATGTATAATTGTAGTATATCCAATAATTACTAGAATTATACTGACCATCAGTAGCGCCATGCGCAGCATCAGAACCAAAGGTTACATCCATATAATAAGGTATTTGCGTATACTGTTGCCATGGAGTAGCAAGTCTGAAAATACCGTATGACTTAGCATCAGTAGTTTCAAATAAGTTTTTAGGTGTTGTAAGATCAAAATTACCTACATAAGTATCAGCGTAATTGTAATAGCTTTGGCTCTTAACATACGAACCATTTTTAACAACGCCTAAGTAGTTTGATGAATATCTTGTATTAACATAATCAAAACCCGGTGTACTTAATCCGGCTTCACCACTTGATGTAAGTCTTTCTGAGTTACCACTATGGTTTGATGTTCTAAAGTCTTGATGATTGCTAAAATCACTGTGATTGTCAACGTGATTCTGTACAGCATCATTTATTGTTTGTGCGAAATATGGAGCATTACCTTGAGTACCTAATTTCCATCGTGGAGCCAATGCACCACTTGGTACGGCTGGTAAAGTAGGATTACCTACTTTGCTCAATACCATTTCATCTCCGTCAATAAGACCATGCTGATCGACATAGAATGAGTTAGCGTTTGGATTGGCAACGTTACCTACAATATTGTAAGCTCCGTTTGAATCACCTACCGCGGTTGCTATTCTAGAACCACCTATTTTAAATCTATCAGGAGAAACAACATCAATAGTATAATCACCATCAGCTAATGTTGTGTTGCTTCGAGTATCTCCCATATAACTACCAGAGTTAACTGTAGGTGCAGAACCTGATTTAGTAGCGAAAGTAATTGTGTCGCCTTGCGCTAATCCATGACTTTGAGAAAAGAATGTATCTGCTTCTTCATCGTATATGAATGGGAATACAAACATACGGCGAGAAGACCAATAGTAATTATAAGTACCGGAATAGTAATATGTTTGAAATCTAAAATAGCCACTACTATATGTGTAGGTATAACTATTCCATGAGTAGCTTCTCCATCTACCAAAGTCTTCGATTGGATTCCATCGCGATGGATGGAGACTTGGTGTTTGGTTATCATACTCAGGAAAGTCTGTATATAAGTAGTGGTTACCACCATAAACGTTATAATAGTTTTGATATTCTGGTCTGTAATAATCCATCCATCTTGCGCTATAGCCAGGATACTGATAGTTACGAGTCATGACCATTAGGCCATCTTCTTTTTTATCGCCTAACCCGTAAAAAGTTTGTCCTGTGTTTGGATCTGACTTGCCTCCTTGACGCATATCGTAACCAGAATAATTAGCAGTACCATACCAGTAACCCCAAGTATAGTGATAAGTATATGAGTTTCTATAACTTTTACTTGAGTATCTTAATTCATATACTAGGTGCAATGAATGCTGTGCTACGGATGTATCTCCTGCACTGCTAAAGCTAATTGCACTACCGTTTTGTGAAGTTGTTAGCTGAATATTATTAGCATCTACTCTTTTTACATAATAGATTTCGAATCTATCTAAACCGCCTATACCTTGAGCACCAGCTGGTGGGACATATAAAAGAGTGTAGTTGGTGTTCATATTGTGGCTAGGCCAGCTAATAGTATTAGAGGCTACGTCTACGTCTGAAGCAGGAAAGTATCGACTGTATCGACCACGTAATTCGTTTGTTTTTGTTTTAGATAAATCTAGAGGTACTTCTCTAGTAAATGTATTTCTTTTATCAATAATAGGATCACCGTCTGGCGCAGTTTTATTATCTGTAATTTTAAGAGATTTAGATGCAATAGTATTAACTAAGTAAAACTGTGATCCTTCGACAAAACCATGAACGTCCGGCGTATTAATTCTAAGGGTTGATGGATCTAATTCATTTGTTTCTAAACCCGAATCTTGAGCATATGGAATTTGAGAACCAGCATAAAACGATCCAGGCGTAACAGCAGAATAAAGAGAACCGATAGCACCAGTAACAGTTTGAGGAGCATTTGCTCTATAAAAGAAATTATTTGAATCTGCAGAAATAATTAGGAATTTACCTTCTGCAGTTCTAAAGTCTAGACCAGATACATCGATAGGCGTACCGACAACAAGATTATGAGCATCTGTACATGAAACTTTAATAACATCAGAACCAGTAGTAGCAGTAATTGTTTCAACAATAGGTAAAGCAGTATCACCATCGGCAACGAAGAATGACGGAACGTTGTTTGATAGTTCTAATGTTTCCCATTTAGTTGGCTGCAATCCATATTCAAAGTCAGTATCGATTAAGTTTTCCGGAGTTGATACTCGAATCTTATGTACAGGATCAAGTAATGAGTCCGAGACTTCGATCTCCATTTCCGGATGATCAACAATAATTTGTACGTTAGATGTAGAATCAATAGCATATGCTGCTAAACTTGTTTCTAAATATAAAGTAGTAGTTTCATCTATCGTATTAAATACCGCGCCTTTATGTCCTTTAGCACCATCAGCAAAATTAAATATAATCGTTCCACCGCTATTAGGAGTAACATCTGTAATTAATTGAAACTGTTCTGCTCGATAAAAGCCCTTTACGGTAATTGTATCACTATCAGAATTGATACTATAGTCTGTTGCTAAAATCTTCTTTGCCATTCTTTTATCCTAACGCAATTGCAAATGCTATAGCTTCGGCCTCAGAGACACCGCCGCCTCCACCACCTCCGCCACCACCAGCGAAATTCGGTAAATTAATTGTAGGTCCTAAGGCACTTAAGTTATTAAGAATTGTATTACCATCTACATCCAGATCTGTTGTAACATTTAAATCATTAGTTACGTTAACGTCTCTTGTAACATTTGCATCTCTTGTAATATCAATATCTCTACCGACATGTATATCATTATCAATATGCATGTCGTTTGACATGTGAATGTCTCTAAACTTTAATGCTGTATGTCCAAGGTCAGCATTGGTGTGACCAGGAATTAAACCATCTTCTACTCTAAATGCTGCTTTTGCCATATCAACCTCTTTAATTTGATTCTATTTATATACTTACGTCGTAACCGGCGTGTCAATTCTTTTAAATGAAAACTTCAATCCAGCATGTCCTTGAGGATCTGCTAGTAACGAAACCTGATCAGACCCGTCAATGCTACAATCGTACATTACTAAAGTTCCAGCTGCATGCAACAACGTACCATATGAAGTAAGAGTTGCACTATCACCGGTATGCGTTACAAATACCTGTCCAGCTTGATGATCACTGTCGCCCGAAGTTTGACATATGATATCATAGTGAGCAGCTCTAATCGTAGTTCCATCAAATGTATTAATTGCTGTTTCTGCTGAGTCTGCTATAGTAGCGCTTCCAGTAAATATTTCAGGAGCTTCCGGTGCAGCACTATCTGCAAATTCACCCTTTAATCTTATATCGCCAGTAGGCGTTGATGAAAAAGTTTGTGATAATAATCTTGCCTTTGTCGCCATTATGAACTCCAAGTCTGTATTGCGCCACCGCCACCACTTTCGGCATTGGCAAGTTGTACTCTTAGTGTGCTTATTAAAGTATTTGCAGAGTCTGCTGATGCTTGTGCTGCTACAGCTGCGTCAGCAGCTTTAACTAGATAGATATCATTCGTAAAGTCTAGAACATGATTATTATTATAAGAAGAATCTAGTGTTCCATCAGACTCAATTAAAATAATATCATTACTATTGTCTAGAACAGGAGAAGAATCGCCATAGATATAATCATTGACATATCCGTCTTGATTCCATGGCGTATCTAAGTGATACGTTGAATCTGTATAACCCGTTCTTACTGGCATATATTAAGTTCCTGCTTCCGGAAATAGATAAACTGCACTACGTGAATGTTCTTGAGAATAACCCCAACTGTAAGTATAACCAGTGTCTGATGATGTTGGAGATCCAACTTTATATGCTCTAAATGCTCTATATGCATTGCCGTCGCCATCAGTAACACGTTCACCACTGTAGAAAGTATCGTCACCGGTTCTCCATATACCCATTAGTCTAGAGAATTCTTTATAATCACTATGATAATAATTTGCAGTAACAGGTAGACCTATATGTGGCACATACAATAGAGGCTGCATTACAAATCCTGCGTTACCGTTTGCAACTGGTGTTCTACCAAGAATTTCATACCACGGTGGCGGAAATAAACTATTGTAACTATCATATGTAGTATTTGTTGAGTACTGACCCATTATATAAGAACTTGTATAGGAATCACTGCTATTATTTCCTGTTGGGTAGTATCTACCAAATCTCTGCACTTTACCAATATTATTTCCTGCTCGTTTACCGGAAGTACTAGTAGAACCTACTGTGTTATTACTTTCTAAATTAAATTCTGAATGATATATTGCAACAGTAGGACAGTGATATTGAAATTGTGCTCGAGTATGATTGTCATAGTTTGCTTGATATTCTTGGTCAGCCATAATAAAAATCATATCTGAATAACTACTACCTAATGGACTCATATTTAATTTAAGAACAAAAACTTTATCATTAAGAATTCCTTCAAGCGAATGCCAATAGTAAGGAGTAGTGTAACCAGCTGATGGATCATAAGTAGAACCAGCATCTAACCAGCCATTCAATGAATTAGGAAAATCATTGTTGATACCTGTCACAGAGTTTGTTACATCTGTTCCCATCCTAGGTGTCATGGCATAAGTATTTTCGCTCCTAATGTGAACAGCTCTTTGCATATCTGCATTAGTATTATCTTGAAGATATCCATGGTGTCTTTTATAAAACTGAATAAAATAATCATCACTGGTTGCAGATGATGAAGTATTTCTATTACAACCTGTTTCATGATAGATACCTGTAGAAGGCCGTGTACCAGTAATTACTGATGATGATGTATTATGCACAGTAGTATTAAGTCCTGAAGTAGAAGTGATACTACCCATAATCACGCCACGAAGATCTTCTAAAACATATCTCCTATATGATGCATAGTTTGTGTTGTTTGGCCCACCAAAACTTGTGCCGTTACTTACTAGTTTAAAATACATTACTCTGTTACCTCTACGCAATCTGAGGAGAGCTGTATCTCTCCTGCCGAATCTTCGTATATAACAACACCGGTGAACAAGTCACCTTGCCATGTTGCAAAAGATCTCGGATGGTTAATATGTGAATTGGTGAATCTATTTGCTACTTTTTCCTGAGTGGCGTTTTCAATTTTGTACAGAACGATATTCTCGCTGCTGTCATAACCAAATTGTCTCGCCAATGCTGATTTGTGTTCTGCGCTTAACGCCATTGGTATTCTCCTATTTGTATACTATAACTAAACTTAAGTTGGCACCTGCTACTGTAGATCCAACTTGGGTGATATCAACTGTTAAGTAATCACCTGCATTCATTGTTTCTGTTAATCCTGTTAATGATCCACTTGTAGCACCTGCAGCAATAGAAGGTGTTGCAATAGATGAACCGTTTTTATTTACTCTAAGATTTAAACCGGCACCTGTTGGTGCAGTTTGTACATATGCAGCCATACTTTGTAATGTAAGTGATCTTGGCGCATACCATCGTGCAGATCCATTCATTACGTATAATGTTAAGTTTTGAGTAAGTGTAGTATGTTGTTCTGTACTACCAACTCTTGCTGTTACATAATCTGAATCTATAACAGAGGTGACATCAGCTCTAGAACTTACGTAGTCTGAATCTACGATTGCAGAAACTGAAGCCGAGTCTACGCCACTTACTCTAGCATTAATATATGCGGAGTCGATAAGACCTGCAGTGTATGCTGAATCTAATGCTGCGTCTCCAATTACCTCTTCTACTCGAGTTACGAATGATGGAGTTAAATCCATGTAGTTTCGTAAATCTTGTGGAACATACTTTGCTTTTGTGCCATTCCATGTTAGACACATTTGTGGTACAATAGTAGGTGATTCTTTAATTCTTACACGAGTCTTATGCTGTTCTTGTGAATGTTGAAAATATAAGTATGTTTCACCGCTACCACTTGAATCTACTTTTAAATCTTTTATTGTTATTGAACCATTCATTGCTTGGTGGTTACCACACTGGTAATCTAATGTGTCAGGCGCATCAGCCGGAACAACGAATGTCATAGTTGCAGTTGTGCCTGAACTACCTTGAGCTCTTGAATTTGTAACACCCGAAGTATATTCACCGCCATAACTAGTTGCTGAATATTCTCCGTTACTATCTGTTGTCAAATAAAATGGATGTCCAGCTGTTGTAGAATCTAGTAAAAATTCGTATGTATTACCTCTATATAAAGGACCTAGTTCCGTGTTATTACCACTGGCGTTTCCGGAAAAAACGTACGCGCCAGTAGTAGCACCAACATTATATTGAACTGTGGAGGTATTTAATGTTGGTGGGGTAAACGCGGCAGGAACTGACCACGTTAATCTTTGTGTTTTCTGAGGTGTTGATGTTACACCTTCAAACGCAATTGTGTTACTACTATCATATGTAACCCAATCAACTAAGTTTGCATCGCCTGGTTCTTCAATCCATTTTAATTTTATCAAATGTGTTTGAGTAGAATTTCCATTTGTATTATATGCAGCAAAGTTATCTAGTTGATATGTACCTGCTTTATATAAAGGTATCTCACCTTCATTCGATAATGTAATAGGAGCTCGAGCATATGGTAATGTAGTAGGATTCCATGACCACAACCAATGAGCGTTTTGTCCAGCACCTCGAACATCAACAGCAAAATTTAATGTTTCAGGTTCTATGGTATTATCAAATAAATTATTAAATTTTTCTACTGCTAATGCACCACTCGAATCTTTTATGGAAGCTGCTAGTTGTCTATTTCTTGATACCATATTATTGTCCTACCGTACCTGTAACACTAAAAGAATCTGTAATAGATCCTGTAGTTGCATTAACTGTTTTTAGTTCAAAGTAACTGAACCTAAATGTAGCTGGAAAGGTTATGAATTCTTGTCCGCCTGCTGTTGATAAGAATTGTATATCTCCTAATGATGTAGGCATTGCATCAACATATCTTACTTGTACTGTCGTGTTATTATGACTTGATAGAATAGATAATGTTATGTCTGCATATGTAGGAGGCTTCTCTTTTCTTTGCATGGCTGTATGTGTATCAAGGTTCGTATGTTGATTCCTTAATATCCAACTATACATCTCTGTATAACTTTCCATGTTTTCATCTAAAAGTATTTCAGCCGATAGTTCATTAATAGTTAATGACTCTCCAGGTAAAGGAATAGATTGCATTCTTCTAACCGGTACTTCGGCCGAAGGTATCAGTAATCCTGGATGCGTCACCTGCTGACAGAAGAACTCAAGGTTAGGAAAGTTCTTTCTATCAATAACTAGCTTAAAACTAGTAGGCTGTAAGTAATTAAAATTTTCTGTTAAGTTGCTCATACTGCTATTTATACAAAAAGCAAGTTAAAAAAAAGAGGGCCGAAGCCCTCTTAGTGGAGATAGAACTTTTTTTATTAAGAACCTAGAATATCGTCTACTCTGAAGATTCTGTAGTATTGGTTTGATTTCGCTGCTGCAAGACCAGATGATGGTGATGAGCCTACGAATGGGTTTGACACCATGCCGTATCGAGTTTTGAAACCGATTTTTGGCTGGAATGTATCTTCCCCAACTGCACGGACCATAGTTAGTGGTACGTATGGGCAGTAGAACAGACCTGCGTCATATGGGTTAGTACCTTTATAACCCACAGTGATGTAGTTACCTACAGCATATGGATCAATGTATACTCTCATACGACCGTTAAGAACACCGGCGAATGTGTTGCCTGTGTCGTCAACTTGTAGATTTGTTGACATAGCTGGAGCGTAGTCCAACATGCCTGAAGCTGCAAGAGCAGAAGCAACGTCAGAAGAACAGATCATAAAGTTACCTTTACCTCTACGTGTCTCTTTTGCAATTACGTTAGCTTCACGTTCAATCTGTAGGATCAAACCTTTGAACTTCTCTACTGACCAGCGGCCATCGGCATCTGTTTGTAGATTGAAGATACCGTTAACAGCTGTGTTACCAGTGCCTGCACCAGTTTTAGCTTGTGAGTTAACTGTACGGATTACTTCACGGTTGATTTCTGACATGATTTCTGTTGAAAGAATATTTGCCAACTCAGTTTCAGCGTCAAGACCATGAATCGCTTTCAAGTCTTGTGCTAATTCTAAGCTGTATTCTGCTTTCAACGCACGTGATTTTGCAGTCACAGTTGCTTTTTCAATGGTAAAACCCATTTCAGCAAATGCTTCACCGCCAGTTGAGCCAAGAGCTTCAGCTTCGGCTGTATCGTACGCATCGCCAGCATATGGGCCAGAACGCTCGTTGTCGATTGATGAGTCAGCGTTACCGTCTGTTACACCAACTAGACCTGATGGACCAGCTGCACCGTTACCAGTTGTAGCAGAATCGCCTGAGAAACCAACTGCAGCTTCGTTGAAGAATGCTTCATCGCCTGCTGAAACACCAGCTTTGGTTGTTTCGTATGTTGACTTCATTGCGAAGATCAAGCCTGTTGGGCCTGACATTGGCTGAACACCACACATGTCGTATGCCATTAGGTTAGGCATAGCACGTCGTACAAGCGCGATTAATACTGGATTCCAGTTAGCCGCATTTGTTGTGTTGTTTGTAGGAGCAGCTTCTGTAAGCATAGCTTCTTCGTTAAAAGCGATCTCCTGGTTTTCTAGGATAGCAGCTGTAACTGCTTTACGGTGATGATCTTTAATGGAACCCGCTGATTCTTCGTTCAGTACCGGTGCCCATTTTTCGATCAACTTATCGTAAGATGAAAAATTAGTATTCATTTATTGGACTCCCAATTATTTGTTTGTTTTTTGAATTGCTGAAAGATACTGAGCCATTGTGTCTGTTGTAGCTTCGACGACGTTTGCACCGTCTTCAGATACTTCTTCTTCAATGTCAGCGGCTTCAGTGGTTTTCTTAGTGAAGTATGATTCTTTGATTGTGTTTACTTTTTCTGCGAAAGTTTCTGCACTTTCAAAGTCAACATCCTCAGCTAATTTTTTAAGTTTTTCAACTTGAGTAGCAGCCAAGCCTTCAGCCGCTTCAGCGATGATTGCATCACGCTTAAGGACTTCTAACTCTTCTTGCATTTCCATTGTACGTGCAATGGCTTTATCATGAGCTTCTTCAAGCTCTGCGTTTGCTGCAGCAAGTTCGTCAACTAAATCAACCTTAGCTTCCGGTACTTCGATATAAGATTCCGTGAACAAGTCTTTCAAATTGTTCATGAATTTTTCTGCAATCTCAGTGCGTAGACCAGTAGTGACGGCAACTTTGTTGTCCTCCATCCACTGTTCAACTACGTAGTTTAGGTAATTGTCGACCTTTTCGACGAGATCGGCTTTTGTTGAGGATACTTCCTCAGCTAGCTCTTCTTCGTACTTAGTTTCGAGACGATCAATCTCTTCTGACAGCTTTGACTTAATAGCTGCTTCAAAGATTGTTTCTGCTTTTGCTTTGAACTCATCGCTCAGTGTAGCTTCTTCGTTCACCAACGCTGTTAGATCTTCACCAAAGTCTGCCTTATAGTCAAGTTCTACTTTATCTTCTGCAATTGGTTCACCATCGAAAGCTTCTTCGTCTGTGCTCTGCATTAGAGTGCTTAACACACCGCCGAGTTTTTCTTTGGACATACCTTGCATTGCGCCAACCGCAGCAGACATCATACCTGCTTTAGTCTTTGGCATTGGATCTTGCTTAGTGTTGTCACCTTTACGTGCAGGAGCACGCTTGGTAGCTTCACCAGCTTTATCAGTCGCTTGCACTGATTGAGCCTCAGCATTTTTAGGATCATGAGCCTCTTCCACAACTTCGTCTGTTACTTCGTCATGGAGTTCGACATCCTGATCTTCTACTTGATTTTCATCAGTCATCATTGACTCCTATATTTTATGTTTAAGTAACGAGAGGAAATTCTTAAACTCACGAACCTGCGTCTCATAAAGACCGATACGTGGAGCTTTCTTAATTTCAGTCTCCATTTGTTCAATCTGTTTGGCTTCAATAATACCGTTGTTCCATACCCATTCAACACCTTCCATTATCCCATTAACAAAAGCGCTAGGTGCGGATGGATCTTGAACGATGTCGACAGCATTCAACATAAAGTCTGGCTGTACGACCATAGCGTTATTACCTCTACTCAAACTTCCCATACCACGAGTCGATACGCCTAGATTGACACCACCTTCGAGCAAACCTTCAACGATTTTACCCATAGGAGTTTCCAATATACGCGCTTTGCCCACAACGTCGTTCCCTTTCCAATCAAGGGATTCTATCTTGTGGGAAACCTTATCTAGATTTACGGTCGGTCCTTCAGGGTGGTTTAACTCACCAACTGCTCTGCCCTTAGCTACTTGTTCTTTGTCATATTTGCCAACGGCTTTTTCCATGACAGCTCTAGGATATATCCGACCATTTCTATTTTTAGTTTCTGCTTGCATGAATATACCTTCAATAGCATAAGACTTCTTACCGTCTTTCGCTTCAGTAAGAACCTCCAAGTTCTGTTCGGTATACTCTGCAATCAGTTTCATTTCTTTAATACCTTTACCATTGCTTCAGCTGCTTTTTGAGCTTCTGCTTTTGATTTGTAAACATCTAATCGATCTCCGTCTATATAAGCTACAAAGCCTATTGATTCTTTATAGATCATTATCTGGATTCTGCCAACCTTTTTATTAAGGACTATTTGCCCTTTTGGCTTCCTACCAGTTAGTTCTCTAATCTGATTAAATGTTTTCATTTTGTTAACTATTATTTATACATTTACGATTCTTCAGGCTCTTCCGAATCTTCTTCAGGAATTTCATCTCCCTCAATATCTTCTTCAGCTTCGCCTTCTTCTGTGTCTTCTTCGGTCTCATCTTCTAAATCTAACTCTAGTTGATCATCACCCATAATATCTTCTTCACTAGCAGGATCGGTTGCATTATTATAGATTGCATCCGCTAGTCTTGTTTTTTCTTGATCTAATAAGTCTTGTACCTTTAGCGACATAATATCACCAAAGACTTGATTAGCCTTATTAAAATCTTGGTCCATAGCATGTTGGACCATACCTTGTACATCATTATAGTCTTGTACGTCTTCTACTTCACTCATCTTTATCATCTCCTTGGACAGGTTTCAATTCATATTTTTGAGGTGGTGCTTCTTGCTGCGGCTCTTCATCTGGCTCTTCGTCTTCTTCACCACTCATTTGCTTTTGCATAGTTTCAATATCTTCATCATTCAACTGTAGCACATTTTTCATTACCCATTCTTTAGAATAGTAATCACCGACATAGTTTTGTACTCGGTCTAAAGTTTCTAATCTATTTTGTAACATCTCTGCATCACGTAATTCAGTGAAATGGTTGTCTTTAATATAGTCAACCGTGATGTCATTTTTCCATTCTTCCCAATCATCCTCAGTACAAACACCTTTCATTACAAGTTGTTTCTTAAGGATGCCATAGAATAAATGAGAGAATCTCATACGAAGTCTATCAATAAACTTCTGGAATTTTAATTCATCTCTGTTAATTTCTGTAGATCTACCAAGTATACCTTGTACAGATTCAGTATCCATACGTGAAATAGGAACGTTCAATGAACGATACATTCTCTTTTGGAAGTATACAATGTCTTCTATTTGTCCAAGATTTTCACCGCCTGGTAGAGTAGATATCTCTGTTCCTCTGCCACCTTCTCGTCTAGGTAACCAGAAATCTTCGAGAAGTGACTGGTGTTTCCTGTCGTCACGAATTTCGCCAGTCTTAGCATCATACACAAGCTTGTTTCGATATCTTGCCATGATGTCTTTCATGTATTGTTCAGACTTACCTCTTGGCAAGTTACCTACATCAATATAAAAGATTCTACGTTCAGGAGCTCGAGCTAATCTGTATATAACCAAAGCATCTTCCATCATCCTTAATTGGTTGATAGGCTTCAACGCTTTATGCATATGTGAAATAATTTTCTTACGATCTTCTGTTAATAAGCCTGATGTAACATATGATACAGAATCGTTTGTCATTTTAATTCCGCTCGTAGAACTACCTGGCTTTTCTTGATATATAAAAAATTCTTCTGTTTTTTCTACAACCTTTGCACCTGTAACAGGATCTTTTTTATACTTAACCTTTTTAACCTTACGCATTTTAGCAGCGTCGATAGGACGTATCTCTTGGATACCTTCCTTAGGATTATCGTTATTAAGTACTAAGTGATGATATAAACGGCCATCAACATACCAACGACGAAAAATATCGTGGCCAAGTTCTTTAAAGTTTAACATACCATAGATGTAGTCAAACTCTTCTTTAATTAGTTTTTTGATTTTATCTGGTACTTGAACATCGTCTAAGTTAATATCTAAGGTTTGCTCTAGTTCACTACCAGTAATAGATTCATTTACAATATCTTCAATAGCATTGTCAACCTCAGGATGCATTGCATTGCCACGATATTTCATAATCAATTGATAGTTGTCTTTAGAATCGTCACCGTCTAAATTTAAATATTGTCCGTAATGTGTACCAGAAGCTGTGGCATAACTACCACCTTCGTCGTCCCGCGGAGGAACGATAGATGGTCGTTTCTCTTCATCTTTATTTTTAGCTCTTTTGATTTCAAAACCAAAAAGCTTTAAACCATCATTTTCTGCCATGTCAGTCCTCTGTTAAAATAGAAAGGCCGAACCTCTCCGGCCTTTCCTACTATTTATTTAAGTTGTAGTATTGGATTCCCAGTACTGGTATGCCCATGTACATGTGAATCTTTCTATATTATCATTGTCTCCGAATGACAATGCAATAGGTGAAAGATCTTGTGGGTATGATCCGCGGAAGTTATATGTCTTAATGATATCACCTTCACGGTCCAATTGCTCAACTTTTAAATCAGCTTCATAAGCTACCGGTACAGCCAACCCTGTATTTTCATTGTGGTTGTTTATACCATTCATCCAACGCTCTAGAGCATCGCGTATTGCGAAGTCTGTGTCATTAATGATTGTTGTTGTCCATTCAGCAAATGTACGATCACCAGCCATTTTTAATTGGCGACCTCTGAATGGTACTACAATCTGACCAAAGGTTGAACCTGGAAGCTCAGCAGCTTCTACTAAGAATGATGTTAGTTCAGGGTTACCATCCGCAAATCCTGGATAGTTAATTGTTACCTGGAACAGATTAGGACGAGCGCCCCCACCTCTTAGTTTTGCTTTAAAATCGTCTACTCCTAATATTGCCATTGTTACCTCCTTACACCGTGCCTACGACTTCTTCGAAGTCAACACCGGTTCGAACAGCAACAAAGTTAAGAGTGACATAGTTGATCGAACGAGCCGGCTTAATAAAGATATTAGCTATAAACTCATTTCTGTCAACCACGGACGCTGTATTGTTGGTTTCATCACAGACAACTCTAAAGTCTGTAATACCTCTTCGACCTTTTACTTCTCTAAGTACTGGTTCTACAATGTTGACAAATTCTGCTCGAGTAAACTCATCGTTGAACTCAAACATAACCTGTTCAGCTGCTTTGCCGATAGCACGTTCTAAGACTAAGAATAGCCTTCGTACGTTAATCCTATCGAATGCAGATGGACGACCTAGTTTTGTTTTGTCACCAAACAGTAAGACACCTTGACCTGGAATATTTGCAATCGGATTTACACCTGCTTTATATAGTGTATCTCTTTGTGCTTTTGTTGGAGACCAACTAATTGCAGTGATTCCTAAGTATTGACCTCGCCGCGCACCAGCTGGTGAGAACCATGGAGCTCGGTTAAGATCTGTCGCAGCCATAATACCAGCGGTTGATGATGCTGCTGGAATTTGAATGAACTGATCATTATACTTATCGTATACTTTGATAAAGTTACCATCGGCAACTAAGTATGATGAGTTAGTCATTGCGGCTGATGTTGTCGTAATGTTTGATGTAATTGTTGCAGTGTTAGTCAAGTTAATTACATCTGATCTTGCAGGCGATGCTGTAACAACACAGTCTTTACGTAAGTTTTCTGCTGTTGCTATTAGATCATTAACCACAGTTACTTGATCGGTTCGTGATACCATTGAAGGTGCAATTAAGAAATCAACTTCGGTGATATCTTTATCTTCAAATAGATCGTAACCTTGTAAGTATTCGCTTGTGCCTAATACGCCTGAGTTTGCACCTTTTGTAAAGGTGTGGTCTGTTGCTACTGTTAAGCCTGGATCAAAATTATCTCCAGAATCAACGGTACCGTTACCACGCGCAACGCTATAATCAGAATCAAAGTTTACCCAATTGATATACTCTGATCTTCCGTTTACAACATCTTTAGCGTAGTTAGTTGTTCCGTCAGTATTTTTTGCATCTGATGCAACTGAAACAAATGGATAACGTTCTAGTATTGTTCCTTTTGTTCCTGTAAGTTCTCCGCCATTGTCTACGACTACAACGTGAATTTCATCATTGGTTGCTGCTCTTGTTGATGCATAGTTAGATGTGCCTGGTGCGGCATCGAATTCATCTTTATATGACCATGCATTAAATGCAGAATCCCTAGGTGGACAGACGGAAACTCGTATTGAGTTACCTAGTGCACCAGGATATCGTGCGATAAGTGTGTGTGAATCGGAATCCAAGGCTGCTTCCTGTGCAGCGAAGTCATCTGCATTCTTTACCAATTCCATAGGTAAGGTACCGTCATTATCTGTTCCGAGCTGGCCAATAGTAGACCGAGCATTCTTAGCAGAAGATGTTACCTCACGTACAACTTGTAAAGAACCAGAGTAACGTAAGAAATAAGAAGCGCTATGGAAGTCGATGGTATTTGCTGAGTCTGGTGAAGCAAACGTTGATACTAACGATGTCTCGTTATCAATATCTATGCGTTGTTCAGCAGGCCCCCAGCGAAAGTTCCCAACAATTGCGCCAGTAGTTGACTGAACGTTTGGAACGCCACCAGTCAGATCTATTTCTTTGACGACAACCGCTGGAGAAGCAGACGGTGTTGAAAGTGCCATGTTATCTTCCTCTATTAAAAATTATATGTCCCATAATACGATTAGTCAATTGTACTATTATTTATAATATTATATAATTACAAAGGCATATCATCAGGGTCCCACACAAACCGTTCTGTATCAGCCTCTCGTATCTTCCATGGATCCTCCTGATGCTCAATTGCTGCAATTGCAGCAGATCCGTCATCAATGAATCCAAATGGAACAACATCATTTTCTATATCTTTCATCTTTTGTTCGAACATCATTTGCTTTAAGTTAATGTCAGTCATATCTGTAAAAAATTGTGTGGTTACAAAATAGCCAAACATAACTAAGTTCATCATTAAATCGTCATGGTTACCATCCGATGCTTCATAAGATTGTCCTTTGGCTTCAAAAGTAGATATTTCTAAAATAGTTTGTTCATCCACAATATTAAGTTTATTATTTTCTAATATATCTTTTATTGCAGAACAACCAAGCCTTTTTGTTTTTCTATTAATTTCAATTCCTATAGCATTTGCTTTTACGGAAGATTCAACATGCACATTCTCATATTCTAAATCATGATATAATCCATTACAAACTACGCCACCTTGATCATTTGATTCTACTACTACATAAGCTTCATTGTAGGGTTTAGCGTATTTATAAATAATATTTGGGAAGAGAATAGGCGAGATAGTGTTGTTGCGATATACAGCAACCTGTTTAAACGGGCGAACGCTAATATCGATCAGAGTAAAAGTAGAATAGTCCTGGCCTCTTCCCTTCGAAACATCTACAGTCATGATGTAATCGTGTTTTTCTATAGGTTCTTCATATACTTTTAAGTTACCACCTTCCATATATCTTATGGCAGGCTTAGCTCTTAACCCTAATAAAGTTTCGGCATTGACAAGAGTATCGCCTGTACCAAAGAACGTATTACCAAACTCCTGATCAAATTGCAGTTGACTAGTATTTGCTACAGTTTCTATTTTCCATTTATCATCTCTGCCTGGTACATCCCACCAATCAACTCTAAATGATTTAAACTCATTAATACCTTGTACAGATCCTTCCCATATCTTATGGAATTGATTGCCTATACCATTTGCTGTTGAGGTGATTATAACCTTTGTATCTTTACCTGCAGATACAACTGGATATGTAGATGTATAAAATTCTGCAGCTCTTTCTACGAAAGCAAATTCATCAAGATATAAAAGATTGACAGACATGCCGCGAATGGAGGAACCACTAGTAGCAGCAGCAAGTATACGTGAATTATTAGAGAATTCCAAGCTGCCTTTGTTAAGCGCTTTAGATCCTGGCTGCAAAAAGAAAGGTACGTTTTCCAGCATGAGTGTGATTCGCGATAACATTTCACGGGCAGTTGCTCCTTTGTTTGCTAATATGGCAATTGTCTTTTCAGGATTAAATAGTGCAAACCATAAGAGATAAGCACATGCTGATATTGATTTACCTGACTGTCTACATGCCAAAACTACGTTAAATCTATTCTGTTGAAATTGATCAAACATTTGTTTTTGATATGGATACAGAAGAAAGGGAACTAAGCCTTGATCTAACGATATAACTTTGACATACTTTTCAGCAAAGTATATCGGATCTGTCATACAACGCTTGTATTCTCTTAAAAGATCAGGTGTCCATTTTTGTAGTACACCATCTCTTTTAACATTAGGATTCCCTAGGTACGATTCGTTCTGCATTAGCATCTATTACATCATCTTCCTGTCTCAACATTTTTTGAATCTCTGCGGTCGATCCTAAATAAAAATTATTTTGTTGATTCTCAATCTGTGCAGGCTGTTCATCTTCCTGTGTCAATTGCTTTTGCTTTTTGTTTAAGTCTTGTAGTTTATCATTTACATCTGCTACGTTTTTTATAAGTCCGGACAAAACCTCATACGCTCGAGGATGTTCACTTGATCGTGCGACATCAATCATATCATCTAAAGCGTCTTTACCTTTTTCAATTAAATTGTAAAGAGTTTCCTTTGAATACTTATAATCATTATCTAGTTCGTCTGCCATTAGAAGCCTCCGCCACCACCACCAGCAGAATCAAGTATCGTAGCACCAATTGTTGATACAACTTTAAATGTGCCACCACTAAATACCGCAAGACATGCATCGCCGGCATTACCATCTGTAACATAAATTAACTGGCCTTCTACTCCAGTGCTAGGCGCAGATGCAACCGTAAATGGATTTAATAAAACTTGTTTCATTCTTGATTCAATGTGATCAGAATCAATTAAGGCAATTGTTTCAGCAGAATCTAAAAAATCTTGGTTAGGAGATATTGCTAAAATATAAGCTGAATCAACAATACTAGTAACAAAAGCAGAATCTCGTTGTAGATCTACTTGTCTTGCTTGTATATACGCTGAATCAATAAGAGCAATAGCTTCAGATGAATCAAGTGAATTAGCAGCATTTACTCTATTGTTTACATATGCAGAATCAACGATACTTTCTAAATATGCAGTATCAACTATTCCTTTTATATAACCGGAATCTCCGGTTGAATCTATTCTTCCGTCAAGGTGAGTGAAATTGGCGTCCAGTTCTGTAAACGTAAGTTCACTGCCTTTTGTATTTCTAAGTGTAATAGCCATTTACTTCTCCTTATGCGCTATCAAAGGCTAAATCGATTTCAGTACTAAAACCGAAATCGCTATCGGGCATACCAATCGTAGTTAAGGGGTCGGGCGTGACCGTTATTGTTTCTAATAATTTATCAGAATCACCTTGTGCTCCAGTATCCATTAAGAATAGATGTGGAACTGCTTTTCTAATTATATCACCTGTATTTATTGGACCGTAAAATACAACTTTCATTTCAAATGATAATGTATATATTATCGTTCTGCGATTACCGTAGTCTGCTTCAAAATCGTCTGAAAAGTTTACGCCAATAATTATTATAGGAATATCTTCTTTAAAAGTAGGATATTCATCTGGAAATGGTTTGATCGTCAAAGTGTATTGTGGATTGAATGTAGGTAGAATTTGTTCCACAATTTGTAATGCATCATCTTGATTTCTAGCGTATATGTTTAAATCAAATGTAAGAGTGTATGGAACTGGTGTATTAAACTTCTGCCTTTTTCCAGGTTCAGTTCCTACTGTTTTAAAGTTACTTACTTTAGTTAATTGTCTAGTGTTATCGTATATAAAGCTAGTAATTTCAAATGACATACGTGGTAACTTAATCGCTACCTTTTCATCTGTATATAAATCCGGATTTTGTCTAAGTCTTTCTAAGTATTTCATACGAGGTGCATATGCTAAAGGCACCTTCAATTGATTGATAACTCCACCAGTAGAATTTTTACGCATAACATAAATGTTATTAAACATCCGTCCAAACAATGAAACAGATTTTCTAATTTTCTCATGGTAGAAATATGTACCAAACATTACTGTGGATCTCCAAATGGATTATCTTCGCTAAAGTCTAAGAAGTCATCACTTAAGTTTTCGAATATATCGTTCTGTTCTGTTTCAGATATTTTATTATCTTCAGTTACACCTACAATGGTTAAGCCGCGGCCAATGATTCCGCTTCTCGTAGTATTTATCAATTCTCCACCAGCTGCGAATGTATGATATTGACCATCGTCTGTGCCAACGTGTGCAAGGAATAGACACATATCTGAATCACCAGCAGAATCAAGTACGATCCTTTGAATCTCACCACTGATTGTAGCAGTAGACGATAGTTGTTGTGCAACTGTATCGCCAACTCTGTAATCTGAATCTACACCTAGGTTTCCACCGATAAACTGTATTGTAGGTAGTGTTGCATAATTCGTACCACTATCGGTTAGTGTAATACCAGTGACTGTTCCGGATGCAGCGTCAAACACTGCAGTAGCTGCAGCGCTATCACCTAATGTAAAGCTGCTGTCTCCGCCACCGACAAATCTAACTGAAGGTGCAGTTGTGTAGTATGCTCCACCTCTGTCTAGTGTAATGAGTTTCACGCCACCAACAGATCCAATTGGACTATCGTAGGTTGTAAATCCAAGTTCCGCTGTAGCTTCTGCATCTGCAGTACCGGTAACACAAACTTTGTACTGGTAAGAACCTGTCTTCTCGATATCCTGTATACCTTCAATGCTTGTATCGAAATCTTCTCCAGTGTATTCGAATAGAGTACACCGCATTTTGTATACAGGTAAATTTTCTATTTGATAGAAAGGTTGTTCATGTTCTACATGCTGTATCTCAAACATTTTGTTTGCTAAAGGTAAATAAATTAAATCACCTTCGGCCGGCCTGTCAACTGTTATCTCATTATCTGGTCTTCGAACCTGTGCAGAAAATCTAGTCCTAGCAACTACAAATGTTGCTTCATCTCTAATCTCTACACCAAACCTTGTGAATAGATCACCTTCTCCGTCAAAGCCTTCAACATTTTCAATGTACATTTCAATTTTATGAGATGTTGGAAATCTAGATGTTGGATCTTCACCAAGTAAGTCATCTTCATTCATTAATTCACGAGGTAGATAATAAACATCTTGCCCGTATATTTTTAGAGCCTCTATAACCAGGTCGGCATAGAGATCCATTTCTGATCTTACTTTTTCAGAGAAGTAAAGGTTACGGGCCATTATGTTATCCTATAAAGAAATCTACTGGCATTTCATGCTCTAGTCTAATGGATTCTCTTAACCTTTCTATTTCTGAAGTTCCATCATCGTATAGTTGTCTACCGTTAAAGGTTACACCACCAGGTAGCTGTACACCTTCGAATTTAATTAAATTCATACCCCATTGTTGTTTAAACAATGCACATGTATAATCTTTTAGCCACATATCATTGTATATTGATGTATGTGTTTCTGGATCTATAATTGTATAAACTTCTGCAACTACAAACTCACCTGCTAAAATATCTTTATCTGCAAAGTCACCAAAGATATGTAATCTATCTTGATGTCTAGACCACTGTACTTGTGGTGTACCATTTAATTTCATATCAAGTATTGATAGGTATTGCTGCATCTGTTCGTAATAAGCTAGATCACCTGCAAAGTTTTGGAGATCGGCAATATCATTTAGCATCATTTGATATTTTATATCAAAGAAATTAAATGATGTACCAAAGGATGATGCCATTGGAAATAAACGCGTTACTGTCAATACATTCGAAGATATAGGAATGTATTCATTAGCAATATCAGTAGTAGTAATCTGATGTTTTAGGTATGTTCTAACCGTAGCGTCTGAATGAAATTCTTGATAGTATTGTAGAGCTTCATCTACACGATCTTCCATTTGATCTTCGTCTACATTTATTTCTAGAACTGGATCACCAAGACGTCGCTTGGCATAATCTATAAGGTCCTGTCTTGATGCTGGGTTTGCCATTAATAGTCTCCAAACTAAAATTATTTGGTACTATTTATAACAGATGTGTCTTTTAATCTGTCCAGATTATCCACATTCCATGACCAGCGCGAGGATTAAGTCCTGTATTACCTGGGCTAGCCGGAGTTGGGTAGCTTGTAGGATTTGTGGCCTGCGAACCTTGACCATATTTACCAATAGGTCCTGAAGTAAAATCTGTCGCACCACTTTGTTGTCGAACATAATTCATTAAAGTATACTGGTTCCAATTTGCACCAGTTTGAGTTGCATCAGAACCATTATACTGTAGTAACGTTACATAGTTTGCATCTGCCCAACCAGATCCACCGCCACCTGGTCCACCAGTTCTGTAGTAGCCTCCACCACCACCTCCTCCGCCGTAACGGCCACCGCCTCCACCTGATCCACCATCATATTGTGAATCAGATCCATCTCCACCTTGTAATTGAGATCCAGCAGTTGCGTTAGATGAGGAGTAAGAGTGTGACTCATATGCAGCATGCCCACCACTATTTACATTACCACCTCCACCATAATCTAGTGTAGGAGATCCAGTTCCATTTGTACCACCTTGATTAATACCGCCACCGTGTCCACCTTTAAAGTTAGTAGAGTTGCCTCCACCTCCGCCTCCACCAACTATTGCAACAAGGTCAGAAAATGTATTGTTTATGCCAGAAAAGAGCGCAGTGTAACCGCCACCTCCAACACTAAAATGATAAGATCCACTAGAGCCAGGATCACCCCCACCATAAAATCCATCATCACCACTACTTGCACCCTTACCTCCGCCACCTGCGTATAATGACATTTGAGTTACGCCTGGTGGTACAGTAACTTCTACCATGCCAACTCCACCATTGCCACCATAATTGGCGCGGTTAGAACTTGAATAACCTGATCCACCACCTGCACCTATCATCGCAAGATAAAATTTTCCTCCGGGTTCAGTATCAAAGTATGCTCTTGTACCTAAAGCATTATCTGGGTTTACCACTTGATTACTATAATAAAATGTTTGACCAGTTACAGATGACGTAAAACTACCTACTGTAATTCCTCCATTTTGTTCAGTAGGAGAAGATGAAAATCCTACACCTGGAGCTCCAGGATTATATGCTATTGTAACAGCTTTTGATATAATGCTTATTCCATCTGACCATTTAAACGTATAGATGAAGTCACCGTTAGAGTCTGTTAAATTTCCTGCTGCAACCGCAGCCGCTATCTCGTTTTTTGTTTTAGGTGTAAACGTCCATACTGAAGAGTCATTGGATATAGTTGACATGTATTGAGCTGAATCACTTGCAAAACTTTGATTCAGCAATGTTGGATTATCAGAATCTGCAGGTTTAGCTATAATAGTAAGAGGAGTAGCCGAATCTGTAATTTCATATTCAGCACTTGGTTCGTTATCCCATGTTGGTGCTGCACTTGCTTCAAAATCTAGATTGTACCAACCTGATCCATTTGAAACAAATAATCTTTTGGTGCTTTCAACAAATGCAGCGTCACCTTTAGTAAGTCCTGAAACAGGTAAACTATCTAATGATGAGTAATAAACAACATCTCCACTGGTGACATTACTTAGACCAGTTGATTTTATATCACCGGTTGATCCAATTAATCCTGCTATTCTTCTGTTAAAACTAGTCATAGTGTGCTAATATTTTCTGAAGAAACTGTAAGAGCTACAGTTGGTTCTATTGCGTAACTACCGCTGTTATAGTTAACAGTTTGAAATAAACTTCCAACATCAGTTCCAGAATAACTAACAAAGGTTAGAGCGCTTGGAGTATGTGTGGCTTCCTCAGCTGTTTGATTAGAAATTATAAGATCACCGTAAGTTCCTGCAGTATCTAAAATAGATGTAGGCATTTTAATAGGTGATTGCTCAGTAGAAACACCACTGTAGTAGTGATAAAAGTTCATCAGTAAACTTCCATCTGAAGCAATTTGTAAAGCATTCCGCGACATGCTAAACTTATAGTTAGATACATTAGTATCAATCCCCCATTGATTCTGAATCGTTCCATTACTAGAATATTTACGTAGTTTAATTCTTGAAGGTGATTCATCCGCATCAATACTAAGTACCCATACGTTATCATTATTATCTATCGCAAGACCTTGATGACCCTCACCTTCATGTTTTTTACCCCATACTATACTACCATTATTCTTATTAAGTTTAAGCAATGTTGCCGCTTCGGGATTAATATTATCATCGGTATGACCTACTATATATGGATTATTATTTGCATCTACTCTTACTATATATGCATTATCATCCTTATACCAGTCATTTACACCATACATCTTAGCCCACTGAAAAGTCATCGAACTATTGAATTTTGCTATCAACATGGATGGAAAACCATAACCTGAGTGATCACGATATTGTGCACCACAGACATAAATGTTATCATCTCCATCTATTACTATACTTTGGTCGCTTGCCTGCTCATCAGTATTGGAATTTAATTTCCACATTCCCATTAAGGCACCAGTGCTTCCGTTTAGTTTTGCAATATAAAACTTTCTAATGGAGGTGTCACGCAATTGTTGACTTCCAACTGCTCCACTACCACCTCTTCTGCTAGTTCCTAGTACCCATAGATTACCAGAACTATCTAGTTGACCGCCACCTGGCTCAGGAACAAAGTTGTCATAATTAGTAGTAGTGGTAGTTGGTTTTATTATCTTTGCCCACGTAATAGCACCTGCAGATGTCCATTTAATTGCCAGTGCTAACTGAGGATCAGGGTATCCCGACATGTTTTCTCCATACCCATAGTCGGCAGTCACCGTATAGGCAGAGGTTGAATCTGATGTAACGGTTTTTGGTCTGGCATAGTATGCATTAGCGTTTAAAGTTTTTCCCCACTGTGCCTCACCAGCAGAATTATACTTTGCTAAAAATGAGTTATTACTGCCACCAAAAACGTAAATATCACCGTTTGGCGCTTCAGAAATTCCTCGTCCTACCGAGGGAGAAACAGTATACAGTAATCTATTCCACCAACCGGCCGCACCTGCAGTATTATATACAATAGTCACTGCTTTAGCTACGAAATTAGTTCCGTCTGACCATTTAAATGTATAAACGAAATCACCGTTAGAATCTGTTAAGTTACCAGCTGATATTGCTGCAGCTAGTTGTGCTTTTGTTTTTGGTGTAAAAGTAAATACTGATGAATCATTTGTTACAGTAGCCATATATTGCGCAGAGTCAGAACCAAAGCTTTGATTAACTAGGTTGGGATTATCCGAGTCATTTGCTTTTGCTATGATGATAAGAGGAGTTGCTGAGTCAATTATTGTTTTATCACTATCGCCTGGTTCTATTTCCCAATAAGGCGAAGAACTAATAACGTACTGTGTGTTGTACCAACCAGATCCATTTGAAACATAATGTCTTCGATTGGCGTTAACAAAAGCTTGTTGACCTATTTCTAAATTATTTCCAGGAAGAGAATCTAGTGTATCAACATATAACATAGGCACTGATTGAACGGCCGCAGAATCCATGCCACCACCTAAATCAGCAGAAGTAGTTATTAATCTAGAATTATTAGGATTATCGATCTCCGTAGCACGAAGTATCTTAGCAATGTCTAATGACCTACTCATTACTATCCCTCAA
>CETQ01033974.1_pt1 | contig 31451 bp, 49 predicted proteins | sample 531261 | NCBI WGS metagenome assembly CETQ01 (sample SAMEA2622376, study PRJEB7988) | marine metagenome | biome: marine biome (ENVO:00000447); feature: surface water layer (ENVO:00002042); material: "saline water (ENVO:00002010), including plankton (ENVO:xxxxxxxx)" | depth 5 m
TATTAATCTATATCAATGAAATACGAAAAAGTTTATTAACTTTTATTATCTAAAATATATATGTAATTTTATGTAAAAATATGTATAATTATTGTATTAATTAACCATTTTTAAGGAGAATAACTATGGATTACAAAAAAGAAGAAATCAAAGAATACTTTGATGATTTTATTAACGACCAAGATGCCGAATGGATAGAAGATAACAAAGATGATTTACATCATCACGCTTTTAACACTGACTATTACATCATTGGCACATATCAAGCTGAACAATGGCTAGGAGATATGGCGTTTAATGTAATTAACTTTATTAAAGATTATGAACAAGATAATTTCGGAAAAGTTCATACTGATTTATCAGACCCAGAAAAAGTCGTGAATATGTACGCTTATATCATTGGCGAAGAAATCGTAGCCGATTATTTAAACGAACTTGAGGAGGTCGCCTAATGAAAGACACTAGCAAACAATTACTAAGCAAAAATAAAAAGCTATTCCCCTTCCATAGTGGAGGGGGATGCGTTCACTTTGGCTATGAAACAGACCATGAGGATTTAATCTGGCTGATAAATAAAGCTGATTTACATAACCCTACATTTAATGACGAAGGTCTACCAGAGTTTGAATGGATTAACGAATACCCAGAAGATATAAATGATTTTTGTATGTTCGGACTAGATTTTAATAATCTAGACCAAGAATATGAAGGACTCGCACTTGATGTAATCGGTATAGTTAAAGACGCAGTTCACAATAATGCTTGTTCTACTTTTGAAAATGATGGTTGGTCTTGTGCTTTTTATGGTAGATATCAGCAAGGTATCAAAATACTAGACGAACTATCTCCCAAGATAGACCAAAAAATAATTCACTTTTGTAGGTGTTGAAATGAGCAGATGTCAATTATGTAAAAAAGAAGTTGATGAAAGGTCAACGCAAGACCAAGTAGGTTTTGAATTGTGTTTGAGTTGTGCATATAACTACTCAGATAAAGAACTAATCGAAATTATGATTGAGGAGGAGGAACTATGAAAAGATTTATAGTTAAAGGACAGTTTGAGTTTGAAGTAGATGCTGAAACTTATGAGGACGCAATAGAGGAAACTAATGATAAATTAAATCTATCTAACATTGAATTTGAAGTGGAGGAAGACTAATGAAAAGTAAATTAGATGTAGCAGTATGTTATGAAAGTGTTTGTGAATTTTTTGAACACTATGATTACCATAGTTCAGATGGTTGGCTGACTGAGATTTTAAATGGAAACATTGATCTCAATATAATGCGTAAAGCAATCTTGAAACACGCAGATGGCGAGTACGAAGTTTGCCAAATGTTAGTTGATGAGATGCACATCCACAAATGGTGGGAGGAGGACGAATGAGATTTTATAGAGAGCATGGAGATATAGACCAAGAAATTTGGTGTAATTTTGATAAGGAAGTAGGGCAAGATAAAAAAGCCAGATACTTTGTTGAATGGGATATTACTGAAGATATAGCCAGAGTAATCAAAAATAAACTAAAAGACGAACTTCAAATTGACGAAGATAATTATTTTACTATGGATAATATGCAAGGTTTTTGTACTTCTAATTATGAAGAAGGCATGAAGTTTTATCGAGACTTATCTTTGATAATTGATGAACAATTAAAAATATGGAAGGAGGACGAATGAAAGAAGTAAAATTTATTAACAGAGAAAGCCAAAAGGATAGTTTAGTTATCGAATGTGATACTGCTGGTGGTGGAGGTAATATAATTGCTTTAGGAGATGATAAATTTGCAGAAGATTACGCAGATTGGGATTTTGAGCACACAAGCTCTTACATATCAGACATAGACCAAAAAGTTTGGACTATGTTTGAATTTACGGAATATGAATGGCTTAACAAACCAAGTGATTTAATTGGACAAAGTATTTGCGTACATGATGGAGATCCAATGTACCCAGAAGATGAAATTACCAAGATAGAAGCAATTTATAAAGTCAAAGATTATTTTCCGTATGATGAAATAACAAAGGAGGAAGCATGAAGAAATATATTGTCACTTATTATGATGAGATAGAAGCTAATAGTATCGAAGAAGCATACGAAAGACTGTTAGTAGTTTTAGAGTCAGATGTTAAATACAAAGATGTAGAAGCTTTTAAATTCAAGGAGGAAGCATGAAATATACAGTTAAGTTTGGTATGGCAAGAACTTATAGCACACCAGAATTACATGAAAATACTAGATCAAAAACCTTTACCAATAAGAAAAAGGCAGAGAGTTATTGGGATAGGTTAGATAAATTTACTTTTAAAGACCCAGTTTTTTCTGAGTTTCATTTAATAGCTTGGAAAGATTGGATTGAGGAGGAAGCATGAAATATAGCGAATTAGTTATTGAATTGTCGCAAAGACTCGCAGATGAGTCTGATTATGAAGATTATCTTTTAGATAAACTACAAGAACTTTTAGAATTTGTGAGGGAACATGAAAAATAAAATGACGCCAGTTGAAGCTGTAAATGTGATCGAGAAAAAACTATTTGACAATCGAGCAAAGCCATATACTGAAGAAGACGCACAAATTGACAATGCCTGGGATATTATTAAACTTCGTTTGGATCTTACAGATGAAGAATTTAATATAATCTTTGGAGAAAAATACTAATGGAAGTAATTATTTGGAAGAAAGGCGTTCAAGCTGTTGAATACTATTGTGATAGTTGCAACGCACAAGTCCCGGAAGAAGAAGGTCTTTGGGTAAATGGCGAAATGACTAGACCACACGAATATCCAAAAGCATTTTGTCGATCTTGTTATATGAAAACACGAAAGAGGATAGATAATGGCGAGTAAAAAATTAAAGATAAACGATTTAATAAACAACCCATCACACTACAACACCGGGGATATTGAGTGCATAGACGCTATTCAATCCTCAATGACCACTAGACAATTTCAAGGTTATCTCAAAGGTAATGTTATGAAATACGTCTGGCGTCATGAATACAAAGGAAAAATGCTAGATGATTTGCGCAAAGCAAGATGGTATTTAAATAAATTGATCGCAACACATGAGGATAATTTAAGTGATGATTAAATACAGAATAGAAGACAACGCAATTTGTGGCTACGAAGAAAATAAAATGGTATCAATACTTTTAATCTCTGATCCAGTGGCTAGATCAAAAAGAATAGTACAGCTCGCAGAAGGTGGTGAGTTAGAAGACTAATCTTCTTCTGTTTCCCACTCGCAAATTAATTCTAACAATTGTTCCGGGTCGATAAGTATTCCTTGAGAATTACTTTCTTCCAGATAGTCTTTTATCTTTTGTATCATCATCTTCGTCCTCTATTATTCTAGCTTCTCCATCTATAGATCTAATTTGATTTTCTTCTATGAGTTGATTTAATCTATTCTCTAGCTCTTCTCTACTCATAGAGTCAATCTTACCAAAGCGCACTTCCTTACGATCAACCATGAGGCCACCTAATTTTGCCCTAGCAATTTCAGCATTTACTGCTGGGCCATACGATCCATCTGAGGCCGCAGCATCTCTAATTGTTGCTAACTTCCCGGCTACATTCTCAAAAGTAATATCATACTTCTTCCTTTGTAGAGCTTTCATATCTCTAATCCTCTCCTGAACATGAGAATATTCTTCATTGTTCATCATACGACTGGCTATAACTTCTGGATTTTTAAACCCAGCACGAAAAGCACACTCGCTTTGATTGAGATCTTGATAAACCATAAGGTTTACAAAGACCTCTTGCATTTTAGTTAGTTTCTTTTTTGGTTTTGCCATCTTCTACAAATCTCCAGTCTTCATCAAACATACAATGCCTTATTGAACCATCTTTCATCTGATACAAAAATTGCATGTCTAATAATTGTATTACTTTTCCTTGATTAACTCTATTGTAATTGTACTCAGTATGAATGATCTCATCTTTCAACTTTGGCCTTTTGTTTTTGCCTCGCATTCAATCTCCTATTTACACTTGCATTAATATTTTCTAATGTTTTTTCTGACAACTTTCCGTTGTACCTTATCTTTGTACCTCTCATTTTAATCTTCCCATTTTTACCTCACTGTTTTATTAATTATATTAAGAAAGAAAAAGGGAGTGGGAATGTGGGATTTATCCCCACTCTTTCCCTTCTTATAGAAGTGCACAACCGCACAACTGCACAACCCAATAAACATAAGGGTTTCAGCGTACGCTGTGCGCATGTGCAGGCATGTGCACTTGCACAACTGCACAATCGTTAAGTCATTGATTTTATTGACTTTTCTCAGACGCTGTGCAAAATCGCCAATCAGCGTTGCACAACCGTTTTTTAGCTTAATCATGACAAAAACACGACATACTATCGTCCTCAAATAGATCCAACATCTTAGGATTTTTTGCCTCCTCAACGAGCTCAATGTAGGGCGGACGATCAGATCGAAAGGTTGCCCCGGAGTCATTACCAAATCTATTCTCTTGAGCAATCCACCAATCTGCTAGATCAGGTCGTTCCTTCATTAAAGCATTGAGAGTTTTGCGTCCTTTCAAGAAACACAAGTCACAATTGCCAGCTACTGTTTGACCATTGATTGTCGGTAATCTCAAATCAAAGTTAGCCTTCTGCCAAAATTCTAATACTTCCTTGATCCCATGCTTTGCTTCATACATAGGCATGAGATTATCCCAGCGCTCTTTAGTCGAAGCATTACGCGACGAGGTTACACGCTTCGGCTCGTCGTGTCGCAAACCAAGGATATTGTCCCAGTATTTATAGCCTTGAATTTTCCACATAAAATCTTTCATTCTTTTAATCTTCATCTCGGCTGTGCAAAATCTAGCAACTGGGTTAGGTAGATACGCCCTTCTATCTAGTAAAGCAGCGAAAGGCTCACCATTTCTAGAAGCTGACTCATAGTTCACTATTTTTGTACGATATATCGGCTTCTCTTTACCTATCTCTAGCTCTAACCAATTGATCTTGACACCCCAATGTTCGCCACAATCTCTAACAAAGTCCAAAGTTTCAGGCATTTCTTTACCAGTGTTTGCGAAAGTTACATGCACATCTTCCGGGATGACACCATCGTGAGCGTCCACTATCTGCTTCAACATGAAGCCAGACGTTCTACCGCCAGAGAAACTAATCAATGCTGGGCCCTCTATTTTGTATGGGTTTCTCACTAACTCTCCATATTACTCAAGATATGTGAGATCACATTGACTGTCCAACCATTACCCAACATCTTATATCTTTGTGTCTTTGATACATGATTAGTGTAATTGTCTGGGACTGTCTGCAATCTTTCGCATTCCAGGGGCGTCAGCTTCCGCCAAGTTAATTCATTATGTTCGCCAACATTTGTTCTGTCAGCAAAAGACTCTGTCAAAGCATGTGACTTACCGTCTTTGTGAAAGACTCTGTCTTGTATATAAGGTTGTCTGCCACTAGCTTTTTTACTAGGATTTATCTGATTAGTTTTTTTTGTCTCAATACTTATCTCATGATCTTTATTCAAATTAGGTGTAATTGTTCCTACTTTACCGTCTGTTCTAGGAATTAATTCTTTAGATCTAAAAGGTGTGTGATCTTTACCAGTTTTTAATTTAGCATCTCTTCTAGCTTTCTTTCCTTCTTCGGTTCTAACTTCTCGATACGATTGCACTGCGACTTTGGGTTCACGATTACCACCGCCACCAGCATTCAAAGTAGGCGACTTACCATCTGGGCTATAAACTCTTTTAAGTATGTCATGACCATTGATGTCTGATGCCATACCTACTTGTTTAGGTTTAGTTATTTTAGGGCTGTCACTTCTTCCTAATATAGATGGGGATTTTCCATTAGGATCATATACTCTGCGCTGTCTTTCATTGTCTTTAAGTATTTCTCTAGGAATGTCGTATGCTTTTATAGGTTTAGTTTCAAATACTTTTGGGATGTTGCCACTACCACTACTAGATTTTAAAGATCTAGTTTTTTTACTATCTTTGCTATACGTTTGTTGCTCAAAAAACCAAGACTTGTCGCTTGTTCCTTTTTTAATATTAGTTATGCCATTATCAGAGGTACTAGTTTGTACTCCAGTCATGCCATAAGTATTCCAGCCTTTCCAATCTCTAGCTAATAAAGCAGTGCCTTTCTGTATATTTTCTTTAAACGCTTCTCTACCACCATTGCCAACCAAATCTGCTTGACCATCATCTTCTAAAATATCTCTCAATACTATGCCCATATCGTCTGGCTGTTCAATGTTAGGTATGTTTGTCCAATAATATCTTTGTCTAGATTGTGCTGATACCAAAGCACTATTAATTAATATCGGTTCAATCCTACCACCGAATAAATCGTCGCCACCTTCAAAGTCTGGATAACAAGCTGATACTTGTTCAGTAATAACTTCCAGAAATTCTTTCTTCATTTTGACATTCTCAAGTAAAAAATACTTTGGCTTGATCTCTTTTAATAATCTAATAAATTCAAAGAACAAAGCTGAACGAGGATCGTCAAAGGCCAACTGCTTACCAGCAAAACTAAAACCTTGGCAAGGGCTACCAGCTAAAATTAAATCTATGTCTTGATAATCTTCTGCTTTTAAATTACAGACATCGCCTACTTGAATTGTTTCTGGGAAGTTTGCTTGAGTGACTTGTATCGCAAACTTATCTATTTCACTTGCATAATACTTATCTACTTTGATACCGAGTCTGTTTAGTGCCAACTGACCACAACTCATGCCGTCGAATAAACTTAAAACTTTCATATACAAATTGTACCAATCATTCCCAAGGTTTCCTACCTTTATTATCAAATCGATAATGCCAAGTTTGTTTTCCAGGGATAGCATGAGTCTTAACTATATCGCCCAAATACTTTTGCACATGACTAACCGCGTATCTTGCAGCTCGTTCGCCACTAGGTAAATTGTTTTCTTTCAACGCTTGTCTTGCCAAGATCTCTAACTCTTGTCTTGTATAGAAAGTAATTCTATCCATTGCATCTGCTACCTTCTGAGCAATCTCTACTTCATCTGGACCCTCATCAAAGTCAACCATATCCCAGTTGCCTTTCTCAAAATCAAATCTAGCCAAGTGAGTATCAGGTTCTCTTGCGTTTCTTGCTTCATAAAACATAGTTACATTTGGCTTTTGTCCCATGAGTTTAATACCAGAGTCCATCCACCCAGCAAAAGCAGAACCACCACGCGCTGACATAAACGAAGCATCGTCGGCTCTTTCTTTACCAGTATGATGCGCGATGATTACTGCAACACCAAAGAGTTCAATCAAACGATCTACTCTAGATAATAAATTATGTATCTCTTGGTTGCTGTTTTCTTCGCCATCAAAAAAATTAATGATAGGGTCAATCATCACAATATCTGGCTGATGATATTCAATACTTCTAGCAATACCATCAATATCTTTATCTCTCATTAAGTTCTTTCTCAATCTACCAGTCGGTATCAAGTTAGCATGTCCCATCGCCATCAAGTCTGGGTCGTGCATGTAAGGTTGATAGTAAGTATCTATTCTATTTTTTAAGAACTCCTGGATAATCTCTGCTTGCAACCACATAACTTTACAAGGACGCGTAAAAGGTTTGCCCATAAACGATTGACCAGTTGTGGCCGCTGCAGCAAAACCACCAAGCCAATGCGACTTACCTATCTTAGGTTTACCAATCAATAAACATCTAGATTGTTCAAAGATAAAACAATCGCCCCAAAACTGACCAATAGAATTAGGTTCCAAGCCAGTCCAAAACTCATCGTTGTAAGGTTTTAAACCTAGTGGGTCTGTTAAATCATCTCTACGCTTTTGATCGACGATGGGATCTTCTTGTTCAAGTATCTCTTTGAGTTCATCTCTTAAATCTATTTCCCATTCACTAGTTTTCCATTGTAGTATTCCAGCTTCCGTATCTTCTGGGTGTCGTTTGATATGTCCTTGGGTAATCGACATACATGTTTGTAATACTTCTGGGAAAGGCAAAGGTTGTTGCAAAGTTTGGTTCCAATCAAAACATTTAATTAATACTTCACGATAACCCCAACCTTCTTTAATCCATTTACCAATCAATCTAGCCAAGGTATCGTTTCTTTGACCAACATCCACCGGGTCAGCAGTAAGTTTGTTTTTATTATCTAAAATGGAAGTGACCTTATCCGATTGATTGAAGTCGTGTATGTTGTTCAAGTCTTCCATGTTGAGCATAGGCAAATCATCGATGTCGTTCACGACCAAGCCATCTGCTGTTTCAAAAAAATATTTAGTAGAAGGCGAGACCATAACGTAGCCACCTTCACCTCTGACATCTAACTTACCAGTCATGTTTCTAACATTTAGGCCTTCATTGATTTGATAAAAGTAGTGATAGCCACCACGAGGAGTCTTCTGTTTAAGAGGCGATCTAGTTACTTGACCAGACTCTACGAACTTGACCGCCTCTTCGCTATCGCAATCTAGGACAACAAAAGTTATCCCAGTGATAGCAGCCCAGTTGGCTCCCGGATACCGAGCCAACCACTCTCTCAATTCTTCTTGTGTGGGTTGTCTTCTTTGATAAGTTTCCCATTTGACTCTGGGTGTCTTTGCCCATTTTGCACTGAGCTTGTCATCGTCTTCAAAAGGATGACGCTTTCTAAAGTATTCTGGTATGGCTTCGTTTCGAGAACCACAAGGTATTAAATGAAAGCCTTCTTCCCAGAAAGACCAAATCATTTCTTGTCTGGCTTCCTCAGATATATTTTGCCAATCTTTATTAGCGTTTAATACTAGCGACATGTTTCTCCCAAAGTTTTTATTAAGCTGTTGCCTCTTCCTCGATGGGTCCGTAGATGTCTTCCCAGGTAAGAGCTTGATTAGTTACTGACATAATCTTCTTAGCTTGTTTGACTGTAGGTTGTCTTGTTCCGTAATACCAAGAGCGTACTGCATGGACCGATACATCACATATCTCTGCAACATTCTCTATGCCTCTGTTTTTTATATATTCTTGTAATTTATTCATGGCGTTATTATAGAGAAGCATTTTCATAATGTATATTTTTTTTTACATATTTGTCTAAATTAATTTAAAAAAGTGTTTGACATTCTGAATCTTTATCTATTTAATTGGCAATGAACAAATTTACAGAGAGATTTTATGAACGATATAAAAGAGAAAACCGAGTTCGACGAACTCCAAGAACTTATCGAAAGAAAGAAAAAGAATTTGCTATGGCAAAAGAAACTCCGTGAAGAATCTAAAGAGTTAGATATTGCAATAGCAAGACACCCAAGAGTAAACGAGCAAGTAATTCAACTAAGCAATACCGGGGGATCTCATCGCGTAACGCTTGATGACTTTGACTCTGATATTAAAGTTGAGTATCGCTTGAAGAAATCTTGGGATCAAGACTATGTTGCAAAGATACATGCCGAAGGCAAGGTGCCAGCTAATCTTTGGCCATTTCAAATAGAGTATAAAGAAGACAAAAGAAAAACTTCTACTCTAGCTGAACAACATCCATCCCACTACTATAAATTAGCTGAAGGTTTGACCACTGAGATATCAGATCGTCCATACGTCAGCTTTGTTGAAAAGAGGAAAACCAAATGAGTAAAAAAATAGAGATGACTTCCGCACAAAGCGAGTCCAAAGAAAAGTTGTTTGCCGAAGCTTACGACTATTATGCAAAACATTATTTCAACATTAATGATTTTGTAAGAGCAGTAGATTATTTAAGAGCAGACGGTTTGAGTTTTGCTCACATTGCAAAGATCTCAGGCATGACTCACAAAAGTCTTATGCAGTTTTATTATCGAGATCAAATCGAACCACATGCTAGAACCAAAGGCAAAGCTAATTTCTTAATAGACTTTGTTTCCACAGTAAAAAAATTAGGTACAGAAACAATTCCAGGGAGGTACAACAATGCCAAGTCTTGAAGATGAATTATTATCTGGCTTGGAGCCAGGGCCAGTGAGAATGAATGTTGGTGGAGTAGATGGCATAGGTAAAAGTACCTTCGGCTCTCAAGCTCCCAATCCAGTTTTTATTTGTACCGAGAAAGGTACAGCATTCTTAAATGTTAAGAAGTTTCCATTGTGTGAAAAGTATCAAGACATTATTGATTGCATTAAGAAACTTGCCACTATGGATCATGATCGTAAAACAGTTGTCCTAGATACTACAGACTGGGCAGAAATTCTTACTCATGAAGCAGTGTGCGAAGAAAAAAATGTATCTGGCATCGAAGAGATTACTTACGGTAAGGGCTACACTGCGGCCAGAGAAAAGTTTAGAAAGATTTTAAGAGGTTTGGATATCTTGCATGATAAAAAGAAGATGAATGTAATCTTACTTTCGCATGTAGATATTAGAACTTTTAACGACCCGGAGAGAGAGCCTTACGATAGGTATCAATTGAAGTTGCACAACAAGACAGCTTCCATCATTAGAGAATGGGTCGATTTCAATTTCTTTGCGAACCATCAGGTTCGTACTGTGAAAGAGGGGAAGGGCTTCAACGAGCAGACAAGGGCACTTGCCATGGGTGATCCTATGTTGTTTACGAAGTTCTCTCCCGCCTTTGACGCGAAGAGACGAGTTCCTCTTCCAGATAAGATAGAACTCAAATGGGATTCGTTTTACGACGAATATAAAAAATCAATTAAAAATCTGTCGGAGGCATAAAGTGTCAGAGGAGATTTTGTGTGACCACTGTGGAGAAGAAATTTTAGACGGTGGGTATAAATACAAAGGCCTTCTTTGTTGTACTTTATGTCTTCGCGAGGAGTTAAATTTATCATGAGTGATGACTTTGAAATAATGTTAGGCGAAGTGCCTGATCAAGAAGATGACTTTAAACCTATGCCTGCTGGCAACTATGAATTAGTTGCTAACAAATGGGAAAAGAGAACATCTAAAGCTGGAAATGCAATGGTTGAAATCGAGTTTCAAGTACTCGGTCCAAGCCATTCTAATAGAAAACTTTGGGAGTATTTTACTCTTGAAGGTAATGCTGTAACCGTAACCGCTAGGAAAATTAAAGCTTGGCGTAAAGCGTTAGGGTTAAGCACTGATGTCAGTTTTAATGCTGAGGCCCTGGATGAAATGATTAACAATCCTTTCCAAGCCAAAATCAAAATTGAGCCTGGAACAAATGGGTACGAGGACAGTAATAAGATACAAGATTACTTAGCAAAAGGATCTTCATCTGAAGAGGAGGCGCCTGCGGCAAAACCTTTACAAGAAGAAGATGATGCTATGCCTTGGGATAAATAACTGGGTCATCTCCCAAAAAAGTCCTACCGAGCAAGTTAATTAATACGAGCGGCGTTACGAGCTCGGTAGGCATAGAATTCGACCACTCCAAAAAAGTCGAATTCTAAGTGGCGGTCGAAGCGGGTTTTTTTAACTTTAACCCGGATGTTAAACCACTTAGTCTTCGCGGTAAGTCCTACCAAGGTTGTATAAGAGATCGTCTTGGTAGGCACAAATTAGGAAACAAATATGATTGATGATAAAAAATTAGTCGCTAACTCTGAGAAGTTGTTAGCAAAAATATATGAGGTGAACAATCACATACTGCCAGTTGAATTATTTGATGAAGTTGCGGCCTGTGTTGTTTCGATAAACAGATTAAAGAGAGCGAAGGTGCTATATGAAAGAAGACAAAATAGATTTGGAAGTGATCTCCAAGAAGGAATTGTTAGAAGAATTACGAATGCACATGATGTCATTCAACAAAAGAATGGGAGAGATTAAAAGTCCCCATAAATTATTAGAAGTATTATTGACCTATGTTTGTTGCGTCACTTACGACGTATTGGAAAATAGTACCAATGAAGCAACCATGTTGATTGGCGCATCCTGGGGCAGAGTCATTAATGATATTGCTAAAGAAAAAGGTATGACTAGAAAAGAAGTTTTCTTTCAAGCAGATATGTTAGGCAATATAGCAGGAGGCGCTAATACTGATTGGAACTCTATGAATGAAGATTATGTAATAGATCCAGAAGAACTTGATGAAGAAGAAGTACTCGACGCTGTTAAACTTCAAATGGAAAGCAAAGATAAAACGAGACACTGATGGCTATAAGAAGAGAAGTAAAAATACACATATCTAGGGCTAAGTATAAAAAGACTAGCCAAGGTTCTCGTAATGTAAAGTTCAGTAGCATGAACAAGAATAAAAGAAAGTCCTTCAAAGCATATAGAGGACAAGGAAGATGATCAATGAAACTAAGACCGTATCAAGAAGACGCTATCACTGCGCTAGAAAGTTGGTTTGCAACTGAGTCAATAGAGAAACACCCTCTACTCAGTTTGCCTACTGCGTCTGGCAAGACAGTTATCTTTTCTAACTTTATTAAAAGAACCATAAAAAAATATTCTGATGCTAGGTTTTTAGTTTTAGCGCATAGACAAGAACTTATAGAACAAGCAGAAGAAAAAATAAAATCAGTATGGCCAGATGCACCAGTCGGTGTACTATCAGCCGGGTTAAAAAGATCTGAGATAGATTCTCAAATACTTGTAGCTTCAAGAGATACTTTGGCTTCTGGATCTAGATTAAAAAAAGTTGGGCATTTTGATTACACCATCATTGATGAGGCCCATAACATATCCCCGGACGAACAAACTAGATATCAAAAGATAATCAATGAGTTATCTGCTGAACGAGCTATGCGTGTTCTAGGTTGCACTGCTACGCCTTATCGTATGGGTCAAGGTTATATTTATGGCAAAAGAAAAGATCACTTCTTTCATGACATTGCTTATCAAGCAAAGATACCAGACTTAATAGACCAAGGTTATTTAGCTAGGATTACTTCTTATAAAGTAGATGACAATACTATTATTGATGCTAGTAAAGCCAAGCTTAAATTTAAAGGTGGCGATTACAAAGAATCCGATCTAGAAAAATTAGCTATGGATGATAAAACTATTGTCGCTATCATTAATGATTGGCTAGACAAAGCATACACCAAAGGCAGAACAGCTTCCGTATTTTTTTGCGTATCAGTATTGCACGCTATGAAAATGAATATGCACTTACAGAAACATGGGATTCAAGCAAGATTACTAACTGGCGAAACCCCTGGAGAAGAAAGAAAACAAATACTGGAAGACTTTGAATCTGGGAAAGTACATGCTGTTTGCAATGTCGGTGTCTTAACAGAAGGTTGGGATGCGCCCAGAACAGATTGTATTGCTATGTTAAGACCAACCAAAAGTCTAGGGCTCTATGTTCAGATGTGCGGCCGAGGCATGCGACTGTACCCAGGCAAAGATAATTGTTTGCTTTTGGATTATGGCGAGAACATTGCTAGACACGGTTGTATTGATACAGCCAAGCCAGATCAAGAAGTAAAAATAAGAAGACCTAAAATCTGTGGCAGTTGTTTAGCTGTCAATCCGCCGCATGCAAAGAAATGTGTCGAATGCAATGAGGAGTTCCCGGTAGCAGAGTTCTTAACTTTCTTAGTGCCTATGGAAGAAAGAAAGGTAGCTAAGAAAACCAAAGCAGATTCTGGAGCAGTTATCTCTGATGAGAAACAAAAGAATAAGAGTTCTTTAGAAGTTGTAACGAGCGTTAGTGCTGCTGTTGCTGACTCTAAAAATGGCAATAAATATTGTAAGGTATTCTTTTATGTTGATAATCAGTTCTTACCTAGAATGATGCCACTTATGTTTGGCCACTCAAGAATGCACGGACTAGCAATCAACCATTGGTGTCGTTTAGTAGATCCAAAAATCTGGGGCGTACCTAGAACTTCTGAGCAAGCAGCTGCTAAGATAAATCAAGGAGCTCTCAAAAGAGTTAAGTCTGTTGGGATAAAACGAGAAGGTAAATATTTTAATATAAAGAAAGTAATTTTTGACGATAAGGAGATATTTCTATGAGCAAAATAAATAAAATGATAGATCATGTGATGTTATCTGAACCGCCAAAGTATCGACCATACTTAGGTATGAGTCAGATTGGTAATCCAGATGAAAGAATGTTGTGGTTAAATTTTAGATGGTGTTTACCACCAAATAAATTTGAGCCAAGAGTATCTAGGATCTTAGAATTAGGTAATGTTATTGAAGATGTAGTCGTTGATTATCTTAAAAAAGCAGATGGCGTAGAAGTATTTACTGAAGATAAAAAAGGCGATCAGTTTAAAGCTTCTTTACTTGGCGATCACTTCTCTGGGCACATAGATGGCGTAGTTAAAAACTTGCCAGAACATGATGATGATTCTATGGTCCTGGAAGTTAAGAGTTCTAATGACAGAAGGTTTAACAATCTAGTAAGTGAAGGTAGTTACGAGCGTTGGTCACTAGAATATGAAGCGCAAGTGCATTGTTATATGGGTTCTTTTAAATTACCTAAGTCATTGGCTTTGGTTTACAACAAAAACAATTCTGATATTTATACTGAAGTAATTAAATACAATCATGATTTGTTTGTCTCCTTAATAGATAAAGCCAAAAGAATTATTACTGCACCAGAGCCGCCAGATTTATTCTTGAGTGAGAACGATTGGAAAGTTAAGAACTTACCAAAAGAATCTAGAGAAGTTTATTTAGGTAGGGCAGAACCAGAATTTAAAAACTGTAGAAACTGCAAACATTCAAAGCCAATGATAGAAGTTTCCGGGGCTACTTGGCGTTGCGGGAAGAAAGGTGTTTTATTAAATCCAAAACAACAAATGGATAAGAAAAATTGTCCTGATCATGAACTTATATTTGGTTTGATACCCACACCTTTTTAACAAAAAGTTTGCAATAATATATAAAAATCGTTATATAATACGCATATCTCTATAAAGAGGTGCGTAATGGCTAAAATATTTAAATTAAATACATTTAAAAACATAGCTAGTCTTAGAGGCGAAACTACCAGTCTCGCTGATTATCCTTGTATCGAAGCTTGTAGTTGGCACAATACTATGGATAAAGGCCGTTGTTCTGTCTGCGGTTTATATGATTATCAACACTCTCCAGCTTTTTGGAACTCATTGCCAAGAGTAGAGCGTAAGATGATAAATCTTAATAACTCTGAGAAAGGTTATAAAATAAAACAGATTTACAAATAAAGCATTAGCTTAGTGTAGATCTTTAAATATATGTTCATCATATATAGAGGGAAGCTGACACTTTATTTTTTTTTATTTCTTAATATATTTTCACACCACCAAAGCAACATGTCTTCACTCAAGGTATGTTTGATGATGTTGGCACGCTGACAAACCAATTGAATGTTGTATCTAACATACCATTCTTCTGGGTCTATTCTATCGATAGTTACATTTAAATCTTTCTTACCATTGCCATCTCGATAGTGTGTCATCAATACGCCAGACAAAGCACAAAGACCCTCTTGTTTTTCCCATATCTCTATTAAATCTTCTGGCGTTATCTCCCAATCCTTCTCTGGATTCTTACTAACTCTAGTATGTCTTAACTGATTGTGAAGTAAATTTAAAAAACTTTTGTAACTTGATGATCGTTTTCTGTTTCTATCTATCACATGACAATCTTTACAAAGGCCGCGATAGGTTGTGCCACCACCAGTTTGTTCTCTAGCTTCAAAAAATTTAATCTTCCGCCTTTTCTTGCAAAGCGTACAAGTTCTGGTTTTTTGAGTCATTAGGCTCTAGGCGAATGAATTACTTCTATGGTTACGTCCGGGTATATTGCTTCTACTAATTTCTTTTTTAATTTAAAGACATCAGTCAATACTCCCTTAGTATCTTCTATGACTTCTTCTCCTTTGACATTTTTATATTTAAAGTCTGCTATGTAAGTGCAGATCTTTTTACCTTCAACAAAACATGGAAACTGCGGATGAACTTCTATGTCTGACACTGCGCCAGCAGATTCTAATTCTTTTAGGAATTTATATCTTGCGGCCTCTAATTTGCTATCAAATGTGATACCATCTAGCTTCACCTTTATAGCTCCGTATTTGTTCTTGTTATAGCCCATAATTTATTATACAATTTTTTATATATTTTAAGAAAGAATTAACATACCAGGAGAAGCTAAATGGCAACCCACGTAACCATCGGAGTAAACAAAGAGACTCACAAAAAACTAGGCAAGCTTGCATCATTAACTCACAGGACCCGTGCTAACACGGTTGAATGGTTGGTAGAAAAAGCTATTAAAGAAATAGAAATAGCTGAGAAAAATGGTAGCGCCGATCATATTAAGTTTGGTATTTAATCTATTCCCAGAAGTTTATTAAGTTCTTGTTGTCGTAAGGCGCTTGGTTGCTGCGAAACTGTTGGTGTTTGATTAACTCTTCTTTGTTGATTTCTTTCTTGAACTCCTCTAAGTATTTCATCTGGAGAAGTAAAACCTCCCTCTAATCTTTGTCCAGTTAATCTAGATTCAGCTACACCTATATTTGTAATTGGTAATAAGTTTCTAGCTTTATTGTAATCTTGTCTAAGAGATTCGGTAATAACTTCTTTACTAAGTTCTGAAGGTTTAAACAAGCCAGCCATAACATAATCGGCGTTAGCAACTTTAGCTGTTTTAAGTTCTTTTAATATTTCAGAATCATTTAATCCTAACTGCCTTGCGTCTTCTATTGCTAAATAAAGATCTCTCATACCTCTATATCTAGCTTCATTAGATTCTATGTAAGCTTTGGTAAAGTCTTCTGCCTCTCTAGTATTAGTAGACCTAGCAACTCTATTAAATTCATTAGCTGCCGCTCTAATTACATCGTTAGTTTCAAAACCTCTGTATCTTAAAGTTCTACCTATTTGTGGCTTGATAATTTTTAAACCACTAAATCCTTGCACTAAAGTTTCAGCTGGATCTATTCTGTTTCCTCTTCTGTTAATTAATCTGTCGTCACCCATCAAGCCAGTGCTATTAAATACTGCTGTTGGAAAATCTTTTAACGATGTGCTTACTCCTAAAACTCCACCAGCCGGGTCAGAGGTAATATCAAAAGGTAAAATTGGTGGGGCCATACCTTGTAAATTATGAACAAATGCTTTACTAGCTTTATCACCAAAAGTGTCACTAGCAGAGTAAAGTCTTCTACCAGTTTCAGTTTCACCACTAACAGTTTCAAATAATAATTTAGTAGCAATCGAAGGCGTACCAAAAGGTTGCGTTAGTTCTCCCAAACCATACATAAATCCTTGAGTGTATCTATTAACTAAACCTTCTCCTTTAGCTTCTCCTTCTTCAGCTTCCGCTATTAATCTAGCAAAAGGTCTAGATAAATAATCATAAGGATTTGTATAACTTAAATTCATCATTTGAGTTATGTTGCCATTATTATCAGTACCAGTTGGAACTAATGTAGCTGTCTTGTCCCAGGGCGCTGCAAAAGATCTTTTGTAAGCATCTATTTGATCTTGATCCGTACCAGTTAATTTTGTACCTAGCTCAACCATAGCTGCTGGGAAGGCGGTGGTTACAGTTAACGCACTTACCGCTCTTTTCATGCCTTTCTTTTGTAACTCTGGATTACCACTAGCTAACTCTTGAGCAGCTCGATAACCAATGTTACCCATGGTTCTAATTATTTCAGATGGAAAAGCAGCAAAGTTACCAATAGGTAGTTTAGCTAAATCGCCAACTATATCTCCTACTCTATTGTAATTTTGATAATGATTCTTTGCTAACTGTGCTCCTTCTTCATCTAAGAAACTCATGAATTTATTTTTTAATTTTTTGTCTCCTAAATTATCATCTAAAAATTTTTCAATGTTACCTTTCTTTATTGGCTTTGTTTCAAAAGCTTCTCTTAATTTTGCTACATTTTCAGCACCATCAAGTAATTCATTACCGCTCGTACTAGTTCCTTGTAAAGCCATTTTATTTTTTACGGATGTAACTGGTATTGGACTATCGCCATGCTTTAATAGAGCTCTTAATAAAGTATCTCTTTCTTGATAAAAGTTAACTACACGAATAACACTATCTGTTCCAGTATAGGCTTTTCTAGCGCCTTTATTAAAACCACTATTTCTAAATCCTTTCATAGCTTTGCTGTTAGCAACTGTGCTAACAAAATTAGATTGTTCAGCAAATTTAGCTAGGTCTTCAATCTCACCAGTCATGGCTGCAGCGCTGTCATCTACTATACCTAATTTTCTTAACTTAACAGTTTCACTTGCTATTAAATCTTTATCTGGCTCTATGGCAAAAGTATTTTTATTTGGATCTTTATTAAATCTGTTAAAAACTTTGCTAAAAGCTTTAGCTAAAGATGTAGCTCCCGGAATATTTCCTGCCGCAAGAGTCATTAAAATACCACCAGTAGGGTTTCTAATTTGTGCAGAAGGACTCAATACTGTTTTGTTGTACTGTGCTGCCGACTTTAAAGATAAAAAGGTTTTATATGGCGTGCCTAAAGCATCAGCCACACTGTTTACATAAGTATTAGTAGAGTCTAGCAAAGCATCATAAAATCTTTTTGACGTAACTTTGCCAGCTAGTGGCCCAGCTTTGTCATCAAACTTTATAAATTCTTTACCGTCTTTTGTAAAAGTTTCTCCGGGCTTAATGTTATCTGTACCAGTTTTAGTAATTTGTTGTTCGTCAAAAATAAATGGCTTGACGTTATAAAGTTCAGCATCTTTATTTAGCTTATCAAGATCATCAAATAGTTTAACTCTACCAACTAAATTAGCTTGTTTCTTTACTGTTTGAAAAGCTTGTAATTGTGTATTAGCTAAAGATTTACTCCAGTCTTGTTCTAAGTATCCAGCTACTTCTCCTAAAGCTTTTCTTACTTGTGGCAAGTTATCTAAAGTTCTGCCTTTTAAAATATCTTTTCTTACCGCACCAGCCAAAACATTTACACCTCCTTTCGGAGTTTCAAATTGAAAAGCATCTGCTTTACCATTTAAGAAATTATCAAAAGCTTGTTCAGCATGAGCCCTTAAATTTTCTCTTGGAACTCCAGACTGTGCAAAAGCATTTTCTAATTCAGTAATAGCTTTTGCTCTTTGCTCTGGATCTATAACATAACCATTATCAATCATGGCCTTGTAAGTCCTGTTTGTGTAAAGACCATAATTATCATCTAAAATGTTGCCATATTCTTTTGGAATAAATTCATTGTCAAATTTTCCAGCAAAGCCTGCGATAGTATCTGAATTTAAATTAACTATATCTCTTTGCTGTTCTAATAAAGTAGATATTTTTTGATTATCGGGTATGCCTAAAGCTTTGTAATCTATTTTATTTCCAACTCCGTCTTCGTAACTTTTAATAATTTCTAAAGCTCTTTTTTGAATATTTTCTGCGGCTGTTTTTCTTGCATCTACATCTTTTAGTATTGCTGGATTTTCATAACTAAGTCTTGTTAATGGTGAGTAATAATCACCAATAGCTTTAGCTAAATTATCTTGGTCTGTAGCATTTAAAGTTCCGCTGACTCCAGCTTTTTTTACTGTAGTAATTACTTCCCCAAAGTCTTGTTCTACTTGTGCTATTTGTCTTCTAGTTTCTTGAACTTGAGCTTCTTTTAACTGTGCAATATCATCACTTCTTAAACCGCCTTGGAAAGTAAACTTATCTTTAATAACATCCATAAAGCTATCTGATCTTTCTTTGATTGCGTCATCTACACTGGTAAATGTTTGTCCAGTAGAAGGCATGAGTCTATTAGTAACAGCAGTAGTAACCGGGCTAGATGCCACTGCTTTTACTAATGGTGCCGCTGCAACTCCAGCAACTTCAGCAGTTGCTCTACCAGTTGTAGCCAAGCCTTTTAAGGCTATTGGCAAAGCCCCAACTATTCCAGCAGTTTCACCAAATACTGCTAGTCTTTCTAACAATCTACTGGCCGCTGCTTCAGAACCATTAATTGCAGCTAATCTATCTTGATCATTAACTTCGTCAAAAAATAAATCAGATAAAGTTTCTACATCATCAGTAGCAACAGCCGCATCTACTGCACCAGCGGATAATATCTGTGCAGTTCTGCCAGCTTTAGATACAGCACTAGCAACTCCTATTCCAGGAATACCAAATTGAGTTATGTATTGAGCAATGTGTCCAGCTGTACTATTGGTTTCTGGTTTGAATTCTTCAAAGTATTGATTGAGACTTTTTGTTAAATCAGTATCAAAGATACCATCAACTATGGTTGAACCTAATGTAGTGATTCCTTGAGGTATTCCAACTAAACCAGCACCTATACCTCTACCAACTTCTCCTAAGAAGTTGTCTCCACTTTGCATAGATTTTAATTTTCTTTTAGCTGTAGCTTCTGGATTAGGACTTCCTTCCTCTACAAAAACTCTCACCCCATCTACATTTATTACTGGCATACATATTACCTAACAATTAATCTTTAACGTAGGATTTTGAAACAATAAGATTTATTATACTTTCTCTTTCTGGCCCACTATAACGAAGTAACAATTCATCAACACTTGGATCTTTTTCGCCTTGATAATCAATACCTATTGCTGCAAGATCTTTTTTCTCAACTGCAAAGTCTGACAATGTGTAGCTACTACTAACATTAGCATTTTCTTGTAAATATACTAGAAGTCTATTTTCTTGGTTTTGCAAATCAGCTGAATCTTGTTTCAAACTATTGGCAAAGCTAACTATATCTAAAGGAGCCTGCCCTTTTGGTACAGATGCAAGATATGATTCGTACAATTGTTGAGTATCTGATTTACCAGCTTCTGATTGAGCCAAAGATTCTGAAAATCCTTCACCAAATTCGCCAAGCCCTAAGAAACTTCTTACTGGGCCTTCAGTTGGTTGCAACATCTTAGCGCCACCTGCAATCAAAGCCCTAGCTAAAGCTGGGTCCATGCTCTGTAGTTTTTGTAAAAATGTTTTAGGCTCTATTGGATCACCGATTGTAGAGGACGATGATGTATTTTCTTTTTCATCTTCTCCGAATAAAGCGTCATAACCTTTTTTAGCTCCGTATAATCCAAGTCCTGTACCTCCACCATAAAGACCAAGTCTAAGAGAGTTTCTAATAGCGCTTCTCACTGCCTCATTAGCAATTATGTTTGAAGAGATTTCTCCAACACGTTTCGCATCACCTCTAGGACTGAACAACAGAGATGATTTTTCTCCATCTGTTTTTGTATCTGTTTTTGTATCTTTCTTTGTATCTGTTTTTGTATCTTTTTTATCATCAGCTTTATTTTTCTTTTGTGATTTTTTATATTTTTTAAAACCTTCAGTACCCCCTCTAATAAGGGCTCTCAATCCGCCAAGAAAAGCATGTTGCACTGGCAAATCAGCCAAGCCACCTTTAGCCATACCATCAACTCCGGGTATTAATTCTTCTAAATCATCAACAATGAGAGATCCTTTGATAGCATTACCACCTTTTCTCAGTAAATCTTCGTTTGGTTTTATACTAGCTTTAGTTGGAAGAATAAAGTTATTTAAAAATTTGGTAGCTTTTCTTCCAGTGTTTCCTAATTTCATTATGCCAGCAGCAGGAGCGCCAACTCCAGTCATGGCCATTGCTATTGCTGCTTGATCGATTGGATCTTCTGGGTCAAGAATTATATCTGTAATATCTCTAAGATTAGTCTTTGTGTCGTCATTATCTTTTAACATCTGTCGAACAAAAAATTCTTTTATCCCTTCGCTCACTTCATTAGCCTCGCGTAATCAACTGCGTAGTAACCATCTTTAATAGTTACTGCCTCTGGTTCTACTTCGAGAACTTCTTGAGCCAAGAACCCAGCAGTAGGTTCTGCTTCGATTCCTATTTCTTTAGCCTTGTCATTCCAATCCCATTCGTACCAGCCAAGGTTGTTGTCATAATCTCCTACCCTTCTAATGTTTTCTTTTAACTCAACATCACTTGCTCCGACTGCACCAGCAATCATGCTACCAAGTCCAGCTGCTTGAGATAATGGGGAAGGTTGAGTAAATACTTGTGGTTGATATATTTGAGCTCCTGTGCCCCCAGAAACACCTCCAGCAGGCATTCCAGCTAGTAGTTGCTGACCTCTTTGTAGTCTGTTAAATGGTTCATCAGCTAGTTTATCAGCTGCTCTAAATCTTCTACTCATGTCTGCTTGTTCTATTCCTCTTGCAGCAGCACCTTGAGTAGCCATTGCACCTATTCTGCCGATCGCTTGTTGTTGTCCAGCGCCAGCGAGATTAGATATACCACTACCAACACCACTCAAATTAGCTACATCTCGATTAACTTGAGATTGAGCATCTTGAAATCCTTGTCTTCTAATACCACTAACAGCGTCTAGCAAACCTCTACCTAAAGCAGTTTGATTTTCTGCTTGTGCTAGTCTTCCTCTAGAACCGCCATAAGCCCCGGCTCTGTAAGCATCATCTCTAATGCCAATATCTTTTTGTTGATAAGCTTTGGTAATATCATCTATTGATTGTTGTACTACCGCGTCTTCATAAGGATTAAATCTAGCTTGAGCTGCTGCCATAGGATCTCTCGCTAAAGCGCCAGCGTCTCTTAAATAATTAATTCCTTCTGGGGTATAGCCTGCAAATCTTTCTAGATTTCCAGCACCAGTTGCTGCTTGTCTTTCTAAATCAGATAGTTGTGCTGTGCCTTCAATAGGTATAGGTCTTTCTTGAGATATTAAGCCTTCGTATTGTCCAGGCTCTCCAAAATAAGATCCTAATATTCTTCTACTATAGTCCTCTATATAAGGAGATATAAAAGAATAACCAGTAGTAGGCAACTCAACTGCTTTAGCTGGTGGCCCTTCTTGTTGTTTTTGTTCGCAAGTACAACCCATAATATTACCTATTTATGCCATTATAATAAGTTCCACCTATTTGATGAAACCCTTTATTTAATAATAATTTTTCTGCTTTATCCAGACTGCCGACATTATATATGCCCATGATCAGTGGTAAATTTTGTTCTTCAGCATATTTCATTCCAGCTTCCAATAACATATTAGAAGGCTTTACATCATCTTTAACATTTCTAAATTCTGGTCTAACAAAGAACCAAGTATCACCTATAAAAGCGTCATCTGACCACCAGTGGGAGCATTCTTTTAAACCTAAAGTGCCAATGATGTTTTTGTTTTTTCTTACCACATAGACAATGCCTTTTAATAAGACATTGTTTATCTGCCAAGATGTTTTGCCCCAATGTATTTTAGGAGACTTGCCACCATCTAAAGAATGTTCAGCGTGAAAATATCTAGCTAAAAAATCAGCTATATCTTTGCCATCTTGTTCATTAAAAGAAAGTTTATCTAAAGTAAATTTACTCATGCCATGCTTCTTACTAAAGCGCCTAATCCCTCTTCGCCTATTTTCTCAGCCATTTCGCCATTAGGGCCTAAAGTATCTTGTAAATATTCAAGCACCATAGCGCCTATATCTTTTTGTTCTTCTAAATCCATTGGGTCTGCACCCATTTGCATACCTAAACCTCTTACAGTTCTAGCATTAACCACAAATTCACCATCGCTTAACATCGCTGGAATTTTATCTTCACGCTCTCCTCCAGGGCCAGATACTAATTCATCTGTTTCTGGAAAAAATTTGCCTTCGATTAACATTCCATCATTTGCGTATTCTACGCCAGCAACCTTCCTCGGCGCTGCCATTCTGCCATCTGCTTGCATACCCAAATTAAAATCTACTCTTTCTTTAGGAGGAGCTGCCATAGCACTAAAAGGTCCAGGGTTAGCAGCGTTATAAGCCTTTGTTACTTCAGAAAAATATGGTCTGTAAAGCGCTTTGTATGGTGCGTCAGAAGCTACATACTGAGGGCTTAAAGGTAATGTCTGCTGTCCTACTTGTAAATTTATTAATTGTTTTTGAATTGTTTTATCAGCTGCTGACAAAGGAGATCTGTCTATTAAAGCTAACATTTCTCTTTGACTTGCTGCTTGTTCGTCTTCCATTGAAGATCTAGACATATTAGCAGATACAGGATTATTAAAAACTCCAGCATCTCCTAACCCTCCAATACCAGAATATAAATTAGCTAATGGAGCATAACTAAATGTAGCTTCTCCTCCCATAAACATGTTTCTAATACCGCCTTCAGCCATTCCGCCTTCAGCCATGCCAACTCTTGTAAAAGGAACCATGCTGGCTCCGATAGGTTGTCCTATAAATCCTTTAGACATTGTACCGCTCATGCCACCCATACCTTCTGATAGAGCAGCTAAACCATCTGCTACTTTGAGGGATTTTTCTTCTTTGGTTAATTCTTTTATACCTTCTTTATCACCTGTTGCCTCATTTTGATCGTCGTTTTCATTTTCGCCATCTTCGCCATCTTCTTTTTTACCATCTATTCTTTTCATGGTCTCATTAATATCTTCATCATTTTCAGATCCAGTAAAATAATTTTTAACTGCACCTGCTTTATCTTTAACATAATCCATGATGCCGCCCATAAACATTTCAGCTATCTCTTCATCTTCTTTTTGGTCTTCTATTTCTTCTATTGCTTGTCTTTTTTTGTATTCTTCAATAGCATCATCTGGCTCCATAGAACCACCAACTCTTGTTACGCTTGCCTTAGCCGCAGGTACAGCATCTCCCATAACAGCATTGAAAGCTGTAGTTTCTTCACCACCCATACTGCCAAGAGCTTTTGACAATGCCGCAAAATCAATCGAACCCCCTTCTGCTAGCATAGCTAAACCACCAGCGTAAAAACTTTCTGGATCATAGCCCATTTTTTTAACTACATCTGGTCTTTCAGATGCTAATGATTTTAAACCTTGTTGATTTTCTTTTATGTCTTTCATTTTTTAGTATCAGTTTTTTTCATTTTATCGTATGACCTAAGCCCAGACATTCCTAGAAGTGCCATGAGAATCGCAGATAACTGCGAAAAATCAAACTCTGGCATATCTATTTGTGCGCCAGAAACTTTTATTATAACCTCAATTATAGGAGATAGTATAAAATGATAACCCAATGCAAAGCTGCATATCCAGCCAACAGAAGGTCGCCAGTTTCTTTGAAAGGGCTTACCTTGAGCTTCTATCTTATTTACTTCTATCTGAGCTAGATTAGCTTTATGAAATAAAGTCGATAGCTCATGGTCTAATTGAGCTTGTAAATCTTTATCTTTAACAAATTTACCAATTAAATTGCTTACTGGCTTTACTAATGATTCAATCATAATATTTAATCCTCTACTATTCTATAATGGCTACCATCGAAAGTCATGGCTCTGTTCCTATTATCTTTGTCTGATACATAAGATATATGAACCCAGCCACTGCTTGGATTTACGCCATCATAGTATTCTAAAATTACTTGGTCGAAATTTAATTCTTTTCTTACATAATCAAATAGATCTTGATTATTTACTCTAGGTATCTCTAAATCTACCGCTTGGCCTAGTACATGCTGACTAGTATCAGAAGAGCCAATGTATCTGTTAAGAGTGATACTGCGATAAGCACTGTTAGGACTAAAAGGAATTTTGAAATGATTCCTAATTGGTTGAACGATGTTTTTACATAGTCGTTCAAGGTTTTTAAAAGTTTCTTCATCATGAACACAATTATCTATATTTTTTCTCTTTGCTACAAAACTTTTTTCAAACTCTTTTAATTTAAAATTTTGACTTAATTTAGTATCGCTGTTCCAATTTTCCATTTTATATACTTACTATTATTGATGTTGAATTTTCTTCAGCAACAGTTACTTCTCCTAGAGAAGCATTTGCTTGTAAAGAAGTCCTTGGCGTGCTTGTAATTTTTTCAAAACCTACACCATCAAAAAACTCTAAAGTATTAGTATCAGTATTAAATACCAAATCTCCTGGATTAAAATTATCTATTAATTTTCTTTGTTCGTTTGTTGTAGGCGTAGCGCTTAAATCTACTTTTTGCAAATTTAACTCTAGTATTCTTACTAATCTATTAAATACCTCTGGCGTTATTTCTAACCCAGCTAAAGGCAATCTAGTTTCTAATATCTTAGCCATTATCTTCTTCCGTCTTCTCTAAAATTAAATCTAGTTGCTCCTAATCTAAATTCCATGCCATTTCTTACCGACACATCGTTATCATCGTCAGACTCTATTCTATAAATTGCTTGTCGAGCTCTTGCTCTAGTATCTATTTTTTTTGTTGTGTTAGTGATTGATGAGGTAACTTTTGTTGTTGGTGTATCATTTGGGAAGTCTCTGGTTTTTAAAACAACATTTAACGCTGCGTTACCATTGCTCCCGGTAAATCTTATATCTGGAATTATTTCTCTAACTGAAATAAATTTATCGCCATCTTCTAAATCAAAATCTCCTGACTCTATAAAAACATTATCCATTGGCGAGCCATCATCATCATTACCATTTTCATGATCGTATAAATAGAAAGAAGAACCTTCTTTTCCAATTGCCATAGGGTATTGAAATATGCCTCTGTCAATCCAAGAGAATCTTGATAATTCGCCTATGCTCCACACTTGTTCTAAGTAATTAAAGACTACGTATTTGTCTGGTTCGCTAGATGAACTAGAACAATAAAACCAACCTACTTCGTTAAATTCTCTATTAGTAAAAGCAAAGTTTTTATAAACTTGATCTAAATTTAAATCATCAAAAACATGATTTAAAACAGAACAAGGCAATCTTTGAACAGAACCGTTGTAAAAATAAAATCCATCTGCAGCCATCCAATAAGCTCCGTTGTCTGCATTTATTGCTGCTTTTGGCCCAATCAAACCAACACTCTCACTAATTAAATTAACTCCAAAAGTAAATGGAGCGCCAACAAATTGTAGCGAGTGCATTGAAACATCAGTCCAAATTAAAGTTTCTTGTCTGGCTTTTAATGCGCCTACTATTAAAGATCCAGAGGATATTCTTATTGAACCAGCTGTATTAGTAGCTTTAGCTTCAAACTCTAATAAATTCTCTTGATCAGAAAAAGCTATTAATAAAGGGTCTATCGCTCCAGTTCTAGCAGTGCCATTAGCATTTAAAGGATCAGCGCCTAAAACTATTAAATGTCTATCAACATCAGAAGTTAAAACTTGTAAACAACGAGTTGGAACTAAATTAGCACCAGATATATTTTGTAATTCTACTGCTCTAGTTGTAACTCCATTGGTAGCGTCCCACCTAAATATAGAACCAGCTCTAGGATTTATTACTAAGTCTTCGCCAAAATTATCATGGGTCCACATTCTTAATGTGTTGTTAGCTGCTAAAGGAGTAGAAGAACCCCAACCACTAGAACTCCAAGTTCCAGCACCCCAACCAGTAGAAGCTACAAAAGAATCTAGCCCAACATTTAATTGATAAGCTGCTACTGTGCTACTACCACCATTACCAGAGTCATTAGCGTTTGCTAAAACAGTATTACCGCTAGTATCTTTTGCTTCAATGGTATAACTATTACCATCAACAATACTAGCAATTTGATATTCTTGATTTAATACAGATGCAGTAATATTTCCGCTCCCACTTCCTCCATCTAAAGCTGCAGCACCACTAAAGGTTACAAAATCATTAACTGAAGCCCCATGTCCATTTTCAGTAACTGTTATCGTAGCGTCGCTATTTCCAACTTTAGCAAATGTTGCATCGCCAGCAGAGGTTGTTTCCCTAAGAGGAGTGATGTCGTTAAAATTAGATCCCTCTTTTATGTAATATTTAAAAGTAGTACCAACACCTAAAAGATCTGTGCCATCTAACTTTACCCAGTCGTGTAAAGCTCTAGGAGTTCCTAACAAAGTGGAGTTAGAATTTTTTGCCCAGCCGCCTATTTTTTCTGGAAGTCCTTTTCTAAATCTAACTAGATTGCCATCGAACCAACCATTCTCTGCGGTAAGACTGGTTCCTTCTTTATCTATTCCGGGTTTAAATAAAATCTTATTGTAAGGCATACTAAATACCTACCTTGTTAAAAAAGAGTTTGTTGTATGAAGAAAGCTGTAACGCTTAAAAATACAGTGATTGTAAAAATTAAACTGTTTCTTATGCTTTTATTTATTGAAGTAATGCCTTGTTCAATAGCATCTAAACGTCTGTAATTTTCTCTCCACCTTTGTTCACATGCGGCTTCATGTGAGCTAAGTCTTTTATCTATTTCTGTTACTGTAGTTCTTGCCATGTTTTTTTATATTTCGTTACATTTTATATCAATCTTTGCGTTTGTCACTTCTTTCAGATTTAGACAATTTATCAGGCTCTATAAGCTCTGGCGCATTTAACAAAGTTTTTAACAAAACGTCTTGTCTTATTATTTCATTATCTACAGATCTAACACGGTCTATTAGTTGAACTAATATACCCGTTTGCGAGTCTAACTTAGAGTCTAATCTTTTTTCCATAGCTGCCATGCTTTCGTTTATCTTGTCATCAACTACATCTATTTTTTGTTCCATGCCGTTAATGATTTTATTTAAAAGTTTCCAAAGAAAAAATCCTAAACCTAAAGTTGCTGCTATTGGAAATCCTACTTCGTTAATTATTTTAACTAGATCGTCCACTGCAACCTAAATTAAAAATAATTTTTTAAATCTTCCCAGTACCCTTTTAATTTATCGTCTAAAGTTCTATTTGCATAAGGAGCTAAAGCTTTTAATAAAACTTTACCAACTACTAATACAAATATTATCCATAATAAAATTTCCATAATTAGCCTTAATATATCATGCAATTGTTAATGTTTGATAATCTGTTTGTTGGTAAGAATTAATTCTAGGAGAACCCAATATTAAATTTTCAGGACCAGCTGAGGTATTGTAAGGAGTGTACGTGTTTAAAGTCCACTTCCAAAATGTGAATGATGAATTATAACTGTAAGTTGCAGAAGCTCTTGTAAATCTATATGGATTGCTATAGTTAGAGTAAGGATGGTATAAATCAATATAAGTCCAATTAGAATTAAAATATGCTCCATTTAAAGCGAAAGTATATTCTACGCTAGTAGGAATACCGCCAAAAAATGCATATGTTGAATGACTAGCATAAAATCCTGCTACAGTTGCTCCCATCCAGGTAGAGTTATTTAGCCAAGCTCCCATAGGTTGAATATTATTTCCTACACTATCTGTTCCTATATTTATAGTTGAATTTACATAACCTCTCCAGTTAGTGCTGATTGAAGTATTGACAATATAAATTGTGGAATATTTCTCTGCGACTGTCAGAGTACCAGTTAAACTTGGAGAGCCTGTCAAACTAGATCTTGGATCATTAGTAGCACCATAAAAATCTCCTATTTCAATAGCAGTGCCTGAACTAGAATTTATAGTTTTTCCAGCCCCTGCTTGTAGGCCTCTAATATCACTATCGTTTATTGTGCATGCTGTGCCAGAAGAGCCTCCAGCTTCTATGTGTATTTGATTTAAAGTTAAGTTACCGCTAGTTGCTAGAGTCATTTTTCAGTTCTTCTACTTGTTTGCTTAAATCTTTAACTGCTTCTATAAGTAGTCCTACTGTATTGGCGTATTTCATAGTTTTTACTGTGCCTAGTTCTTTGTCTTCATGTTCATCTACTAGCTCTGGCACCACTTTCTCTACTTCGTTAGCTACTACTCCTATTTCTTTTGAATTGTTTGATTTACGAGTAAAGTGAACACCTCTTAATTGATTTACTTTTTCTAAAGCATTTTCTATTTGATAAATATCTTCTTTGAGTGCCATATCAGAATATGCACCTACATTACCTGTAGCTGTAAAATTACCGCTAGTGTCAAGAGTAGCTGTATTACTATCCGAAGCATTTCTAAAAATATGACTACCGTCTGCTTTAAAATAAGTTTCGCCACTATTAGCATAAAAAATTCTGTTATCACCTTCAGCAGAATTAATGTAGGCATCGTTAGGTATAGCTAAATTTAGTTTAGTACCTAATTGGGTTTGTATAGCAGAAGTCACACCATCTAAATATTGAAACTCTGCATTGCTAACATTTCCATTTGCAATTTTTGCAGCATCTATTGCAGCACCTGATTTAATATCTGCGTTTTCTATGTTAGTTATGCTGTTGCCTGAAGCATTTGCATCAAAAGTTTTATTGGTAAAAGTTGTTACTGAAGTTGCAGTAACATCACTAAAACCACCACCGTTTTTTGTTGCATTAGCACCTATGTCTATTTTATCAAAGCCATCAACTACAGCAGCTCCAGAACCAACTCCATCTGTATAAACTAGTTTAGTTTTACCATTTGGTATAGTGACATTTGCGCCAGATCCTTGAGATATAATAATGCTGTATGGTCCTGAACTACCTGAATCAGTAGTTGCATTTTCAATAAACCATAATTTTGAAATCGTGTTAGGCGCTAAAGTTATCGTGCAATTTGCACCTAAAGCGCCAGTGTATTTAAGATACATTGCTCTGCCGGGATCAGTAGATCCATCAGCTATGGTTGTTGTGTGTGTTGTGCCACTAACCGCTTCTGTGCCATAGCCTAACGCTTCTCCAATCAGTTCTAAATTTTCATTGGTACGAATACCCCAGGTACCTGATTCATCACCAGTTCCCATCTCTCTAAGTCTGAGATTATTTTCGTAAGTGCTTGCCATGTTTTTACCTCGTTAAATTATAATTAAATTATTAACATTAAGCCACATCTTCCCAATTAGGATCTTGAGTATCTGTTATTTCACTAAAGCTTGATGATTGAGATTCTGTTATTTCACTAAAGCTTGATGATTGAGAATCATCCAACATAGACCAAACTAATACCGTAGATAATCCACTTATCATTTCAATTCCAACAAGAGTTACATTTGCTTTAGCTACTGGTGTTATGGTTCCCAAACCACTAGTTAAACCAAATCCTGAAATGATAATAGTATTACTTGATCTTTGTGTAATCGTTCCTAAAGCAGAGGTACCTAATTGCCCAGCTGGTGTAAGATTTGCTACCCCGGTTACGGTTACTCCTACCGAACCAACACTTGTGTTCAAACTAGGTAAGGTTGCTACAGCTTGAGCATTTACTCCTACACCACTCAATGCTGAAGCGGCTGCTGGTACTTGTTCGGTATCTTCACTTACCGTAAAAATAGAGTCTCCACTAATTGTTATTGATCCTAATCCAGATGCCATGGCAAAACCAGTAACACCTATATCTCCGCCAGCAGTAACACCTACTCCACCTATTGCAGAAGTTCCTACTTGACCTGTAGGGTTTATATGAGCTACACAAACAAAAGTAGTCGTGCCTAATGATCCAGTAGCAGATTGTCCCGTTAAAGATACATTTACATTACCCGCAAGGCCAGCTAAAGAAGCAAAAGGTGATTCTGCAAATGCACTTAATCCAAACATTTAGATTAATTTAATTCCAAAAATATAATAGAGGACTGGTCCATATTTAATGTTGGTCAAAAATAAATAATTTATTGAATAAATAATTCCATTTATAACTACAACTTTAAATCCAATTACTATAACAACTACATAAGCTATAGCTTCAAGTAAACCATGTTCTTTGTATACTGATTTTATTTTCTTAATTGCTGCTTGAGCAATAGGAAAATTCCATTTTAAATAGTTTCTGCTTTTA
>CETQ01021544.1_pt1 | contig 30363 bp, 39 predicted proteins | sample 531261 | NCBI WGS metagenome assembly CETQ01 (sample SAMEA2622376, study PRJEB7988) | marine metagenome | biome: marine biome (ENVO:00000447); feature: surface water layer (ENVO:00002042); material: "saline water (ENVO:00002010), including plankton (ENVO:xxxxxxxx)" | depth 5 m
ATGTACCACCTGTGCCTGGGTTTGTCAATCTAGTCACATTCGTTGCGACTGAGATTGCGCCTGGCCCTGTTACTGTATCCGCGTCTGCGATTGATACCTTATCTGAAAAAGATACAGGTGTCGCCACATCAGCGAATAGATTTGCAGCTGTCACACCTTTACTAGTAGAACTTTGTACTAGATAAAAGGTATCTGCGGCTGCTACAGATGTAGCAGCCGTTAATTCTGAAAGTTTACTATCAGCCATTAGTTACACTCTGGGCATGTACATGTACAACACTTGCAACATTTACACATGCTTTATCTCCTTATGCAGTTGCGGTAATTGTTCCACCAGCGGTTGCTTGTGCAGCTGAGATTGCTCTCTCCGCATTTCCACCACCGATTGCGTCTACCATTGTAGAACCGTTGAGGTCAATCGATTGAGCTGCGAATGAAAGTACATCGTCTGCAACAATTGTTGAGCCACCAGCACCTATCGTAGCACTAAATGTAAGTTTTTCACCAGTAAACGGTAAACTTCCATCCATTGTTAATGTAACACTAGATGCTGAACCGCCACCTGCTTGGTTGTTCGCTACATACATTAGAGGTGAAGCACCAGCGACTGTGATTTCCTCATTATAGTGAACATTAATTTTAAGTGTTCCACCATCGGATACATCAAAAGCTGTGCTTTCCCAATCTACAGCATCAATAGTTGCTTGTCCTAGTGAAGTTGCAAGTGAACCAAGTGCAACTAAAACTTCTGGAGTGGCACTTGTATTGCCATTTCCTGTCATAGTTGACCCAGCTTTTACAACCCAACCACTAGAGTTAGCAAAGACATCTTCTTTCTGGTCTGCTGTTAACCACTTTGGTTTTGATTCGTCTGAATCATTTGCTCCCCATCCACTCATTTTTTCTCTCCTATGTGTTTTTGGTTATTAAAACTATTTTGCATGATTCATGAAGTCCTTATGACTTGCATGGGCCTGCGATTGCATTTTTTCTTTATCAGCGGGTTTGCTACTCATGTATTTATTCAAGAATTTAGCGGCGTGTGCTTTGGAAACTGTGTGATGTTTACCATCTTTGAATTGCACTTTTTTGCCTACTGATATTGCCTTCCTCATTTGAGGTACGATATGTTCGATTTCTTTGGCGTTCTTCGCGTCTGATACTTTAGGTGCATCCTTCTTCAATGGTGCAAGACCTCTCTTGTCATCCGCTTTGAAGTCCCTAGCAGCATCTCTAAATGCTTTGTTCTCATTTACTGCATCGTGAGCGCCATCTACTTTGTTAAAGAATTTCTTCTTCTCTTCTGGTGACATATTAGCAAGAGATTTACCTGTCTTCTTCAACATAGAATTAAACTTTTCTTTGTAAGACATCTCAATAATTTCATTGAAATCTTCTACACCATCAAACAAGTCCAACCACTCCTCTTTCATGTTCTCTTCGTTTGCTTTTCTTAATGCTTTAGAAGCAACAGGATGGTCGGATAAACCTTTCTTGATTTTCTCCATTGCCTTAGCAGCACCTGTCATGTTACCACCTTTGTATCTCTTATCAAACGCGATACCTTTAGCCTGTCTAAGTTCCTTGTCGGTGTAGTTGTTTTTAAGAACTGATTGATATCCCTCTGCCATTTCGATATCCATTGCATCTAACTCTGGTAGTCCTTCTAGTTCTTCCTTGAGTTTTGCGTTGGCTTTGGTAACCGCCTTGTCCATTTGTTTACTTATGGACTTGAGGGTTTTCTTACCCTTAGCATCCGCGTGTGCCTGATAGATGTCAAGAGTATTCTTAGCGACACCCTCTTTCATGAGTTCATCATGGTTCTTTTTAGCATATGCGTTTGCTTCTTTTTCAGTTTCAAAAGTTGCGACTTTTTTACCTTTCATGTTATACACACAAAACTTGTTATCGCCTTCTTTTTTAACATGACTAGTAGGATTCATATTGTGTTCTTTGTCGGGATTATACCCATCACCCTTTTCTGCTTTCATCATGCCATACGCTTCTTTCATGCCTGGGTCAGTTTCTTTTTCTTCTCTGCCCTTCTTATCAGAAAGTCTTTTAGCTTTTTTCTCTGCCTTTAGTCTTTCCTCTTCGGACTGCCTAGTAGCCATGTCTTTGAATTTTCCTTCAGCCATGGCTTTTGCTTGAGCGAAAGGATTTTTTGTCCAATCAATATCCATTTTTTGTTCCCCTTGATTAACTTCATCCGTCATGAAACCTTTCATAGGCCCTTTCTGGATGGTGTTCTTTTTGATTATATTTGATAACTTGTCGCGTTTCTCTGCACTCTTTTTCTTTGCTCTTTCTTTAGCAGCAGCCGCGTCTTTGTTTGAAATTCTAAATCCGCCAGTATTGTGTGATGCTTTATCACTTGACATTGCACCGTACTCGTCTAGTTGTTCTTCTTCTTGCACACCTTTAGGTCTTAATTTATTCTTTGCCTTCATTTTTTGTTTTATTTTGGCGGTGTCTTCTGGAGATTTTTCTGGGGGTCTGTTAAATTCATTACCATTATCGGAATCCAGAATTTTTTTAGACATGATTGAACCATACTCGTCCAATTGCTCTTCGCTCATGAGGTCATCGTGATTCTTTTTAGCATACTCATTTGCTTCTTTTTCTGTCTCAAAAGTAGCAACTTTCTTACCTTTAGTATTGTATACGCAGAACTTGTTGTCACCTTCTTTCTTGACATGACTAGTAGGATCCATATTATGTTTATTATCAGAATCAGAATCGTTACCCTTTTCTTCTTCTTCTGTTTGATATCTTTTCTGTTGTACAGAAGTTCTTGCTCTATTGAACACAGTATCGTCACCCAATACGATGAACATCATACCGTTCAATAGTGTATTGACCGCGTTTCTTTCATTCGGCGCAGGCACTTTACCTTGGTTGAATTTATCTAAACCGCGTTTTAAAATGGGTAATTGTGATGCAGGCATTAGTCCCTGTCTCACTAACATATCAAGGCGTCTTGACATATCTGCTTCTAATAAGGGAAAGCTTTCTCCTTGTGTAAGAACTTCCCTAATTACTCTATCTAGTCTGCTGGACATTTGGTATCTCCAATATAAATTTGTTTATTGGTATTATTTATAAAGTTCAAGTGCTAGGGTTCTTAATAATCACAAGAACATAATGTTAAACTAAGTAATCTATGGTGTGTGAGTTAGTAACTGTTTGTTTATTACCATTAACATCATAAATTGTTGTGTTGTAAATATCTTGTTTTACTTGAACTTGTCCATTTTCACCAGACAACACCTTAGTCACAACTTGCCTATCTGTCCAAGAGTGCATAGTAGTCGATGTTGGAGCAATTGGTGTTATGTGTATATTTGTTCCGTCCATTAGTAAATCTTTTTAATTTGGTAGTCAAAGGGTTCAGTAGTTCTTATTTCAATCTGATTGTTATCTATATCTATACCTCTAAAATGGGTTTGTTTTTTGGTTTGTATTTTTTTCATAAAAAATACCTTTTTGCTTCTTACTTTCTCATCAGCAAATGGATTCAGTTTTTCTTTATTAAACCAAATAGTAACTTCGTATTCCTCTAACCAGAGTCTTTTCAACCACTCTATCATATCAGTCCTCTACTTTTGAACCAGCCCTCCATTGCTTACAACTCCAGTATCTTGCTTTCCAGCGCGGGCCTGGATTGTCGCAATTGTGCCTTGCTCGAAATGACTTCCTTCTCTCTGGGTCATCTCGTTTAATCTCCATGTTAGGGTCACCAAAGGATACTTTTACAACATTTCCTTTGTCGTTCTTAACATGCACAAAAAATTTCTTACTACCGCCTCTCTGGACTTTACCTAATTTGACTTTTTTCTTTTCACCCTCTTCTGTAATGATAGTGATTTCTTCGCCAGTCTCTTCAGATAAAGATTCAGATACAGTCTTCCATCCACCACCAGCAGCTTTATACTTCTTAGCAGCCCACCCATTAGCATATGCTGATGGATAGACATCGAACTTCGCCTTTGCCTGTGATTTAAATTTAGACCATAACTTTGGATTGGTCGGTACATTTTTTTCTATTAGTTGTTTGAATGTAATCATTTCGTTTTCTTCGCCGCCTTTGGTTTGCTTGCTAATTTTGGTTTAGCAAATGTTTTTTTACTTGCCTTAAACTTTTTACCCTTCTGTTTTGAAGCAGAAGCCAATGCTTTCTTTGGATTATACTTCTTCGCCTTCTGGGATTTCTGTCTTGAACCAGATTTTAATCTCTTCATTTCGTTCTTACGAACAATAGGTATCATCCTCTGAGCAATCCTAGATACTAATCCAGAAAATCTCATGACCATACCTTCGATACGAGCTTTTTCAGCGGGTGGTAAAGAACCTATGTCTCTCCCTCTCGCAATTCTAGCTTTCAACATATTCCTCGCACCACGAGTAGCACGCCTCTTCAACCTAGTTGGGTCAGCTGCCCTTCTCGCGGCTCTCATACGAGCAACTTTAAGTTTTTGTCTATTTCTCCTAGCAGCGAATCGTCTTTTCATTCTACCTTGAATGGATAGAACCTCTGTTATTTGTACTTCATCGTGCCAATCGTTGTCTTGGTCTATTTCTTCAAAATCTTCCATTTCATCTTCGTCATACATCCCAAGAGCTACCATATCTTCAAATGAGAGTTCATCAACTTCTCTCTCAAGTTCTTCTATTTCTTGTTCTTGAAATATTGCAGACCAATCGTTATCAAGGGTAATAATTCCCTCAAAATCCATATCTTGTTCTTCTTTTACTGCCTTGTAGTGGTTATTGTTTCCATTAGACCTATTCTTTTTAGTGGTCTTACCAGGCTCGCCAGGCGTCAACGCTTTCATATATGCAGTTGCCTCTGGAGTGCCCCATTCATATTTGTATTCCTCATCCACATCGGTTTTAACCATAATTGGTTTTCCACCCTTACCTTTCCTGTCTGCAACTGGGTCTTTTCTGCGTTTCCTTCTGGCAGATGTTGCTCTGTCATCTTTGGACATACTATGAGCTTTTGAACGAGGCATACACTTTGGTTTACCTTCGCCAGGCTCTCTTGCACAATCTCCTTTGATTTCACCATCTGTACCCACGCGAACCCAATCACCTTTTGGGCCTTTACCAAACCACTTGCGTAAATCTTCCATTGCCATTTGAGCTCTTTCTTCATTAGATAGTTTTGGGAATCCTTGTGGGGCAGTAGATTTTCCGTATACTGGTTTACCACCCTTAGTACCCAATTTTACTTTTGTGGTTTTAGACTTAGTTCTGTTGAAAGAGTTTGATTTGGAATCCCTGTCAAAAACTCCTTCAGTAGAAAGTTTAGCGGCAATCGCCATCTCTCTGCGTTTCTTTTTAGATTTACCTTTAAACTGAGGTGCATCACTCTTGTAAAAATCTTTGATGACATCACCCATATCCATCTTCTTGATATCTTCGGTTGGGCCATATCCCTTTGGTGTTACATCTCTGATAGTGGTCTTGATTTTTGGTTGTTTCTTATCTGGACTCCACTTACCATCTTTCCATGTACCCTTGATTACATTTCCTTTCTTATCGAAATGTCTTTTTAAATGCGGTGGTAATTCTTCTTTGATTCTTTGTTTTAGTTCTTTTTTACCATATGTGATACAAGGGTCTTGTCCACACCCACAATTCTTTTTTTCTTCTTTAATGTTGCGTTGTTGTTTCTGGTCTTTAATCCATGCTTTCGCCCGTCTGTCTTGTGGTGGTCTCCTTGACCAAGACATAAGACTTCTATATACAGACATCGCACCGCTTTTAAAGTCTGCGCCATCTGAGTTATCTACAATAAACATATTTTGTTTGAAGAGGTTTGAAAATCTACCTATATTTTTTTGTACTGACTGCCACATTGGAGTAATTGCAGCTGGGCCCAATGTTCTAGTTCTTGCTTGGTCTCTAGCAACAGCAGTATCTAGGTCTGTATTAACCATTATCATGGCAGTCTCATAACCCAGTTTTTCCAAATCTTTTTTCTGTTTTGATATCTTGTCGTACTCTCTACCAGTACCGTCAATAACTAATCCAAGTCTTCCGTTTAAATAACTGTCTTGTCTTTTCTGTGTTAAAAACTTAGCGCGGTCTCTGAGAGATTGACCTTTTGTTGAGAATATATCCGCTGCTTTCATAGATAAACCAGCGTTTTTTAATGCGAGTTCAAATTGTGTGTCAGAGTTGACTACTTTGAAACCTAGTGAATTTAGACCTGTTTGACCAACCATAAAAGACTTACCAGACCCAGGCCCGCCGGCAAGGAAAACTGCTTTGAAGATAGCAGGGTCATTAACTCCCTCTTCAAGCTCGGGTATGTCTACAAAGGCTGCAAAGGTCTTTTCCATAGTAACACTATTTATAATATTTTGATTAGTGTCGAAAGGTGCGTTACTATCATTTCAGCAAATACTTTAAGTTTTTCTTCCTTAATATCTGCTTTTATTGCCTCTACATCTGTAAAATCTTCAACGAGTTCTTTATACTCATCTGGGGACAACATTCCTTCATCTACTAAATGATTTAACTCTTTTAACTTTTGTTCATAGTGTTCTAAGAGTTTCCCCTGTGTTAGTTCTGACATTATTTTCTCCTACTACCACTCAATTCAAGAGCGCGGTCTGTTACTTCATTTATATTTCGCCATTTCAAATTGCAGTAAGCATCGGATGGCGATTCCCTTTCATGCAATTCACCAACCAAGTCATAGATTTGGTGGTAAATTTCAGCATTATTTCCATTTAATGTATGTTCCGCGTATTTAGATAGAAATGCAGACTTCTCATGCGCCTCGTGAATGTCTTCTTTTGAACAATCAGTAGATTCTGATATCAAATTTAAACGAACCAATTCACTAAACTCTGTACTGTCAAATTTATCTGGTAATCCACCAGTTATAGCACTACATCCCATAACAAATAATACCATAATAGATGGTAACCACATATACATAAAATTCCTCATTAGATTTCCTCTAATTTACTCATTAATCTTTCTGCTCTATTGGTAACTTGGTCATACCATTTAGAGTCGCGTCCCTCGACAGCAGCTTGTTTCCAATCTTGTTTTTCTAATGCCTTATGCATATTTTTAAACTTCATAAGTCTCGGCAATCCCATGTTAAATATCATATTGATATTGATATTTTGGACTTCTTCGGGCCACTCACAAAATCCAGACCAGCCGTATAAATTAACGGCGTCTCGGCAGGCAATTCCGATATCTTGTTTAAAGAGTTCGATAACTCTTTCTTCTGAGACTTCATCTCCGACTTCGTATTCTGATTCCTCGTCCTCTTCTTTAATGAGATGGCCGATTCCACAGGTGGGATACCCAAGGTGGTCAAGATAGACTTCATATTTTACTCCTTCATCCTCTTTTAGTTGTTCAAGAAGTTCTTCTCTATCTGCTACTTCTTCATAATATTCATCTGGTAAATCAGTTGGGTCAGAAATGCCTGGCCCGTTTTCTTTGAATCCGTACACACCCCATTTACCATCATGCGGTGCCTCTGTTTCATCGAATTCTAATCCTGTTGTGGGAAGTAATCCCTCTAAATGTTTAGACATGTTTTATCCTCTTAAAAATTGTGAAAAAGTGTGATGTGTATTTTCTTTTAACTCCATTCCCTTTTTCACATCTTTGAATAAAGCTTGAGACCCACTATAACCAGCAGGCAACCCTCTTTTGAATGAGTTAAAATCGTTATTTTTTGCAAATAGTCTCATTTTACTAGCACTTATACCTGTTACGCCTTCCGCGTCTGGGTCTCTTTGTCCAGCAGATATTACATCTATTTGGTCAAACTTGAAATCTTTTCCGTTGTATCTATCCAGTATTCTCTGGAACTCTTGAACCCTATCTGAACCAGCAACCATAATAACCTTGTCGTACTTCCCTGTAATCAATCCTAGTTGTTTTATAAAGTTTGGATTAACTCTATCAGATGCTTTAAATTTAGTTTGCGGAAACATCTTTTTAAGATGGGCAACTTTTTTCTGTGGGGTCAATGGATTCTTATGTTTATCTTGACTATGACTAACTACAATAAGATGGTCTGCCCTTTCTCTTTGAGCAAGTTGTTTTACCTTCTGGACAAGTTTTCCATGCCCAGCTGTGGGTGGATTCATCCTACCAAATGCATATACTAATGTTTTCATCTATCCCACGCCTTAATTGCTGTAAAGTTATTATAACTGAATTCCATTCTATCTACTAGTTTAACAGCGTTACCCGAAACTCTATCTATGGCAACATATCCCTCTGGATTTGTAACCTTGAATCCCTGTTTGGTTCTAACAAAAGTATCCATTAACTGTTTTACTCTATTTAATTTACCAACAATTATCATCTTCGCCTCTACCATAGAGTTCTGGAAATTGATAACATTGGTAAGAAGAGCAGTATACTGACTTAGTTCTCTTAGGGTTTCTGTTTTTCTTTTCTCTAGTTGACTCTTAGATTTCTCTGTCTTTAACTTATTTATCTCCGAATCAAATTTGTCTTCTACCCATTTCGCGTATCCAGAAACATGTCCAGATACATTAGATATCTTCGCACCCACTTTTACTTTTGAATTATTGTAGGTTTTGATATTGGCGCCAACCATTTTACCAGTAAACCCATTTTGGAATTTTAAGAATCTGCCTAATTGTGCTGAATTTATTTGTTTGAATATTCTACCACATTGCGATAGTTTTGTAGTCACGGCAGCTGTTTCTGTTTTTGTAAATGTAGAAGTACCACTAGTATCTCTATAACTAGCATCGTCCATCCATACATTTTTTGACTTTCTGAGACCACTAATGTTTACACCAAATGATGCCTTCATACTTTCCAATGTGTTACCTGTATATGAAGTATGCCATACCACACCGATTTTAGCCGCTTTAATTTTCTGTTCCAGTTCTGACATTTTGGGAACAGCATAGACTATGGTATTTGGTTGGAATGTGGTGAATCTTTCACCATTAATGGTCTCGGATTCAAGTGAACCAGAAGTGAACATTAAGTCACCCTGTAATACACCCTTGATTCCGAGTTTGCTGAATTCTTGTAATGCGATTGTAAAGGCGGGTTTTAGTGCTTGTGGTAATTTACTATCTTTGTTTATCTCTTGCGTGGACTTATATAATAGTGGTGTTTTATTGAATACACCCTTTTTAGCAACAAAGAATTTACCATCGCTGGGGTCTGTACCAGCAAATATAGCGGGAGCACCATCCCACTTGACTGTCATGTTTACAGATGAACGAGAACTTCCCGACAGCATATCTCTTAATGACTGTAGGAAATTAATTGCACCACGAGCACCACCTATCCCGAAATTAAGAATTTCGTCTTCTAGGTGTTCAAGATGAAGGTTCTTGCCTTGTGCATCTTCGTTTAGATATGATAAAAATCCGACCATTAATTACTTCTTCCATAAACATTGTGTTTCTCACTATTTATAAAAAACCAGCTAGGCGTTTTCTGGCTCGGATTTATTTTTATCGCTTTTTGCTTTAGAAAGGCCTTTAGGTTTTTTGAGGGCCCTTAACTCAGCACGAACTGTTTTGAGTTCTTCCTTGACTTTTAATTTTTCTTTTATCTCGTGGTCTAGGCCAATCTTTTTTTCTTCATAGTTCTTTAAAAGTATCTGTACATTAGCATTCGCTTTAACCAACTGGTCACGCAAGGCGACTCTTGCCGCTTCAGCAACTGCAAAGTTTCTTTCTAGTAGTTTCATTTGAGCAAAGACTTTCCATTTTTCAATGTAATCTAACTCTAATGCGTGGGATAATGCTTTGACTGTTTCAGCATCGATATCTTCATCATATAAGTTATCAAATTCATCCATTAATTTTGGATTTACAACTTGCTCTTTTAAGTTTAATTCTTCGGGTGGTTTAACTACGAATTCCGCACCGTCAAGAATCTTTTTTATTTCCGTCATAATTTACCTCATAATTAAAAAAGGGGACTCATCGTCCCCATTATTTATACAACTTTTATGTAACTATTCGCAATTGAATACTCCATTGCCGTCATTATTACATGTAATAGGGGTTCCTAAATCAGTTCCAAATTGCTTGATTGTTGCGTTAAAATCTGCAAGAATCTGAGCAAAGTTAGTATCACTACCAGCAGTATAAGTTAACCAATCTTCATTGGTTTCATGAATACTTACCATACCTTGAATACCTAAAGTTTCAGCTGCATCAACACCATACTGACCCATAGTGAGTATATTATTCATGCCAACTGTAGAAACAGTACCAACGGTAGTTAATCCTGTGGTAGCAATACTATCAACTGTAGTAAAACCAGTTGTAGCAATACTATCAGCAGTATCTAACCCAGCGAGACCAAGTGTAACAGTTTGGTTACCAGCGGTATTCAATGCACCAAATCCAGCGAGAGCAACATCAACTGTTGCCTGTCCACCAGCAGCTGCAACATCAGCCCATTGTCCACCCATGTTACTAATCATGGTTTGTTGACCTAATTGGATATCCGCGTTTGCCTGCATGGAAGCCATTTGAACTTCAGCAGCCTTGTTAGCAGCGTTCTTAGCAACATTTGCTTGAACAATACCCAACCCCAGAGTTCCGATAGTTGGTGTCAAAACTTGCGCCCATTTAAGAGCAGAAGATTCGACATATTGCGGAACTATTGTGTCTTCATTTGATAGTGCGATTGCCATAACAGCTGCGGATGCAGCCTGACCATCACCACTAGATGCGACTTGAGCGAGAGCTCGATATCGTGCTTCAGACACTTTCGCTTTCGCTTCTGCTGCCCTTTGCACGGCTTCATAGTAATTACCACCAGAGGCTGAAGCACACCCTACATTTACTACTGAAATCAAAAAGATTGCAGTAATCATTTTATACCATTTCATAACAATGTCCTCTTTTCGGTTATGAATTGAGCGTGTCATATTGACACTTACATATTTATGTTGAAATAGCAATGCGTAGAGTGGTAATATTCACAATTAGGAACCGTCTGTGATAGAACCTAATTTCTTTTTGACTCGTTTCATACTGTCACGGACAGCGACAGACTTCTTGTCCTTCTTTCCATAGTCATCGGCAAGTTTAGATGTTGGATTAGCATCAGCAATTTTAGATAAGACATCCTTGAATCCACCATCGGGTTTCACCCTGTCACCAACCCCACCAAAATTTAAAGCTGGTGCGGATGGTACTTGTCTGAAATGAGGATTCTTTTCCATCATCTTTTCTTTGGCATCTATCTTCATCATGACTTCAAAGATTTCGCCTGTTTCTGTATTTTCTATTTCGTAAATTGGCACTAAAAACCTCCTCTATAATGGGTCAATAAACCTATGAGAAGAAGTGCGGTACTGATAACATTCATGATGATAATCGCTCTATCTTTCCATAGTATTCCAACATATGTCCAACCAATCATACCAACAAACCCAAACCACATATCATATATGCGTGGATAATCTGCAGCTCTAATTGTAAGTGCTATTAGTATTAATATAGATGAAAACCATTTAATATACCAACTAAGGTCATATTTTGGTGTAGCAGATTTAAATATGCGATTAGAGTTTTCAAGTTCTTCAGGCGCAAACTTGGGATTCGTCAACTCATCCTCCTCTTTCTGTTCTCCTAGAAAAAGTTCTAGTTGTCTATATTCTCGTTCATCACTCATCTTTGGGCATATATAATTGTTGTTCTACTTTGGGCATACCAAGAACTTCTCTTGCACAGTCCCTTACTTCTGCTGTGACCGCGAAGCCAAATCCTTCTGGGTCTAACAATCTATATATGAACTTATAGGCATCCAATATGTTTTGAGCCATAGGTTCTTTATCATCCGACCAACTACTTATCTCTTCTGAAATTTCTTTCAGTATTGTATCACTCATAAATTCATCCTGTATATAAAAAAGTTGAGGGGCGTTTTCATTCCCCTCGCGGATGTTCGGTCATCAACCTATACAGACTTTAGCAGGCATCCTGTATTCGCCTTAAAACTATGAAGCGTTTTTAAGTTTTTCCTCTTCCCACTCCAAGTCATCAAGTTCATACTCAAAATCATCTTTCTTATTTTCAGCATCCCTTTTCATGTCTTCAAATGGTTCTACCAAATTGTACATGGCAGATTCCAGATTGTTAACTGCCTCACGAACTTCGTTGATTTTCCATTCAAGGTCTTTTTTCAGTTCTTGACTTTTTTCAAGACTCAACTTCAGTCCCAAGTCATCGGCAATCCCTTCAACAGTAAGATAAATGTTACTAGGAACATCATTGTACTTGATAACTTTTGTTTCTTCATTCACCTTGCGAACAGCAGAATCAATATTATCTACAATCTCTTCCCATTTATTTATCTGGGTTTTAAGGAAACCTTTTTCAGCAATTATATCACCAATCATTCTCATTCTCCTACCGTAAGTACTGAGGGCCAGTCCATCTTACCCAACCAGTTCCTTTGCCTTCCATCATGGCAAACACATTGCCTCTAGGTTTGTTCCTAGCGGGGGCAGCCCAACCAGCGGGTTTTAAAACATCACCCTTTTGAAATAATTTATCATTGTCACCCTTGACAATGAATCCCCAAACTGAATTGTCTGAAATAATCTTGATGTATTTCTGACCTTCTTTGACAACCAGTTTATCAGCGAACTCAGCAATGCGAGCATCTCGCCTCTCTTCTCCGCCAAAATCATTGACTTCAAAAGAACGAGTAGACCACCTCGCGTAGTCTTCGTTGATTAAGGTTAGTAGGTTTTCGATTTCTTTTTGCATATTTTCTCTCACTTCTCTCATTTATACGATCATGATCCCATATTTTGACCCAAATGTCAAGGGCCAAAGCGAAAAAAAGTGAAATTAAATATCCTTCTAAATCAACAACTTACCTATAATCTTGCTCTGGGTGAGTTTAAAAACTGGTTTACCCTGTTTATAGCCTCCCCTTTTTGCATCCTCTGACACTTTTTATGACTGCTGGCACCTATGGTTTCGCAGTATATGAGAGTATCATCTGTATTGTTCTTGAATGTGGGTGGTGGTTTACCCTGTCCGCTAGCACATCCCGCTAGCAAAATAATCGTTGCGAGACCAACCGCAATTTTCACTAGTTTTATTCTCCTTATATCTAGGGGTTATTGTTTACTGAATGCCTTACCAGCTTCTGCAATCCCGAAAGCACCCAATGTGACTACCACAAATGAAGTGTAGATTGTATCCGATATAGTTATATCTTGTCCCCAAAATCCTGTTACTAGGTCAACAATACCAAACGCAAGCATCATGATAAATGATGCAAATCCTATAATGGATTTCTCGTTGATATCGTTCTCGTCCCTAAACAAAGCACCAAATGAAAATTTTGTACTTGGTGTAGCGGCTTTGGTTGTCATCTTCAACTCTTTTGTGATTTTTTCCATTTCCCTAATCTTGTCTTGAGCTTCGTCAAGTTTCAAAATTAAGTCGGTGTATCTATCTAAATCAACATCTACTTTATTAGTTCCTGTGTCAATCGTTTCCTTTGCCATCTGATTCTTCTCCTAATGGTTCTTCATCATCTGACATAACAGTTCTATAATACACAATCACTTCTTTAGTTTCTTTCACGAATCGTTTAATCTCTTGCAGATTATACGCCATGAGCTCATAGTCTGGAACAGACATGGCCATAAAGACCATCTTTCCAGATTCCTTTTCTATCTTAGTAAGAAATTCGTCTAAATTTTTATCAGATACGACATACCACTTAGGTTCTTTCATATCGATGGGTCTAGGATACACAGGATGCTGTATAGGTATACGCACCTCTACGGTTTTGATTTCTACCTCACGCGGTTGTTTTGGTATTAAAGAACAACCACTAATTATCAGCATCAAACTCAAAACTGGAATCAGTTTCGAGGCTGTCAAATACTTCTTTTGTTGCATTATTCACCCTTGGTTCAATTAGGCCTGGTTTAGCAGCTGCAAGTTTACTAAGGTCATGTCTGCGGAAAATATCAAGGTATCTTGACATCTCTGCTTCAATAACAGCATTCTTTGAAGTCAACTCACCAAGCGCTTTAGCTTGTGTTTCGTATTGTTTAGACATCTTATCAATGGTTTCATTTTGTGTAGCAACTTGTAATTCCATTGCCATATTATATTCACGAAGCTCGATGAGTTCTGCCTGAGTATTTGTGTAATACAAGTACCCGACAAGACCACCAGCTAAAATGACACCAAATAATACTTTACTAATCATATTACTATTTATACTTTTATCTGACTCAAGTTCATACGAGAACCAAAATTTCCTTTATCAAATACTGGTTGGTCATCTTCCTGTCCAGAGTCTACCAGATTTTGTTGGGCATCTTCTAAATCATATAATCTCATCTTCGCCCTATCAACACCAATCATAAATCGTTTGTTTCTTGTAGGGTCACTATATCTGTTCTTCAATTGTTTGACCATCATATGACCTTGTTGTTCTAGTTCTTCTGTACTGATAAGGGCAAACATCAAATCAGCGGTTGCAGGCAGTCCAAAACTTTCTGAGGTATCTGTCAAATCCACATCACTATTGTTGAATCCACCTCGCGTGGTCTGTGTTGCGGATACTATTGGTAGGTCATACTCTACTGCTAGTCCCCTTAGTTCCTCAGCGATTGCCTTGACTATGGTATATGAGTTTGCACCAGCATTGTTTCTTAGTCTTTGACTTACACAAATATTTAGATAATCGATAAAAATTATGTCTGGATAAAAATTTTGTTTGAGTTTCAACTCTTCAAGAAGTGCTCTAAAATGTCCAGCATGAGCAGTTGCAGTAGGATACTCTTTAACAATTAATCTACCATCAACTTTGTTTTGAATTTTTTGAATACGGTCTGTGTACATAGACTTGGATAGGTCTCTCAAATCTTGCATGGAAACATCCATCATGTTTGCATCGATTCTTTCAGCGATTCTTTCCTCTGCCATTTCTAATGTAATGTACAGAACATTCTTACCTTGGGCAATCATAGAAGCACCCACATGACACATGAAAAGAGATTTACCCACACCTGTACCAGCAAGAGCAATATTAAGTGTCTTGTTTATCAATCCACCTTCAGTAATCTTGTTGAAATATTCTAAATCAAATGGTAATTTTTCTTCGTGTCTGTGATAAAAATCAAATCGTGCTTCCGCATCACCAACATAATCGTGACCAATGTTATTATCAAACCCAACACTAAGAGCATCGGATAATATAGAAGGCAGAGCATCTACTGAATGGGTTTTATCCTGTCCATCGATAATCTGAATAGATTGCATGATAGCATTGTAAACTGCCTTGTCCTTACAGAATTTTTCTGTTTGGTCAATCAACCATCTTTCATCTTCATTGGTCGGACTGAGACTATTGATAAGTTCTTCACACTTACCATAAAGGTCTTCAGTAATTTTTCTATTATCTTGTAGTGCGATTTTGATTGCACTTTTTTGTGGTGGAGAATTGTATGCGGTAACATAATCACGCACACACTTAAATACCTCACGATACTCTGCATCTAAAAAATAAGATGCTTTTATATGTGCAATTGATTGTCTGACATAATCTTCGTTATGTATCAGATTCGATAGTATTGTCTGTTCTAATCTCATTATAAAAATCTTCCTTCACAATTTCGACACACTCCTCACAGAGATATGCTTCTCCAGAGTCATGTCGAAAACAAATACAAGCATCGTTCTCTAAGTCAATGCTCTTTTCACACCTATCACACTTCGGAGTAGGCATCCTTAATATCCTCTTCACTAACTTCTGACTGCATGATACTGTCAGCAGACATTAAGTATCTGTCTTCAATCCACTTGATGAAAGTTTTGTCACTAAGGATTGGAATCCAGAATTCTTTGTTGTATGTATCTTTAATTCTGACCTTCTTTGCATCATCGTCACCAGATTTCGCATACCATCCATTTGAAGGTTTGACCACATGACCAGACTCAAGAGCCATATCAAGGAGACCAGACCACTTGCTGATGCCACCTTCCCAAGTGACCTCGATGGGTATCCGTGACTTCTCGCGTACAAATCTTGACTTCTCGACATTAATAATAAAGTTGTATCCTACAACTTCCTTCCCTTCTTTTTCTTGTTGTCTACCAATGATAAAGATATTGTCAGCACTATAATATACACCAGTTCCCCCAGACACTACATCTTTGGGAAACAAGCCGATTTCTTTATAAGTGTGGTTTACAACCACCGCTGGAATATCTTTGATTGTTAGGTGAGGAGTCACCATACGAAACAGGGATTTCATTTGTTTTGCACGAGTCATATCGGCAACCGATTTACCATCAAGCGCATCATCAACTTCTTTACGCGAGGCAAGGTTACCTACTGAGTCCACAATAATAATTACTCGGTCACCTCTTTCGATACCTTGGAGTTGGGACATCACATCGTGCTTGAGTTGTTCTATGTCTGTGACAGGCGTGTGAACAACCCTATCTGTATCTATGCCGAAACTGTCGAAATATCCTTGAGGAGCGCCGAACTCTGAGTCATAAAATAACACCACTCCATCATCATATTTATCCAAATAAGATTTTGACAATAACATGGCAAAAGCAGTCTTGAAATGTTTGGATGGGCCAGCAAAAACTGTTAGACCTGTACTCAATCCACCATCCAACTTACCACTCAATGCCACATTCAAGGCGGGTACAGTTGTCTGAACCACATCTTTGTTGTTCAGAAATTTACTCTTGGATAAAACTTCAGTTTGTTTTATCGTTGAGTTCTTTTTTAATTTATCTAATGTACTCATATTCACTCCTAAAATAACGACTCCAATGTTGCTACTGGTCTAGTCTTCCAATCCAAACTGGTGACTATAGTAGTCAATGGGTCAATAAATGCTTTCTCAAACATTGTTTCATAATCAATGTAACGATGCAAATCAAACTCTTTCGGCATAAGACCATTCATCGCCACGGTATTTTCTCTCACATGATTAGGTTCTTTCAGATAGAGAAATTTAATCTTGTCACCATCTTGAATGGTTTGATACTTCTTCTCTAGTTTCTGAGTCCTAATCAAGTGATTGTAAACTAAGGCACCCCGAACATGCATCGGTGTTCCTTTAGTATAAACTGTTTCTCTTGAGGCATACTTATCAATGTTGTTACATCCGCGTGGGAAGGCAATTTCTTCTGGAGACATCTTAGAAAATGCCTGCCATGTATCCTCAACAAAATCCTGTAATTCTTTTTCATCCTTGTTCAAACATAACTCAACTGCCTTTTTGAGACTTGAACGAACTGGTGCTGGTGTAGAAGACCTTACAATCTCCAGACCCATCACCTTCAGTTTGGGTTCTTTGTATCGAACACCTTCATTGTCCCATACATTCAATGCGTATCTTTTCTTTGCAACCCAGATACCAGTATCCGCAATCGCCTCGCGTTTGAAGAATATCTTGGGTTGGAATACATTCATGTACTCACCAAGTTCAACCATTCTACCATTGATTGCTGGTTCTAGTTTGTTCTCGACAAAGTTGTCAAGTATGTTGATAATCTCATCACGAGATTTACCCTGTAGATGTTCTTCCACCATCTTATCAAGAGTCACATAACAACTATCAGTATCAGTATAGAAAGAATACTCAACATCCTCTGTACCAAGAAACTTGTTTAGAAACTCATCAACTGCCTTACCAGTATCACGAATGATTAACTGACCAGTTAGTGTGATTGCCTCTGCGATGCGTTCATCAAAATATCTGAACCACTTGTTACCTATCGCACCAAAAAGAGAGTTCAATTGAATCTTTCTTGCCATCTGGAAGTTGTTGAACTTCGCAATATCTTTCTTGAGTTCTGGATTCTTGGTATCCTCAAAATCTTGTTCTGCTTTCTTCATCAGTTTTTTGTACTTCTGTCTGTCATCAAAAAACTTCTGAGTAATTTCTGCCATGAATCCTTGCGTGTTTCTAGCAAACATATAACCGTTGGCTGCCATGGATAAGTCTGCTTCCTTCAATCTCTTGAGAACATGTTTCCTTTCCAGAATACTATCAACCGTACAGTCCAGAGGTCTGTGTCCCTCTGCCAACATCTCTGGCGATAGATTGTGTTGCATGATGATAGATGGATACAGAGAAGTCGCATCAACTGATACAACCCACTTGTACTTACCCACCTTCGGGTCTTGCACATAACCACCAGCAAATCCCTTAGAGAAGTGTTCCTTCTTCTGAGGAATCATAATGTTCTTTTCAAGTAGATGATTGAATAACAAACAATCCCAAGTTCTCACAGATGAAAAGATATCATTGTAATTACATTTACAGTCATATCCCATTGTGATAATCAGTTCCAAGAATTTCATCTTGTCATCAAGTTCGTCAACCAGAACAGTATCGATGATGTTGTAGTCAATGAATCGATTCCAATCATTCTCATAGAACTCGCGGAATGTTTCATATCCACTTTCCAATTTCTTCTTACCAAGTTCTACCTCGGCAATGTAATCAAGTCGATAACTTTCTTGGAAAGTATAAGTAAACTTTTTGTACAAATCCATGTAGTCAAGTTGAATGATACCCTTCATATCAACCTTCAACAATTCACGATTGTTGTGACCCTTGATGACTTTCTTCCTAGTCATCCCATATGGACTGAGATTATTCTTCGCGTTGTTACCAAACATCCTGTCAATTCTACCAACCAAATATGGCATATCAAATAGTTCTAGGTTCCATCCAGTAACTACATCGGGATAATCTTGTGCCCACCATGTCATGAATTTTTCCAATAAGTCATACTCATCGGAACAATAAGTGTAATTGACATTGAGGTCTTTTGTTTCTTCGCCAGGCTTCCACTCACCAGAACCCCAAGTAAATATTTCTTTGGTGTAATTGTCTACGAGTGTGATAAGAAGAACCTCTTCGATAGGATTCTCTGTATCTGGGAAACCATGTTCGGCAGTTGTCTCAATATCAATTGAGAAAATCCGCATTTTACTGAGGTCAAACTCAATATCTTGCGGATACATAGAAGACAAATACTGATAGGTCAAATCAGTTTGACCATAGATAGGATAATTATCTACCTTAGAATATTTGTCTAGGAATTCTTTGCAGTCGCCATTATCTCCAAACTGAATTGGTTTTAGATAGTGACCATCAATGTTAGTAAATTCAGAAGGTTCATTACTTCTGACATACAAGGTTGGCTGGAAAGGATGTTTTTCAGTAAAACGCTCCCCATTCCTTACTCCACGAGTAAGAATAGAATTTCCATATTGCCACGCATAAGTGTAAAAGTTAGACATAATAAAACCGATTTTTCATTTAGAGGATAGTATACACGATTGTGTATCAGAAGTCAAGCAAATTATCCTGTAAATTTCGGTTTTGTTTTCATCTCTGTAGATTGCGTGTGAGTAAATTTATTCAACCATTCCTTTATCAAATCTTCCTTGGGGTCATAAATGTATTCCAATTGACCATATGGTACAAATAGGATACCTTTACTAGCAGGAGATTGTGGAACAAATGCAATTTTGAATTGTCCTTGTTTCCCCTCTGTAGGAAGATATTTGATGTTTGCTGGATTGGTAATAATATATCTACTACCTTGGTCATCCTTTTGTAGATAACAAATCATCTCTTCAGCACCAGAAATTTTAATGCCACATATTTGCTGAGGACTATCTTCAGACTCCTCGCGTGTCATTTCCTCTGGTGGAATATCTAATTTGACTTCTTCTACAACCTTTTTTTCACTTTTCTTTTTTGCCATTATTTCCTCTTGATAATTATATAAGTTGACCTAAGCTATATATCATGGTTGCAAAAGTAACCAATGATATAAGATAGATTCCGTATGTATTTGATTTACGGAATACTTCCTTTTTCATATCTCTCCTTCTTGAGTAGGTGGGGGGCTCATGCCCCCCTGTTATTTACTTGGTCTTAATCTTAATTGTTTGAGCTTTCTTTTCTTCTGGAATAACATTCTTCAAAGAAACTCTAAGAATACCATCTGTCAATTTAGCACCCTCGACAACAACTGTGTCAGCGAGACTCCATGACTTTTTGAATTTTCTTTGAGCAATACCTTGATGAATGAAATCAGATGTTTCTTCCGATTCTTGATTCCCCTCAACAGTAAGCGTACCGTCTTTCACTTCAATTGTTAAATCAGATTCTTTAAATCCAGCGAGAGCCATTTGAATCTCGTAGTTTTCTTCATCTAATTTTTCGATGTTGAAAGGTGGGTATGAATTCACATTCAACTCAAAGTTCTGGTTGAGTAAATCAATTACTCTATCGAACCCTACGAATTGTCTGCGAATGTGTGGAAATGCAGAGACAAGATTGTCCCAATGCGCTTGTGTGCTTAATGTATTCATGTTTTCCTCCTTATTAAGCGAGTTAAAAGTGTAGACCTCACCCGAGCATCTACTACTATATTTATATGATCTGGGGACTTTTTTTCCAAAGTCAAGCGAAAAAAATTATAAACCAGCAATCATCATGATTTCTGATTCTGTCTCCCTATCAATTAAAGTTACACGACCAGATGGTTTGTCCAAAATACAAGTAACATATTTTGCACCTATAGAACCTCTGACCCTGTATTTGGCCACCGCGTTGGTACGATTAAAATCCATACCCTTTAGGATTGGCCGACCTTGAAGATTTGTACTGATTGCAGATTTACATGCCATATGTAATTCTTCATTGGGGCCTGCAACGCCCTCTATGGGTAGTAACATAGCGAAAATGACAGCAGCAACTGTCAACACTTTTTTCATTAAAGTTCTCCTTTTATTCAAGGTTATCGTTTTCGCCCGATATTGTATTTCGTAACGAGCGTCCATTCATCCTTCTCTTTGAAGGACAAAATCTTTATCTGACTCATAGGAGCCACTTCTTCTTCAATAGATTCATCAAGAAGCTTAACTAGACCCCAATCACTTAACAATTTAGCAATTGCGTTTCGTCTTTTTAAATCGTTCTCAGTCAAGTCTGCTTCTTTACCATCTAAAGCAAAAAGTTCCTTGAAGTGAGTTATAAAATACCTACCTTGTTTATGGAGAATATGGCAAGACTGATACAATGTCCTGTCCTTTTTAGATGCCACCCCAATACGCGACAAAGTTTCCCTAACCTTTAAAAAATCATCCTCTTTTTCTAAAACTATTTCTACTGGTTTGTAGTCGGGGAAATCAATGTCAAAAAAATCATCCACCATGATAATACCTTCATAATTTTGTTAATTAATATGAAAGTATTTATGGTTTTACTATTTTCCACCCTTCTTCAATAAGCCTTTTATCGCCTCGATATCTGCCTCACTCAATAATCTGAGTGCTTCTTGGGCCCGAACATTACTGTAACCAAAATATTCTTTTACAATTTCTAGATGTTCTTCTTTCTCTGGTTTTAACCACTTGTTAAATCTTTTTTTCTTACGAACAAAACCACGCAAAAAATCATACTGCATTTTTGCATCCAAGTGTGGTCTAGAATTCATTTCATTAGATGCCACAACCGTATCGATTCCATGAGACAATGACTTGTTCACGATAAAAGGATTGTATTGTTTCTCAGACCAATCATCTACAATCAAATTTTCTTTGGTGTAGTTGATACTGTTAGCAAAGTCAAAAGGACTAATTGCTTTTTTCTTTACCTTGAACTCTTCAGCATCATAGGTCTTTACTGGTTCACCTAATCCTTCAATCATTTAAATTCAACACTCGCCATGATATCAGTTAGACACGCGGTCAAGTTAATCTCTTGGTCTGCCACAAATGCACTCTTGTACTGGTAGTCAGCAATCAATAGTACCAAGTGGGGTACTTGTTTTACCTTATCGATAAGAGAGTCATAGACCTTCCTGTAAACACCTTGTGGGTCATTGTCAACATTATTGACTACCCATTGTCTCATCTTCTTCCAATCCTTATCCTTGAGACTGTCAATCAATCCCTTGGTGTTTATCTCAGCAATGTTACTTAGAATACCACTATCGATAGAACCACTCCTAGAATATCTCTGAAGTTCATTAATAACCCTACGATAGTCTGGGAAGTGTTTCATCAATAGTTCCGCGAGAACATTCTGTTCGTATGGAATACCTTCTTGTATTAGGATTTTTTGCATCCTTCCCATGAACTTCTGTGCCATCTCTGGTCTATCTTTCTTATCAATCTTAAAATCGACAACAGATGTTCTACTGTGAAGAGGTTCGATAATTCGATTCTTGAAATTGCATGTGAAAATAAATCTGCAATTGCCAGAAAACTCCTCAATAAAAGCTCTAAGTGCTGGTTGTGTTGAGTTAGGATTTAGATAGTCTGCCTCGTCTAGGATAACAACCTTCGCCTTACTTTCAAAACTAACTGTACTCGCAAAGTCTCTTATCTTAGTACGCAATACATCGATACCACTTTCATCAGAACCGTTGATAACAATGTAGTCACAACCAAGTTCATTACAAAGTGCTCTCGCCACCGTGGTTTTACCTGTACCAGCAGTCCCACACAAAAGCATATTGGATATTTCACCAGCATCAACATACTCTTGGAAAGTTTTTTTCAAACCATCTGGTAAAATACAATCGGAAATAGTTTGGGGTCTATACTTCTCTACCCATAGAAACTCATTCATCCTTGCACCCTTTTTTCTAATACCTCAATCTGGTATTCACGATTCTTGTTCCAAGTTTCCTCAGAACGGTCTACCATAACAGGTTTGCCTTTGACAAACTTGCCAGACTTTACCTGTTTGGGAGTAAACTTTGCTTTCAGCAAGTTACCCAATGCTACCTTTCTTCTTTCTTTCACATTCTTTTTTCTCAATGTACTATCTCCTGTCTTTCTATGTCATCTTCTTCAACATAAGAACCATGTTGTATTTCAATTATCTTTAGGGGTTCATTACCCACATTTGTTATTTGATGCCATTCGTAGGGTATTATACTGAAGTTCTGACCAGAAGTCAAGTACTCATAAGTATAATTTTCTGGTTTACCTTTACTGGTTTTAATCATTGCCATACCATTTACGACATGCCAAATTTCCCCACGATAAAAGTGTCTTTGGTAACTAATGCTTTTATTAATGTCAATGTTTAGTATTTTTACTTTAGCAGTTTGTTCCGCGTGAATAACTTTATAGTCACCCCATGCTCTTTCTACATTGTTTACCGAACTACTAGAATAAGTTTTATCTCCACCAACACCAAAAACAAACTCTAAATGAGCCATGGAAAATTTTTCTCTTAGTTCCATCTCTGGTATGTTTTCTTCTGTCCTGTCACCACCATTAGCAAATATAAACTTGTGGTCTATTCCATGACTAGCAATTGCTCTTTCAATAAAGTCTTTAGCAGTATCGTCATCATCATTGAAAGGAACTACATGGTCAACACATTCTAGGTTCATCAATATATCCATCCTGTCAAATGCTGACATAAAGGGTGACCCCTTCTTTCTGGTCAACCACTCATCACTATTCAAACCAACTGATAGATGGTCACCCAACTTTCTTGCCTCTTGTAGTAGGTTAAGATGACCTTTATGTAGTGGGTCAAAACCACCAGATACTAAAACAATTGTACTCATAATATTCCTCTTAAAGATGCCCCACCACCAGATATATTCCTCGCGTTATGGAGAACTTCATCATATGTGAAGTGAGGTTGTTCGATTTCAAATTTTGGATTGGATGTTTTATCAAACCATTTTAGGTCATGGTCTTTTGGATAAGTTCTAGTCCATTCCATATTTGATTTTTTCAATAATTTTTTTGCTTTCTTATTCAGCGGAAAGATATATCTAAACATATACCCTTCTATTTTTTTGATTCCCTTCTCTTGCATAAAATCTGAAGTCAACCAAAAAACTCTCTCTTTGCCAGAGAACTTTGCGTTCTCCTCACATAACTTTCTTGTTGCTCTTGGGTGAACCTTCTCACCATTTATTTCATATACTTGAGTGAAGTATTGTCCACCGTATAAAAAATTACTTGCCTGATATACATATCCACACTTACCCATGATACCATCTGCCATTGTATAAAGAAACAATACATCTGGACAATTATCTTTTATCCATCTCACAGTTTTCTTTATCATCTGTGATTCGGAATTGGTTGGCATTTCATCCGTCATGCACATCTTACCAATCTCCCAGTAATGCTTTGACTCCAGACCTGTAAACATTTTATTGATTGTTTGTCTAGGTTGTGTTCCCCATCCCAGAGTCAAAACGCCTACTAATTCACCTTCCAAGAAACACCCCAAATAGTGTTTCGTAAGTTTAGGCATCATAGGTGAATAATGATGCGTTTGTATAAAATCTATTGCGAGTTCTTTTGATAAAGGTTTTAAATCGTAATCAACTTTATGCAAACTGTTCTTCTGTTCCCAATCCATCTTCAAGATTTAATTCGTGCTGTCTACCTACTGGACTAACAGTTTGAATATACTCCATCATAGTTAAGGGGTCAGACACTTCATATGGGTCTGTTGGACAATCGTCACCACATCCATCTTCGACAAATGCGACTTCAACTACTCCATCATTTGCGAGTAAAGAATATCTCCATGACCTAGCGCCAAATCCTAGATTGTCTTTCCTTACCAATGCACCCATTTGCTCAGTAAAATAAGCACTACCATCTGGAATTAATTTGACATTATCGATGTCCAACCAATCACCCCACTTGTTCATAACAAAACTATCATTAACAGATAGACAATACACTTCATCAATACCATTTGCTTTGAACAATTCGTAATTATTGTCATAGTCTGGTAGTTGATAAGTAGAACATGTTGGAGTAAAAGCGCCTGGCAAAGAAAAAAGAACTACCCTTTTATCCTTGAACAAGTCAGTTGAATTAACCATCTGCCAAATGTATGGGTTATCATCACCCTGTGCCACCATATTTTCATCCCTCACCCTCATGTGAAAAGTGATATCTTGTGGCAGTTTTTGACCAACTTCGATTTTCATTTATTTCTCCTTCAACTTTTCTTTGTCATGTGCTAACCAATTGTATATTTTTTTGGTTACCCATAACTGAAATCTTCTTATAAAATTACCTCTAGGCATTAACCAGCCGGCCATGAAAGATAATATCATTCCATAAACGGCAATCATTCCTTCAACCCAAGCCATTAAATATTTGAACTCGGTTCTAGTGCCAAGAAATAGGTTCTCTTCGCGTTAGAAAATTTGAATACTTTCTTCTGGGAAACAGTAACCTCATAATCATCCGCGATTACTTTTAGGTTTTCAATTCCTAGTCTAGCATCAAACTCTACATTAGCATTACCAATGTCGGTAGTGAATGAATTACTCTTAGGAGTATTCGGGTCACCCACACTAAGAACTACATTGCCACCATTGGCGACAACACTAAGAGTAGGAGCAGAGATTACACTCGCTGCCCTGTAGATAGTGTTGAGTTGTTCTTTGGTAATATTGAATTGATAGAAAGCATCAATTTCAATTTCTTTATCTGGAGCTGCCACGATAATAGATGGTTCCGCGTAATAAAACTTGAACCTTCCAGCATCGGACTTACATGTCAGATAATCATCGGAAAAATCAATCTCAGTATCCTCACTCATTGTGACCAAAGATAGAAATTGATTTAAGTCATAGATTGCGAACTCCTGTGGGAAGCTCTCTTCGATTGTGCCCTTTGCAAAAATAGACTTAGAAGCGGACACAGTTGATAAACTACTACCAGACTTAACCAATAAATTGGTATTAATCGTAGCAAAGTTTTTCAACAACTCCAAAGTACTTTTGGATAGTTTCATAATATACCTCAATCAAATTAAACATCATATACTAACATTTGTTAGGGGCAAATGTCAACCCCATTTTTTATACTTCGCCAGTAGTAATCTCTTCTGTCATACCATTAGCAGTCAAGTAATCTTTATAAGAAGTCTCTGATAAGTGACCAGTTCCATTGTAAGGTGCAGCCGCAAATAAGGCATCCCTGTCCACTATATACGCATTGTAAGCGTCTTCATCAGCGAAATCTAAATCCCATTTAAAAGAAAGATTGTCTTCAGCAATAGTCAATGTTACTGTAACATCTGACCTCGCGTCAAGCCAATTCCTAAAATGTGTACCGTTTGTCTCGAAATCAGAACTAGCGTCCTCGGCAAAAAAATACCAATTGGCTGAAGTATCTGGTCGAGTACTTGTATAAGTTAATCTATATGCCATTGTTCATTCCTCTAATAAAATTCTTACTCTCTTATTTATAATAAAAGTGTCGGGAACTTGATACTTCTTGTGAGAGAGTAAGAGAGAGGCGTACCAAGTCCCGACTGCCCGCTGGGGGCAAACTGTTAAAAGGGTATATCGTCTTCAGCTGAAGTCTCTTCAGCGATATGTCCCTCAAACTGTGCGTACTGGCGAACTTGCTCACTCTCTGCTTCTTGCTCACCAATGTCATGTACATGCAATGCGATAATAGCATAGTGCAGTACCTTTAATAAATCTTTACGGTTAGTACCGTCTTTTTTTCCATACCTCTGGGCATACTTCAAAATGTTTCCAATACAAAATCCCATCCCATGACCACCGTCAATAATAAATTCGGTTGCCTGATATTTGTTCTGGGAATAATGTTGCCCATAAGTTTCATCTATATAAGATTGGAGCTCTTGAATAAGAGCCCCTTCATTATATTTGTAGTCTGGACTAGAAGTCATAACTATCATTCTCCTCAGCAGCAGCTTTTTCACCTTCTTCGGCAGGACTGTCCATGATATCTTCAACCGTGGCACCAGCATCCACCTTAGTGTAAAGGTCAATGAAGGCAGACTTAGTGTCGGTATCAAACCTATTGACACACAACTGAATTGCCTTGAGTCTATCAGAGAACATGGCGTATGCCTTGACAATGTGTTCCAACCTTCTAGTGGAAACCAACTCATCGATTCCACCTTCGTAGAAAGTCTTTCTGATTATGTCAGCCCACATGACCAACTTGTCAGCAAAGTCTTCATCGACACACTCAGCAACACCCATTTTGTTCATGACAATTTTCTTCTCTTGAACACTAGAAGGATATTCCTGTTCAACCGTGATAGCGAACCTTTCTAGGAACGCCTCATCCAGAACTTGAGCACCCATGAACTTACCGTCATCGGAACCTCTACCTTTTGTATTCGCGGTAGCAATCACATTGAAACCTTTAGCAGGCGTGACAACCTCACCAGACTTCTTATTGAAGTAAGGTTTCCCTTCAAGGATTGCCTGAAGGCACATCAACTTGTTAGAACCCCTATCAATCTCATCCAGAATGAGAATCGCACCTCTCTTCATGGCAGTCAGCACAGGGCCTTCCCTGTAAACCACATTACCATCTACGAGAGTGTTACCACCAATCAAGTCATCCTCATCGGTTTCGATAGAGATGTTAACCCTAATGGCTTCTTTCTTGAGTTTGGCGCAAACCTGTTCCACCATCATAGTCTTACCGTTACCAGAAAGACCACAAATGAAAGTCGGATAGAACATACCAGACTTGATGATGTTCACCAAATCTTTATGAAACCCAAATGGGACATAAGTACTATCTGAATCTGGAATTAAATTCTCGATTTCCACCGCAAGTTTAGCCTGTTTTACAATCTTGGCATCCAATGATTGAGACTGAATTGTCTCAATTGGTTCCAAGGTAGATACCGACTCTTCAAGGGCAGGCGCCTCAGCGGCGACAGGTTTGAGAGCAGTATTACCTACAGTCATTAGAGTTGCCATGTTTGGCGAAAATTGGTTCCTACCAACTTTACACTCTTTGAAAAACCACATGGGATTTTTCAGTCCATTCGATTTTGCAATCTGCATTGCCTCCGCCTTGGAGAACACAGCAGACGCGGAATTGTTCACATCGGCAAGGGCCTGAAGGAACTGTTCTTTCTGTTTTACACTCATAATTTACCTCTCACTTTTTCTCAATTACTTGATCATGATCCCATATTTGGGGGCAGAAGTCAAGGGCCAAAATGAATTTTTTTTCATTTTCTTTCCCTGTAAAATCAACCACTTACGCGACCTCATCAATAAATCTGTTCAAGAACTGTCTGGAATTGGACTTGCCTTTCTGGAAATTCTTGAACCCTCTCAAAATGTCAGCCTTCTTATCAGACTTGACTTCAAACTCTGCCTCTTCATTAAGAGACTTAGCACCTTTCAGAATGAAAGTAGCATCACTTCCCAACCTAGACTCGCAAGCCATGAAGTTATTGTTTTTCCAATTAGTTGACTTTTCTTTATCAAAGTTTTCATCATACTCGGCATACTGACCTGTCATATCAGTCCATGCCTGTCTCGCTTCTCTAATGTTGTTATCAACTAGGAAGAAGTGAACTATTCTGGAACCGACAAACTTTTTGTAGTAGTCGAAAGTAACAGCAGTAGCACTTTCATAAGAGACCCTACCGTAGTTTGTTCCATACATTCCCTTGATGTTAGTGGTGACTGACAAACCGTTGCCTTTCAATTGGAACTTACCAATCTCGGTTCTCTCTTCACCGTATCCATAACCAAACTCTTTTGAGATGGCATTTTCATATCTGAACCTACCACTCTCTTCATACTTACCTTCAGAGATTACTTCCAAGTCAGAAGTGTTTCCACCATCGGAAAGAACAATTGTATTCATAACTTCAATTCTGTTTCTTTCTTTGAACTCTTTAGCAATCTTAGCACCAACTATCATACAACTTGACAGCGGAGTAGAACCAAGATAAAGATGGTAAGGAACATTATATCTTTCCAGCCTTGGTTTCATATCTCTCCACTCAAATGAAGTTTTGTAACCAAGTAACTTTTTGAAACATCTATTGTACTCACTCTGAGGCAATTCAGAAGATATCAACTGAAGCAATCCGAAACCACCAGACTCAATAAACAACTCACCATCATTAGCAGATTGGAAAGCAGAAGCCCTAGAGGCATTCCCGAACTTCTCACTCTGGAGTGAGTTAGCACAGTTTGAAAAACCGTACACATCAAATGGGATACCAACTTTTTTACAGAAGGCAACTTGAATTAGTGTCTGTTCAATAGTACCAGCCATGTGTCTACCCATTGAACCAGAGAAGTCTACAAACATCATCATGCCATGGTTCTGACCATCTGGCACAGTAGTACTTGATAGGAACAAGTCTTCAGTCAACTTGTATGCCCACAACTTATCTTCATTCAACTTACCAGTTTTGTTGACTTGAGCCTTCCTCAATAGGGTGGCTTTTTTCTTCATCTCAAACTGCATGACTAGTTGATTAATTGAACCCTTGTTTCTTTGCATGAATTCATCAAGCAAAGTTTTCTCTACATCCTTAGCAGAACCAGCAGGAATGTCATCATACCTTCCACCGCAAACATACTCAAAATCTTGAGCAGGCCAAACATCGGTAGTTGGGAAAATAAAGTACTTAGACTTGAACTTAGGCATAGTAGCAGTAACAACACCATTGGTCTTGCCAGATTCTACTAGGTTTTGTTCAGCATCTCTAAACGCTTCATCGGTAAATGACTTAGGTTCCGCGTCATCAAACTCATATGGATTAGCACCATCAGTATTATCAGAACCTTCCATGATATCGCCATCTTCTGGGTCACCAGACTCAGAAGAATCTTCAGTATTTTTTGACTCTTCTCTAGAAGGAGTAGTATCTTCAGTCTCTTCTTCAGTCTCTTCACCTTCACCAGACTCAGAACCACTCTCTTCACCTTCTTCAGTTTCTTCACCAGACTCGGACTCGCCTTCACCTTCATTCTCATCCGATTCTTGTTCACCGTATGGTGATTCTGACCATTCGCCATTCTCATCTTGAGCGAAGTCATCTTCATCTTCATCTTCACCGAACTGGGGCATACCCATTTGTTCATCTAAAAGATCTTGCATCGCGTCTTCAGTCTTAGAGAAGTCATACAACTCCTCAGCAATGGCGACAACCTCATCCCAAGTCTCAGCAGCGAAACACTTGTCAAGCATGACCTGTTCCTCAGCGGTGAATTGTAGAGTAAGGAAAGCACCAACCTTAGCGTGAAGATTGATTCTATCAATTAGTGGTAATTCTTGGGGAGTCTTTTGTAATTTTGAAAGACCGAAAAAGTCTTTCTTGTAAAGCATTTGATATCCTTTATAGAATGACTTGACCAAGCCTGGATATCTGATTTTAACTAGTCTCTCATTCCTAACATCTTCTACAACATTCAAGAATGATTTGAAATTTGCACCCTTACTAGAAGAGGCAGAGTGCCAACCTTCAGCGGGAGTTACGAGAGCGTGACCAACTTCATGACCAATCAATAAATCATA
>CETQ01055873.1_pt1 | contig 28218 bp, 22 predicted proteins | sample 531261 | NCBI WGS metagenome assembly CETQ01 (sample SAMEA2622376, study PRJEB7988) | marine metagenome | biome: marine biome (ENVO:00000447); feature: surface water layer (ENVO:00002042); material: "saline water (ENVO:00002010), including plankton (ENVO:xxxxxxxx)" | depth 5 m
CGTTCAATTTGCGCTTGCCCAGCAGAAAAGCGGCCTTGCGTTGCTTCTCCTTCGCCACCGCCGGGCTTTCACCCCAGATAGTGAATTTCACTTCGGCTTCCGCCCTCTCAACTTCGTACACGTAGTCTTTGAGCTCCCCGGCAATTTCCCACTCTAACACGTACACGTGGCCTTCCGCGCCCACCAGCTGCGTTGCGATCGGCTTCTCTCCCCCAAACAAGAGCTCGTGGAGCGCATCTGCGGCGCCGTGCTCAGGCACCCTCTCCTGCAGATCACTCTCCAACGTGTGCTTGAGATACGCGCCGCTCGGGTTGCTAAACCCGCGGATTTCCACGCTGCCTTCTGCATTCAGGGCGACGGTGAAAGACACTCCGTCTTCAAGCACCGGGTCGCTCACGCCTTCCGTCGCTTCCTGAAACAGCCGTTTTAGCCGTTGCTCGTGCTCATCTCTCTTGCCTTTGGATGCTTGCGAGGCGGTCGTCCGGTACTTTAAAGTTACGTAGCCTATCCCTCGCGTCACGGTACGTCTTCCAGTTCTTGCTACTCACGACCCTGTCGATGCTCGGCCCGCTTGCATGCAAGCGGTGCAGACTGGGGAGCATGGCAGTCCGTCTACATTCACGCGCATACACGTAAATACCGGCGCCAGTCATATGGGATGGGGGGAGAGCTCCATCTCCAGCTGCGCCTTCAGCGGCCTGTCGCACAAGCACCGCACACGGTAAAGGCGAGTCGCCGGCGCAGGGGACACCGGGAATGGCGCGCACCGCTTCGCCTCCGAAAGCAGCTTAAGGCACGCCCAGAGAGGGGTAATCCGGGTCGCCGTCCTCCCACGCCGCGTACGGCTCCTGCTTCACGCGCTCCCCCGTGTAGACGTAGACCTCGTTTTCGACGCCGAAGCCGACGTTGGCCGCCGCATCGTCCATCTTCTCGCGCGCGTAAGACGCCAAAGACGCGGACTCGTCCCCCAGCTCGAGGTTGCGGAGCAGCAGCCTGCCGGCCGACCACGCCGTGATGGGGTTGACTGTCTTCTGCAGCATCTGCACGATCAGGATCAGGTCCTTCGCCCGCGCTGTCATCGCTTTTCCAAGCAAGTCATTGTAGGCGTACATGAGGGACGCGGGCGAGCTCATGATGGAGCCAATGCCCCATCGCGTCTTGATATCGTATAATATCTTGCTCACCAGGGTACTCAGGACGTTCCTGTACTCCGTGGTCGCCTTGATGGTGGCCGCCTCGATCGTGGCCGCCTCGATGGTGAAAAGCGGGTGCGGGCTCTCCGAGCTGAAGTCGAAGCCCAGCTCTCTCGACGCAAGCCCGACAGCCTCGATCGCCGCCTCCTTGCCCTCCTCCTGCTGCCACTTCCGCCTCGCGACCCTGGTCGCCTCGTTCTCCGGCTCGGGGTCCGCCCCGGGGTCCCCCTCTCCCTCAAACTGCTTCCTCTTCAGCCCCGCGAGCGTGACCGCCTCGCCCTCAAACTGCTTCCTTTTCCGCCCCGCGCTTATGTCCGCCATGTTCGCCGCGCGCAGGGCGTGCCCCACGCGGAGCGCGGCCTCGAGCCGCGACCCCGCCGGGGCCGCGGGGGGCGGTCGCGGGCGGAGAGACATCCTCCACGAAAGTCCCAATGCCCTTCCTTATTGGTTTTATCCCCTTTTTTATTCCCTACTATACTACGGCGGCGGCGGCGGAACACGGTTCGGAGTGTCTTCTAAAGGCGGAAGACGACGCCTCTTGCTCCTCTACTTTCCAGCGGAGAGGAAGTTGTAGCTCACGCCGAGCGACAGGTGGAACTCCATCGGCTTGTGGTCGATCTCGTGCTCGATCGCCGCCTCCTTGGCCTCGAACCCAGCCCGGATCTCGCGCATAGCCGTCTCGTCCGCCGCCGCGGAGAGCTCCACCTCCAGCTGCGCCTTCAGCGGCCTGTCGCACAAGCACCGCGCACGGTAAAGGCGAGTCGCCGGCGCAGGGGACACCGGGAATGCCGCGCACCGCTTCGCCTCCGAAAGCAGCTCCGCGCGCGCGTCGTTCCACGTGGCGTAGTCCGCCGGCGCGATCGACACGCTCGCGCGAGAGAAGTCGCGGACCTTACTACTCGCGCACAGCAAACGCGAGTCAGAGCAAGCGGCTTTGAGGGACAACACGCAGGACGGGCAGGGGCCGCGGCGTACATCTGCGACTCGACCTCTGCCAGTCGAAAAGCACAGACAGGGGCGGGGTCAGCAAGGAAGACACTCAAGGGCCGGGCAGGGGAGAGTGGCGTGTTCGAGGCGGGGGAGCGGACGGGTCTTGACGAGCGCTGCGCACACAAGCAGGAGGCAACAGTCAGTTCGGCGCCACACGTGTCGTAAGCACACGGGCAGTGCGCTATTGCTTGGGGATGGCAAGGCGGTCCAACTCACGAAGAATGCTGTCATACAACCTGTAGCGGGCACACAACAGCGCTGTCAGATTCAGGCTCATGGACGAGGAGGAGGCAGAGTTCAATCGCCAGGTGGAATCTCTTTTCAAGCCGGGTGGAAGCGCACCCCTGGGAAATCTTGCTGTTGCGCGAAAGCGGTACCAACACATGCACAAGCGAGCGGACCCGTCAGAGGATCTCATCAGCAAGAGGGCATGGAAAGAGCAGGGAAGGTTCGATTGCGACTTACACAAGTCCCTCGGGCCTGCGCACAACGAGAAGGGAAACACGTGTAAGCTTGGGTGGCTCTACAAGCTCGTGAACACGGTGAATGGCAAAGCGTATGTGGGGCAGACACGCAAGCAGCTGTTAGCCAAGAGGATGGACGGACACAGGACGGCACACAGGCGACAGGGAATGGGATGCAGGGCATTGAACGCAGCGATCGTGAAGTATGGATGGAATGCATTCAGACTCGAAGTGCTGGGGAGGGTGCCATGCAACAAGCTGGACGAGATGGAGGAGAATCTGATTAATGAGCATGGCACGTTGGCACCCGGTGGGTACAACATTCTCAGTGGTGCAACGCTCGTGCCAATGCATGATCCGGAAGTGCGTGCAAGGAGGGCAAAGACGATGCTCAATGAATCGCCGCGCAGAAGGATCGCAGTTGGGGTGCGCAATGCAAGGCAGAACAGGCCGGATTGGGAGGCAAATGTCATTAAAGCAAGACGTGAGAGGGCTGCAAGGGAACGTGCCGCAAAGATGGCTGACATGACAGAAGAGCAGGCAAAGAAGTATCTCAAGAGGCTTAACGCGAATGCAGTTGCGAATGCAGCTAGGCAGCGGGGGAAGCGCACATCATGCTGATTTCGCCCATCTGTAATCTTTTGAACGCACGCGCACCACGCGCGTTAGACAGGGTCTGGGCAGGGGCAAGGGGCGTGCAAAGTTTGGGCATCGAGTCCACTCACTTGTCGGCGTTCTCCTGCGACGCGCAAGCAAACGCCATGAGTACGGCAGCAACGCGGGGTAGAACGCGCTGGCCGGGGGCTTGGGCGAGCGCGCACCGAGATGGCAGACACGATGGGATGGTCGCTGTGAACAACAAGTTGCGGCGTGAGAACGAGCACGCAGCCGGGAGGGGCAAGTGGCGCGTTCAAGGCAGAGAACTCACGCGGCGACCAAGACGAAGCGGCGCTGAGAGACCTCGTGAACTGGACGCGGAACACACGTAGAGAGTCAGGACACGGCGTTGGGAGAGTGGTGTGTGGGGCGGGCGTCTAGGCGTGCGAAGCTTACTGCCCTTCTCCGAGAGGTTCTCCGAGGTGTACTGCAAGTCCAAACAACAAGCGTCAGTGTCATGGGCATAGGGCGGGGCGGGGCGGGGCTAGCTTTGTTGACATAGAAAAGCGCACCCCCGGGAACTGCGAAAGGCAAGAAAACGCGGTTAGCACACGGTGGGAACGGGGCGGGGCAGGGCAGGGGCGGCGAAGATGAAGAAGCATGCCTTCTTTGCAAATTCGTAGGCTGCGCGGCACAGGGGCGGGGTTAGAAAGCGTGCAGGGGCGGGGAACGCGAGGGGCTGTGGGCGCACCGAGGGAGACGTCGTCGGCCTGGAGCTTGCGCTCGTTGGAGTTGTTGGTGTTGGGGAGCGCGACCATCGAGTAGGCCTCGCCGGTCGAGCTGAAGGTGCAGTCGTCGACGCCCGAGATCTTCGCGCCGAGCGCGATGGGGAAGGTGGAGACGACGTTGTTGCAGGTCATGCTGTGCAGCACGACGGCCTGCGCGCCGTCAAGCCGCTTGAGAACTGCGAGCTAGACACGGGGGTTCTAGGGTTAAGCATGCGCATCGGAAGACTCTGGTTCCTTGAGGTCGCCCTGCTGGTCGGCCGCACCTTCGAGACTGGTGAACTTGCGCTGCTGGACTGCGACAGCATGCAGGGCGGTGTCAGAAGCAGCGGCAGCGTTGTGCGGGAGGAGTGGCGGACTCACAGATGTTCTTGAGAGCCTGGGTGGAGGGTGCCCAGGTGCCCTTGGCGTTCTGGAGGCAGAGGGAGTTGAGGGAGGCCCGGATGGAGACGTTCACGTTGCGGGTGAGCGGGTTCTCCGGGGAGGCGACGCAGTAGGAGTTGCCCTCGGCGAGCTGGAGGTCGGCGGCGGCGTCGGCGACGGCGGCGATGCCGGTGTCGGCGGCGGAGGCGTTCTTGCGATCGGAGCGGACGGACATGGCTTCGCGGTCTATGCTTGTATGCCAAGGGGGCGGGGGGCGTATCTTATGTTTGGGGAGGCGCGGAGCTTGTTTAAAAGGGAGCGTGATTCTAGATTAGAGTACAGGGCCCTCTGCGCGTGCTACCAAGCGGGGTGCCCGGCGACGCCGCATCCAAAGAAAGAGGCCTGCAGCCTCGCCTCCTTCTCGGAGGCCTTCAGCCTCGAAAGGCAGGTGCGGGGGTTCACGACAGCTCGATTTCCGCCTCGGGTATTCGGGAGATTGGCCGCCTCCGGTTGCCACCGCATCCCTCTCTCCGTCCAGTAGTAGTCGTCCGGGCAGACGCCGACCGCCTTCAGGAAGACTCGCGAGGTCTCCGGGTCGTAGATCATCAGGCTGGTGCTGCTTGCCCGCGCTTGCGGTCGCGCCGCGCAGTGCTACAGGCAGCTCCGCGCCGACGTTCGGGCCTACTGCGGATGGTCTGTGGAGTACATCCCGAGCATCGCCCTTTCGTTGGGGACTCTCCCCTTTCCGGCCCAGAAGCTCGACGCGAAGAAGGAGCCGTCGTGGACAGACCACTCCGACCGGAGGGCGTCCTCCAGTATCGCCTCTGTCTCGTCCTCAGGCACCGGACTGAGGCTGGGCAAGGAGCAGGCCCTGCGCACCGGGCCGATGGGGGCGAACGAGGACGCAACGGAGGAAGAGTCCGCCTGGATCGAGTGAGCGGAGACGAAGACTCTCTCTAGGCCCGTGAGGAACGCCCTCGTCCGCCTCCCGAAGGTCGTGGTTCCTTCCGAGCTTTGGACTGTGGCGCTTCCAGAGGCGACCCAGAGCTCGGTCACCGCGGTGATCGGGGCGATGTGCGACCAGACGGACGCGCTGGGAATCGCCTGGACTGCGTGTGCCCACCCTCCGCCGGAGAGCGGAGAGAAGGAGACGACCGCGGAGCCCAGCAGCACGCCAGCCTTCTTCATGGCGTTCGTTGAGAGCGGCCCGTGCGAGAGCGGGGGGGCGAGCTCTAAGCCGGGCTCGCCTTTCGGAGCCTCGTGCCCCGCGTCGTGAAGCCGGAGCATCGCTTCTGTAAGCATTCGGTAATTAACTCTAGTTACGGTCTAGTTCCGCTGTCTCAACGGGAACTGCTTTCTGCAGACCCGCGCCGACAGCTCCCTCGCGCCGACTCTCGGTTCCGTGCGTCGGCGCGCGGCTGCCGAAAGTACAGGGCGTGTGCGTCGGCCGCGTGGGGTCGCTAGTGGGAGGGGCGCTGCCGGCTCAGCGGCGAGCCGCGGAGCCGATAGAGCTGGAGCTCTCCAGGAACAGGAAGAATATGGCGACTGCAAGCAGCGAGACCACACGGACGGCGCGCAGCGGCTGCCTGGAGCGCACGTTGGACGCGAGCAGCTGCACGCAGATGGACACGCTGATGCGCTTCGCGATGTCAACGAGGTGCGCGGCGAACTCGGTGATGCCGGAGCGGCCCTCGGCGGGCGGCCTGGTGTTCGGGTCGGCGGTGCCGGGACTGACTGTGACGCGAGACGGCTTCAGCTCCGCCCACACCGCACGGACGGCGGAGGGGACGCTCGCAAGCACGACGGCGAGGCCCAGCACGATGCCGATGAGCTCCTCCTCGGAGAGGTGTGCCTCGTTGGCGGCGTCAAGCAGCTCGGACGCGATGTTGTACGAGACGCTGAACGCCAGGTCGCTGCCCAGCGAGCCGAGCGCGCCCGCGGTGGCGCTCATGCCTCCGCCTAGAGGGGGGGAGGTGACCTCCGAGGAGCTGAAGCGGGCGAGCCACGAGGTAGCGGTGGTGCGTGGGACGATCGCCTGGCAGGGCGACACGTTCCTCACTATCCGAAGGCTGTTCGTGAGGCCTATGACGGAAGGCAGACGGCGCGGGGCAACGCGGCGCGAGTCCAAGGAGCCGTTCCGCAGGTACGAGTACGAGGGCTGCGTATTCGGCATGCTGCTCGGACACGCGGTCGAGCTGGGCGGGTTCGGGGGGCACTTTCGGCGGGCGGATGTGGTGCGCAGCCTGTGTGACCACCTGGAGCCCGCGGCGGCGCAGCTCTGCGGCTGCGACGGCTGGGACGCGGTGCACTTGCGCGCGGGCTTCGCGAGCCGCCAGGTGCTGCGGGGGCAGCTTCTGCTGATGCGGGGCTCGAGCGGGCGCGTCCGGGGCGGCACGCGGAGCGGCGGCGTGGCACTGGGGCTGAGCGCGTGCATGTTCTTCCTCGTGTGCATGTCCTGCCAGAACGCGAGGCACTCGAGCTCGCTGGACTGCTCCGGGGACTTCTGGCTGGAGAGCGCGGCCTCGGCCCTGCAGACGTGGCGGTGGACGAGCCACTCGCGGCAGGAGGGGCACGCGGACGCGCTGGAGGCGGAGCTGCGCGCCCTGAAGCGTGGGGCGCTGGGCTTCCGGGTGGGCCGGCGGGAGGCGGAGCGGCTGCAGCTGGACGTGCGAGACTCGGTGCGACTGCAGACGAGCTACATGCGGCGCGCGATGTGGCCCTCGGGGCGGCGGCTGGACCGCGCGGCGCAGGCGGGGCTCTGCGAGTGGATCGAGAGCGCGGACTTCGTCTCGGAGGCGGAGCTGCCGCCGAAGCGGGGGGCGTGGTACACGCACGCGCTGCCGCTCTCCGCGCTGGCGGGCGCGGGCCGCGACTCGGACAGCGAGGCGGGATCCTCGTGCGGGAGCGAGAGCGCGGGCAGCGCGGGCAGCGGGGGCAGCGCACAGAGCGAGTGGAGCACGCCAAGTGGCGGGAGCGCGGACGCGGAAGCGGCGGAGGCGATGGACAAACTGGCCAGCTTTTTTAACTCGTAGCCTTTCAGCCCGTAGCCTTTGAACCCCGGCTTTTCAACCCGACAATCTAGATGCACCGCGGACCCCCACCCGTAGATTTGGGGTAGAGTTGTGTCGTCAAACAAAGATATGAGTATGCACTGCGAGCCCACCGGGCAGCGGGCGCGCCGGCACTTCGTATACACGTTTAAAGGGCACCCAGTGGCCCTGCCACTCTCCTACGCAGTCCCGCTGCCGCGCACCCCCACCGAGAACGTCGCCGCGGAGGCGCTGCTCCTGCTCGCCCTCACGCCTCCCGGCCACCATGCCCACGAGAGATGGCGTTTCAAGGGCACCCAGTGGCCCTGCCACTCTCCTACGCAGTCCCGCTGCCGCGCACCCCCAACGAGAACGTCGCCGCGGAGGCGCTGCTCATGCTCGCCCTCACGCCTCCCGGCCACCATGCCCACGAGAGATGGCGGAGAGGATGACGCAAGAGAAAAGTTATGATATACGAGCAAACACCTCTGTCGCCACACGGCAACACTCGTCCTTAAAGGGTTAAAATCGAGTGTCTTGCCCAACACCCCTCCCCCCACTCTACCGTCGGGACTGCGGTAGCGCGCCTTCGTTCATCCGCGCTTTCAACATTCGTGGAGGCAAGGCTGGCTTGCGCTTGGTGGCTGGGCCTCCCATCGCCTTCTCGCGGGCGGCTGCGCGCGCCCTCTGCATGGAGCTCCGGCTGGGATGCCACCATTCCACAAAAGCTGCCGTGCCCTCGCGCATGTGGTGTGCCAGTTGCTCCAGGTAGGCCAGCAGTGTCTTGGCACCCAAGGCGTCGCACCTGAACGACCCCCCGCCGCGACACCCGGAGACTGCCTTGATGTACTCCATCTCTCCCCCCGCAGACCCCGCGGCTACCTGGGCCTCGATGCACCTGTTGATGCACTTCTCGATCACGTTGCACACCCCGGCCGACACGGAGGCCGGGGTGCTGTGCTCGTGGAAGCCGCCCTTGGCAGTGAGGATGTTCTTCACCGCGGAGACCCTGACGGTCCTAGGGGCGACGACGCGCGCTGTGGCCATCACGATGTGGTAGTCGCGCGCCAGCTCCTCTCGAATCCGCACCTCGTGCTGCTGTACGCTCGCCTTCGTGAGCAGGGGGGCCGGGGCCGCGCCAGCAACCGGCCGAGAGGGCGCCGGCTGCACGAAGGAGTCGCGAATCTCCGAGAAGTAGCCCAGCTCCGCTGCGCGGAACCGCTTGTCCGTGGTCCAGCGCGCGACCGACGGCAGCAGCAGGCTTGCGCGCAGCTTCCCCACCGCCAGCACCCCGGCACGCACGCACTCCACGAGTAGGTGGGCAAAGCGAGACACCCGCAGCGCGCAGCTCGAGGCGCCCACCGCCCGCACGTAGAGCGCGGTTTCCACGGATGTGTGCGAGGGCCCGCGCAGCTTGAACGCGGAGTGCAGCCCCATCTCGGACACTGTGGACATGGCCTCGTCTTGGCAGCACAGCTTTGCTCCGTGCCAGCGCTCGGACTCCGGACTTGCCTGCACGTCTCCGCGCAGCATGTTCACCGCCGACACGCAGCACTCTGCGATGGCGCGCCTGCGCTGGCTGCTTGCGAAGAAGCACTCGAGCGTGTCGAGCGTGCGCCCGAAAGAGGGCCTCATGCTGCTGGCCCCGACGCAGGAGCCCAAGGGGCGCGAGATGCAGGCCGCGAGGACGGTCAGGCTCAGCCCCCGGTGCCGAAGCTGGCTGCTCAGGAACTCTGGCGGGCTGCTGCACACGTCGGCCAAGGAGGAGTAGTGGCTCTGCAGGAAGCCGCGCATCTCGTCCTGGTCCGTGGAGCAGCTGCACAGCTTGGCAAGGCAGTTCACCCCTTGGATTGCACTCTTCACCCTCTCGATGCGCAGCATGACCGCGCGCCTCGACAGGCGAGAGCGCAGGTTCGCCGCCTTCTCCAGAAGAGCCTCCTGTGTGCAGTCGGGGTCGCAGAGCGCGGCGCAGATCTCGTAGAGGGCCTGGTTCGTAGCACGCGTGGCCTCGCCCCGGGCCACACTGCCTTCCTCCTCGCCGTCAGCAAGCCCGGGAAGCGATGCGGCGGTGTTGTCGAGCTCCACGAAGAAGCGGTACAGAGACCGCTCGACCTCCGCGTCCACCAGGCGCTTGTACATTGCGTCGTCGTTCATCTGGTAGCCCTCCTGCAGCCGCAGATCGTAGCCAAACTCGGCCTTGACGGACCGCAGGTCAACGACGTCGTCGCCGCTCTGCACGAGCCAGTCGTAGAGAGTGAGCCCACGCGCGCCCTTGCGCGCGAGCTTCCTCTCGATGTCCACGCTCTCCACGAAAGCTTCCACGTCTTGCTCCGGGTCGTCGCAGTAGGCAACCCGCGACATGACCTCCACAAGCCGCTGCATCTCCTCCTCGCTGCACCCGACGGGCGGCTCCGCGGCCCCCCCCTCAAACGAGAAGGGGTCCTTGGAGCATACCCCGGTCGGTCCCGTCGGCGCGTCTGCGGGCGGCGAGGCCATGCCTTCGGCGCGGATGCCACAGGGAAAGGGCGCGGTCGCCGAGGAGCTGCAGACGGACATCCAAGTTTATGCCGCCTCCATACTCGCCACCTCCTTCTGTCTCATCCCGCAATCTGCTGTTGTCAACTTCGCGCCGACTAGCGCGCGTCGGCGCGTACGGCGCGCGTGGCCCAGCTCGAACGGGTGTCCGTCGGCGCGGAGCGGACGAAAGCCGAGTCGGCGTTGTCTCTCACGGCTGGTCGGGGCAGAATACGCTAACCCGAGGCGAACTTCGAAGTCATGAGCGAGGGCCAGCAGTCGCCGACGATGGCGCGCGCCGACGAGGAGGAGGAGGAGGAGTACCTCATGGACGACGAGGAGCAGCTCCAGGGCGCAAGCAAGCAGGACGAGGACGAGGAGGAGGAGGAGGAGGAGGAGGGCCTCGAGCTCCTGGAGCTGTACATGCAGCACGGCGCGCGCCGCAACTGGCAGCTGCGCAGAAAGCACCGCATTCACAAGGCGAAGTGCGGCCTCCCCGTCGCCAGCGGCAAGGAGCTCGGCAACATCATCGGCTCGCGCAGCAGCAAGGTCTGGAGCGACCTCAAGTATTATCACGTCGAGCTCATCGGCGGCGAGCCCCTGCAGGGCGGGCCGCCGCAGGTCGCCCCGCACGTCCGCTTCCTGCCGCCCGAGGACTCGCCCGAGACGGACGACCCCAACTGGCTGCGCCCGGTGCACGCGAAGATCATGGCCCATTTGCAGCCGCTCTGGCTCGAGGCGATCAACACCAAGTTCAAGGACAAAGACGAGAAGCGCAACCAGATCCTCGCGTACTACAAGCCCGTGCTCGAGTGGAAACCGTCGCAGCTCGACGGCCCCCGCCTGGACCCGGTTAGCCTCGGGACCGGGCCTCGTGGATTCCTGGCGCTGAAGCGCCCGCTGACGACGATCCGCGTCGCGCCGCCCGTCCAGCCGCGCAAGAACCCGCTCGAGGGCGGCGAGGCGAACGAGCCCAAGAAGCAGAAGGCCTCCTCCGTCGACACCGAAAGCGTGCAGGACGACTCGCCCTTTGAGGCGGCGGGCGAAGGTTCCGGCGTCTGGCGCCTCGGCGAGGTCGGCCGCGTGCACACCTTCAACGGCATCGACGGCTTCGTCTACGCGGCTGTGCTGCCTTGAGCGGCCCAGCGGCCGAGAAGCCAGCAGAGGCCGCCGATGCCAAGAAGGCCGGCCCCCAGCGCGCCCATGTAGTCGACCAGCTGCCTCGCCGCGGCGAGAACGGCTTCTCTGCGCAGCGTGGCGGCCTGCGCGTGCCGCACTCGCTCGAACTCCGAGCGGAACATGAGTAGCACGTCCCTGCCGTCGCGCTTCACGTACTCGACGTGCGCGTTTAGGGCGCACTTGGCAATGCATGCACAGCACTCGAAGTCAGCGCGGCAGACGCCAGTCTTAGCAGCCCCGCGTAGCCTGATGCGCATGGCGACCTCCGCCCGGTTGCACAGAATGCGCATGTCTTCGGGTCTGCCGCCTAATACCTCTCTGATAATATTCGCGGTTTTGTGGACGGCGTCGCGAATCTCGGCGTCTGTGCGCGGAGCGGGCGTCATGGCAGCTCTTTTCATACACAATATGCTGTGCGTCTCAATAGAGACTAGCGCTAAGTGCCCACGCTCGTCGGCGCGGAGGCTGCCGAAAGGGGCAGAGAAGGGAGACTTTTTCGACACTGAGGAGGAGTAGAAAAATTCAGTGTAAATTCTAAAGATTTACAGTGAACATGGCGTGAAGGTTGCTCGTGTCGGTGTCCAGGGTCGCTCTAGCAAGGTCCGGCACGTTTGCGATCGAGACGTGAAGGCCAGAGAGTGCGTCTCTATCAGTCGTGCGAGTGTGGAGCACAGTGAATCCGGGAACCACGATCGCGGAGGCCGGGCCATCCGACTTCTGCATCGCGTCGAGTGCGCGGTAGTCGGAGGCGGAGAACGAAGTGACAGTGGTCGCCGACCGTTTTTTCGGCAAACTCCAAACTCGCGTGCCGAGCTGGCTGCGCAGGTCCTCCTGCTCCTGGGGAGTATACTCGTCGCTGAGCTCCAGCGCGACGGCCGCCTCGTCTTGCAAGGCGACGAACCCTTCCACTGCTAGCATTGGACCGAACTCAACGCGCTTGAAGTTGAAGTTCTTGCGTTCGAGCGCGACGCGCACGAACTTTTCCGGTAGAAGAACGACGAAGGCGTGCTCTATGTCGGCGTGCGTGAAGCTGACCAGTCGCATGGGCTGCTTCGTGTCTCTTTGCTTCGGGACGAGCGGGCCCACCAGGCCGTCCAGCTCGGCAATGCCGTGGTCGCGCACCAACTTTTCGCCGACGCGCACGGAGAGCATCGTGGCCAGAGTCACGGACACGTCGTACAAAAGGCGGTGCGCGTTCTTCTCCCGCGGGAGGCGAGGCGCTGGCGTGTCGATGGTGGACTTGGTCCCAGAGCACCATGTGGCGATGGCGAAGAAAGTAGACGGCGTAAACGAATCGGTGTTCACGTTGGCCCACTTCTCCAGGGTTCCTACTAGCTCCGACCCGTCCCGCTTCTTGGCGAGCTTCGGGTCCGTCAGAATCCTTCGCCCCACTGTCCCGAACGGGGCGCTGGCGCTGGCGGAGACGCCGAGCGCGGTCGCTCCTCCGCGTGCGAGGCCGCACACGGGCAGGGTGCACTCTGCGCCTTCGAGGGAGAGGGCGAGGTAGGTACCCAGCTGTTCCTCGTCCACGTTACCGGAGGTGAACCGCGAGACGAAGAGGCGGAAGGCGTCGTTCAGCTCGTCGGCCCACTCCTCCGTGGACCCCTCAATCTCCTTGCGCTCCACCCGCAGATCCCGCTTGCTGTAGCTCGTTGGCAACAGGCCGACCTCCGCGCCGTCCGCAAAGCCCCTTGGCGTAAGCCAGACGCCGTCAGCGGAATGTCCGCTTTCGACTTTTTTCACGAGCAGGCTCTTCCGGAGGTAGATGGCGGCGTCGCCCTCTGCGTAGTCCAGGACGGCGGACACGAGCTCCTCTGCGGCGGGCTTGAGAAGCTGCCCCTCCGGCGTAAGCTCCTCTCCGTCGACTAACTTCTCCAGGCCGTAGCCGATGGATGCGTTCGACTCCGCGAGAAAGTCCTCCAGCCCCTTGACCGAGACCAGGTCGTGCTCCTGGGGCGCGGCCGCGGCGCGGCGGCGCAGGCCCCTCACGAAGCCGGCGACGAGGCCGGGGGCAAACATGGTGAGGTGCGCCATGGATACCAGCTTCAGCATCATGCTGACCGCGAGCACGTCCGCGCTGGGGCTCTCCGGCAGCGCGGCCACGCCCTCTTCGTGCGCAACCCAGCCCGGCAGCGTTTTTATCCCCTCCGTCCCGCTGAAGGGCGTCAGCATGCGCAGCGCCTGCGCCGCCTCCTTCGACTCCGCGCGCGCGATCTCGCGGGTGGCGGGGTCGACGTTTACGAGTCGCAACCATGCGAGCTCGCGCTGCCCGGCGAGCAGGATCACGTCGGAGCGGTGCACTGCCGCGCTGCCCAGGCGCTCCCCCTTTCTGGTCATGTTTACGACTCGCGAGAGGGGATCCCTCTCCGAGGAGTGCACGTCGGGGACAATGTTGCCTAGGAAGGCGAGGGTGACCACATTCCCCCGGCGGTGCGCCGCCTCGGCGACCGGCTGCGCCTGCTTGAGGACCACGTTGAGGCGCTCGTTGTCGCCCTCGAAGTTTCCGGCGACGAAGAGCGTGCGCGTGTTAGAGCCGGGGCCGCAGCCGACGTGGGCGGCGGGCTTCGCCGCCGCGCGCAGCCTGTGCTCGGGCGTCTGGCGCTCAACGCCGTCCAGATTGATGCTATAGTAGAAGCCGCCGTCCGGGTCGTCGATGTGCGCGCTCTTCACGGTCGCCGGCCTGCAGACCCCCGAGGCCGCCGCGTAGAGCACCTTCTCCCCGGCCGCGAAGCGAGGCGCCGCTCGAGGCTGCGTCGCGGCGGTGGCCGGCGGGCCGGCAGAGAGGCCCGTGTTCCTTGCCGTGTATCTGGCGGGCGTGTCCGTCTTCGTGGAAGCGAACGGGTCGAACATTGAAAGGAGGTCGCTGCCGGCGGAGAGGAGCCCTCCGGCGGACGCCATGCTGCTAGCGCGTGTCTGCTGGAAACGAGGTCTTCCTGGGATATTCCGGGGCATGCCGTGTCGGCGCGTGGCTGCCGATAGCAGAGGGCGCGTGCTCGGGCGCCGTGGCAGCGGGCAGGCTTGCGGGGAGCATGAGTTCCTCGCGCATCGCGAGGGCGGGGGAGGTGCTGCGTCTGGCGGAGCTGGCGGCTCGCAACCTGCGGCTGCCCTCCGAGGAGGAGGACGACAGCGTGCGCGCAAAGAAAGCGGCGTTCGACTCGCTCGTGGGGAAGATCGACTGCCTGAAGAAGCAGGCGTCTGCGCAGTGGAAGCCGGAGTTCGAGTCTGTCCTCGACAGCTCGCACTCCATGCGCGTGGAACCCATAGACGCGGCGAAGTCGAAGGAGCTCCTCCGCCCGCTGAGCTTCAAGTGCATGGCGTGCGGCCGCGCGGAGGAGAACTGCCGGTTCAAGATCGACCTCGCCGGCAGCTTCGCCTCCTCGGCGTGGTGCCGCGAGGCGGCCGACGTCACGGGAGAGTACGAAACGTTTTTAGAGGAATACGAGCAGGTGTACAGCCCGGAGTTCGAGGAGGCGTGGTCCGCGGGAACCAGGCTGCCCCCAGTGGACAGGGGAGTCTACGTGGTCGGGAAAACGTGCCTGCGTAAGGCCATGCTGCGCTACACCCTGCAGACGCTCATGATGAAACTGTGCTACTCCGCGGACAGGGAGCTCGAGTCCACGTTCAGCGACAGAAAGGCGTCCGGCCTCCGGCGCGACCGTTTCTACACGGTGACTACCGAGAAGGCGGAGGCTCTGCTCGAGAAGCAAACCTCGCTAGAGCTTGCGGTTGCGGACGCCAAGCGGCACGTCGCGGTGCCTGCAGTCGACCACTCGTTCTGGGCGATTCTTGATCGAGTGCGCAGCAGCGTCTCCGCGGGAGACGAGGCGACGCTCGACCGTCTGCTCGTCAACCGCGCCGTCCGCGCGATGAGCGACTGCTCGCGGGCCTCCGATGGCTACAGCCACACAGGCGAAAGCGAGGAAGACGATTGCTGGAGCGAGGGCGGCGAGGAGGAAAGTGAGGACGACGTTGCCAGCGAAGAGGAGCACGCAGCGGTGCTCTCGAGGAGAGGCAGCGCAAGGAGGGACGCCTGCGCGGCGGACGACCAGCCCATGCGCACGCGCTCGGGGGCGACGCTAGCAGGGCCGGCAGCTAGAGCTAGGGCAAAGGAGGCACCCGCGGCGAAGCGGCCTCGCCGAGCCGTGGTTGGCGACGAGAGCGAGGAAGAAGACGCCGAGCAGCCCGCACCCCCGACGCCGGCGCCAGGCCCAAGACAGGGCTCCGCCTCTGGAATCGCGGGCATCAACCGAGCGGCCGGCATTCTTCCGAGTCGTCGTGACGCGCTCATAGCGCTGATGCAGCTCCAGACCAAGCTCTTTGTGAAGCGGGAGACGGCGGACGCCGTCGTGTGCACGAACGCGATACAGACGATTCAAGAGCTGATGGACCGGGTGGAGAGACTTTCGCACACGGCTGGGATCTGAGAGGCCTGTTCTATACGCACTGCCGTGTGCGAAATCTATGCCTCGGGTACGCGGTCGCCGGAGTGTGCATGCCGAGCGAGACCATCAATGCGCTCCACGCGGCAAGCAGGGACGACGCGGCGTGCCACGCGGTTGCGGCGAGCAGGTACGCCCGCGCCGCGTCGTGGGACTCCTCGCTTGCCGCCCACAAGAACAGAGCCGCGTTCGCCGCGTGGTACGCGAGAATGAGCACAAGCCAGGCCTCCGGGCGCAGTGGGAAGCTCTCGTCTGGAAAGTCGGTCAGGGGGTGCGCGCCGGGGTCCGCGCGGGAGAAGCGCTCCACGCTGCGACTGTCGGGGAAGTAGGTAAAGTAGAAGGAGTGCGCCAGCGTCGTGCCCGCGAGACTTGCATAGCCGGCGAGGCGGGAGAGCATGTCAAGTCCCGGCAACACGATGAGAAAGCATGCCCCAAAGAGGAGTAGCGCGTGCGACGCGAGGGAGCTGCGCGCGAGGAGGCCCAGCGGCCACGTTGCGCTCGTGCAGGGGAAACACTCTTGTGATGTCATACTGTTACTTTGCTACAGCGTGTTAGCAGCGTCAAATCTAGCTCCGGGTCTAGCACCGCAGTCCCGGCGTTCAGCACAGGGGAGCCAGCGGTAGCGGCCGCACGACAGTTCCGTCCGCGAGAAGGGGGCTTCTGATGGGCCCGGGGTCGTAGGCCGCAAGAGCGGCCGCAAGACCCACGAGCGACACTCGACGCGCGTCCAAGGCGGGCGCAGAGTAGCTTGGCCGCGCAACTGGGTCGTCGATGCCCCTCCCTTGCAGGCGGTCCTGCATTTCGTATACTTTTTCCAGCTTTTTGATAACTTCGTCTCGCTTTTCCGGCGGCACGGTGCCCTCGATCTCCTCGACGTCCACCGCCTCGCGCTTCCAGGCCGCGATGACCATCTCCCGAAAGGCGATCATCTCGGTGCTGCCCCCGATCCAGTTGAAGAGAGGCTCAACGATCCTCCCGTTCGACAGGCTGCTGCGGTCGCCATCGAGTCTCACGATGGCCTTCTTTTTTTCGCCGTCCTTCACCACGGTGCCGATGCCCAGCCGCTGGTTGCCGTACTTCTGCGAGTCGCGAAGCTTGCGGACTACCGCCCAAAGCAGGTTCTCGTCTTCGAACGGCTCGTACAGCGTGAAGTTGTGGTTCGTGGTGATTACTCCCGCCGCCGTTTGCTCGTCTACAGCCACCGAGAAGAAGCCGCCTCCCTGCGTCGGAGCCAGGTTGCTCTCTCTGAAGAGCATTTCGTTGCGCATCTCGCGTGCCTCCTCGCCGGAGGCCTCGGTTTCCTGGGGAAGATTCTCTTTTAGGCGGTTCATCTCGACGCCCACCCGGGCATTTACTTCTCGCTCGATCTGGTCCTGTGTCGGAATTGGCACCAGGTCGTCTCTATGCACGCGCTCGACCAGGCCATCCATAGCATCGTCCCTGGCAGCCTTCAAGTTCGCCATGATCTTCCTCTCCCTTATCTTCTCGTCCTCCGCGAGGCGGAGGGCGTAGTCCGCGTCGGCCTGCTTCGCGTGCGCGTCGGCCAGCAAGGCCTGCACCCCCCCGTCATTCGCGAGCTGTTTTATGTCGATCGAGTCATACTCGCCCGCGAAAGGGAGCGGGGCCTCCTGAAAGTCGTGCTCTGGAATGGCGGTGTACGGGGCTGCCAGGACGGCAGCCGGGTGCCGGCGGAGGTTGTCTGCGGACACGACCGCGTACGTTGTGTTGAGGGGCATCCGCGTAGAGATGGCATGCGATGCGCGCAGGTCCACGAACATCACGGGTTGGCCTCTCAGGCGCCGCTGCATGAAGCCCGGCTCCGGTATCTCCCCCTCGACGCCGCTCCCGAACCGCAGGGGCAGACTGGACAGGTTCATGAGGCCGTTGAACTGATCGCACATGGCCATGCAGACGCAGCCGTGAAGCCTCATCGCGCTGTTCCAGGCGACGAACTCGCCGAACCTGCTCCACTCCCCCTCGTCCTCCGTGTTCTCCGGAAACCTGTACTTGTTGACCCAGGGGTACCACCTCTGCACGAATAGCCGCGCCCTCTTCAGCGCCTTTTTCCTTTCGGAGTCCGGCCACCCCGAGAACGGGCTGCGCTCGTCGTGGACGAGGGCGGCGTCCTCGAGGTAGAGAAAGCCGTCCGCGTCGCTCTCGGACTCTATCACCTGGACCACAGAGGCGCCCACAGAGGCGTCCGTCCTTGCCTGGGCCGAGTCCCGGCCCACCCAGTCCGCCCCCAGGCGGTTCAGCTCGGCGTGCTCGGCCGCGATGTTTTGCTCTATCAATAGAAGCCGCTTGTAGACCCGGTCGGCCACCCCGCCCAGCTTGCCGGCGAACTTGAGGTTGGGGACCTCGATCGTGATTCCGTTGATATCCACCGAGGCGACTTCGTACACGCTGCTGTCCGTCACCCTCGAGAAGATAGTGTCGCCGCTCGCGCGCACCTGCTCCTGCTCCCTGTAGAGAGCAGCCATGCTCGCGTTGACCGCAACGACGGCGGCCTGGTGGTTCGCCAGTCCGGCTTTGATCGCGGGGGACAGCAGCTCTTTGCGCTGCGAGGGGTCCACTGGGACCTCGAGGACTGAGCCGTCGTCCGCAAAGACCTGGTTCCACCTCACGGCCGTCCTGAGCGCGACGTCCGCCCTTGCGGAGAAGCTCGCGGCCGACTCGCGCAGGGGTCCGTTCTTCCAGTGGATCAGGCGCGCCTTGTAGTCCCTGAACAGCTGGTTGCGCGTCTTGTGGAACACGAACAGCATCGCCCTCTCCGCTCCGCGAAGATGTTCGGACACGGCGTGCTCGTAGCCCAGGTTGCGCTGGTCTGGCGCACTCAGCCGCGGAAGCCGCAGGTCGTCGGTGACGGGGACCACGCGTCCCATGGATCTGACAAATGCGACCGGCGTCGCTGCCGGCACTTGGCGCCGGTGCTGGAGGTGCGCGGGCCTTAAGCCCCTCAGGAGATCCGCGTCGTCCATCGAGGTGGCGACAACCTCCCCCGTCTCTTCGTCCACTCGAAGAGGCTTTCCGGCGGCGTCGAGGTGTATCAGTTTCAGCAGCCGCGAGCGCTCGGGGTTTGCAATGTCTCTCTTGAAGTATTCGGGAGGCATCTCGCACCCGCGGAGCTGGATGGGCATCTTCTGCCACTTCTCCAGAAGCCGCTCGACGTCGACGAGCGTCGGCCTGCTGCCCGCTTTGTCGTAAGCGGACACGATCTCCGCCATGTTGACAACGGAGTTCAGCCCGCCCTTCTTGCAGGCCTCCGTGTCGAACCCCAGCTTGCGCAGGAGGAGCCCGCAGTAGTGCATTGCGCGGCCGGACCCCTTGCGCGCAAGAGCGCCGATCTCGTTCACCATCAGCTGCATCTGGGAGACAAGGCGAGTCGCGAGCGAGGATTCGGCGGTTTCAATCGCCGCCTTGCCCAGAGTGCTTCTCTCCTTGTATTGTGCCTCGCGGTCCGCGCGCTGCATGGCGAGATACCTTGCAACCCACCCGTTCGTGCCGAGCTTCTCGCTCCGCGCGTAGTCCATGCCTTTCCTCCGGCTGTCCTCCACGCTTGCAAGTTTCTCGCCAAGCGTTCTGTACTTCTTCGAAACCTCGACGACGTCCCGGTAGAATGCATCAACTCGGCCTGCAAGGCCGCCTGCCTGCTCGAGGTCGCACGAGTTCGCGTATACCTCGGTGACCCTGGCGTAGAGGTTCTCCAGCAGATTCTTCCTCTTGTTGTCCACCTCGGTCCTGGCAGCAAGGACCTTGAACCTGTCCGCGTTGGCCTTGGCGAACCACTCGCGAACGGGCCCGTAGAAGGGCCACGCCCTCCATTCAAACTTTTCGCCGGACCCCTTTGACGGATCGCATCCCAGGCCTAGCAGGTTCTCCTTGTAATAGGCATCCAGGTCCGCAATCTCCCGATCCAGCCTGTCCCTCTCCGCGTGGAATAACTTTTGCGGTCCGACGTCGACTGCCTGCTGGTCGGCGTGTGTGGCATCGGCAAGCTCTTGATAGACGGCCTCGTACACGCAGTTGCGCGCGTGCTCGCCGCTGATCAGGGCTGCCCTTTGGGCGCGTTCGGCAACGACCCGCTCTTTCGCTTCGGCCTCGGCGGCGCGTAGCTCGGCCAGTTTCTCTCTGTGGTTGGCGACAACGCCCCGCGCCCGCCGCCCCATCTCTTCGAGATCTGTGCTGCGCAACGCGCCGATACTTTTAAGAATCGAGGCGCGGTAAGCCTTCCATTCCCCAAGCTCCACTTTCAGGTGCTCGAGGGCGGGGGTGGGCGCGCTCTTCTCCCCGACCCGCCTCTCGGGCATCGAATCTGTGCCCTCCAGAGATGCCTCCGCTTCCTTGGTGCGGACCAGCAAACGATTGATTTCTCTGTCGGCCTTCTCGACGCCGGCAATCTCATTGAGCAGGTCATTGGAATCGAAGAAGCCCCCAGGATCTTTCTGCGATGCGAGGTGACTTTCCAGCTGTTTTGCCACTCTTGCGTAAGCCGGCTGCTGCTTAAGGTATTCGCCCGTGACCGGGAGTTCCAGTTGCGCGATCTCTTCCAGGCGGTGCTGCTGTCTAAGCTGCACGTGCTGGACCGCCGCTTGGTAGTTGAAGCGGTGGGCGAAAACGCCGTCAGCTCCCTCCAGGCCCGGAGGGCTGCCCCCCGCCATCCGACTGGACTCAACCTGTCTGGCCACTTCCAGGCCCGCCTCCGCCCTTTCCAGGTCCTTCTCCGCCTCTTTCATCTTGCTCTTGTACTCCCCCAGCAACCAGAGTCTCGCTTCCCGGCGCTCCGTGCGGCCCTCTTCTTTCATGCTCTCGAACTTCTCGTCGGCGACTTTGTGCCTTGTAAGAACCCTCTCAGCCTTTTCCACGAGCCGGCGCCTCCGAATGCGAGCCAGCTCCCGCTTCTTGAGCTCGACGCCGAGGTGGGCGCCCTTGGGCATGCCTGCGCGGAGCTGCGCCAGCGCATCTTCTTCCTGCAGCAGCAGCGCCTCCACCTCGGCGTCCGCCTCTTCCCCATCCAGCTTGTAAGCGGCCCTCCGCTGTTTCTGTTTGAGCCGGTCGCCGTCTTTTCTCTGCCTGGGGGCGTTTTGGCATATGGCGATCTGGTACCGGAGCACGCTGATGTTGCTTTCTGCGAACGTCTTGTTCATTTCAATCTCGCCAAGCGTCCTGCTGTAGATGTCCAAGCTGACCTCCGCATCCCGGACGTTTCGAAGGAGGTCTTGGAGGCGACGGAACTCGGCGGCGCTCTCAGCAGCCCGGGTTTCCGCGTTCTTAACCTGTGTTTCGTCCAGGCCGGGCACGACAGACGCCTCTCTGAGCATGTTGCGGGTGTGGTCGGCCCTCTTGTACGCCGGGAGGCCACCCGCCTCAACCCATTCTGCCCTGGCCGCCAGCAGCTGTGTCTTCTTGCTCGCGACCTGCCCCTTGACATCCCTCCTGCGCTTGTTCAGCTCTTTAATCACGTTTCTGCGATCCTGGAGGCGCCGCTGCATCCCAGTGAGAAAGTATGACTGGCGCTCGCCCATCATCTCGTCTCGCTGAATCCGCAGATTAGTCCACCTGATGTACAGATCCGCCTTCTCGTTGTTGCTGAGCGGACGGCTGGGGCTGGGGCTGTTGTAGCGCTCGGCCAGGAGGTTCATCTGCTCGGTCAAATTATCCCCCCTGGCTGGCTCCTGATACACAAAGTCATCCGCCCGAAAGTCCTGGGCCGTAAACGAGTCGCGCTTGGCTGCCTCCCAGTTGATGCGGGCCACCGCGCTCGCACGGGCCGTATCGGCCACATCGCGCAGCGCCTTGTCAATCTTTCTCTCGTCCGCGCTGTTGAGCGCCTTGTCGCTGAAGTAGAGTTTCCAGAAGTCGTGTCGCTTGATCCTTCTCTTCGCATCGACGTCGGTCATCCCCGCCACCGTCAAGCGAACGCTTTTCCTGAGTGCCTGCAGCGCCGCCCCCACCGTCTTTATGAGCTCATTCACGGCCTTCATGCAGCTCTCGCGCCTCGTGAGTTCTTCGTCGGTTGCCTCGTCTTCGCCGTCGAGCGTCCCGCTGAGCGTCTTGTACTTGGTCACGAGACCGAAGAAGATGCGACTCGTCTTCTCGAAGCGCTCAACTTCCTCCCACCCCTCGAGGTCTTTCGGGATTATTCCCTTTGGCATCTTCGGGAGGTCCTGCTCCATGCTAGAGTGGCACTCGATGCCCCGGAACTGGAGGTACGTTTCTATGCGCTCGTCCATCTGCACGAACATGGCGAACGACGACGCTGGTGGCAGAAAGGGCTTCTCGGAGGGCGGGCGGGGCTCGTCGCCGCGGCACGACTTGTCGAATTCCTCGATGACTCTGTCCACGGCCGATTTGAGCCTGCCTAACTCGGGGTCGGTGTTGAACTCCGTCAGCTGAAACGCTGCTTCCTGCTCGGCCGTGATCTCTGGCTCGGACTCCCCTTCATCCAAGTCGTCGCTGTCTTCGTCGTCGACAATGTCCTCGTCTCCTGGGGCGGGATCGTCTCCAGGGGCGCCGGGGTCCTCTTCGGCCGCCTTTTCGAAGGGCGAGTCGTCGTCGTCTTCCATGAGTGCGTCGTCCGGCCCTCCGTAAATTAGGTGCTCGTTGCCCGTCCTTTGAATGATCTCTCCCTTTTCCAGGTTTCTGCTAGGGTCGCCGTACGTGAACGCGTGATAGTAGGGGCCGTTGAAAACAACCATCTCCGGGCACATCACCATCTGATGCACCGAGCCGGGGTAGACCACGGCAAGAGAGTCGTCAAGACTGGCCCCCACCATGGAGCGGTCCACCAGCTCCTGCCTTTCGAGCATCTCACTTGCAACGCAACCCGCGGAGATGAGCAAGTCGCCCGGCCTGGCAGCGTACCGCCTCGCAGCATCCGCAACGTTCTGCTGCTCCAGCTCCTGCATCTGCCGGAGCTCTGCCATCTCCACGTCGACGTGGCGCTTCGCGGCGTCCGCCTCTCCGGAGCCCTGCCCGGCTCCGAGGTTGCCGGCCGCGCCCTGGGAATCCACACTTGGAAGCATGGCGATCGCTTTTTTGTGGTCCTCGTCCGGGTTCGACCTCGCTTTCTCCAGGAAGTCGAGCGGGGAGCCGACGTTTTCCTCCGTGGCGGCAGCCACCGCCGATCTCATCTTTCCCATGGCCGTGTCGGGGTTCGGAGGCGGCGGGCCGCTGAGCGGGCCGAGCCCGGATGTCTCCTCCAACTCTTTGCGCATCTCCTCGTCTTCGTCTGCCTTCCTCTTTCCGGGGGCCCCTATTGCATCGATGATGCAACTCAAGTCAAGCAACATGGACCCCCCGCCTTCGGCAGGGGGCGGCGTCTGGTGCTCCTCGATGGACATGTCCATGATACTCGCCGCCATCGCGCGCGCCCCATGCGCCTAGCAATGCACGCCAGCGGCTCCCTTATCCGGGAAATGGAAAGGGGCCGTGCCCCGCTGCAACTCCGCTAAGTGCTGGCCTTCGTCCTGGCACGCGGTGGGCATGGCGCGATGAAAAGAAAGGTCGTCACGGTCACAGAGTACTACGGGCTTGCTGCGCCGCGCTCCGTTTTACAGAGGCTGATTGACGCATTCTCGCCGCCCAGACACGACTTCTACCCCCCGGAGCAAAAGAGACACTACTACCCGGACGGCGTCACGCTCAGGAGCATCGCCTTCGCAGACGGCACGCTCTACGGAGGCTGCTGCGCGCTCGGGTGCCCTCGCAGGTGCGTCTCACTCTCGGAGTTCGAGCCAGACTCGGGCCTGGAGTTCCACTTTGCGCTGCAAGCTCACTCCAGCGCGCTCTCCGCAAGGGACCTCGACGTCGCAACCGAGCAGAGAGGCGTCCTCGACGAGCAGCGGGACCCGCGCTGCAGGCCGTGTCGCGCAGCTTCAGCGCCAGCTCTTCCCCCGCCGAGGCCCGCGGAACCCCGCGCCGAGCCTCCAGGGCCTGTCACCGAGCCATCGCTGCCGAACGGACCGGACGGCCTTCCCAAAATAGAGAGCGTGCGGGCACGATAACTCCTAGCGCTTACTTTGAAGGTAGACGTCTGCATGTCGGATAGTGTGTGAATGCTGCCCAGCCTAAGCAGGTTGTCTGTCAGATGCGAAGACGTGGGCGTGAGTGGGTTTGAGAGCGACGACGACGATGTGGATGACGCGGCAATAGACATTGTAATCAGATCGGTACTGAACTTTCGGTATGGGGTTGGCGCCATTCTGGTGTACGGTGGGGCGACACAAGACTTTCCCAGACGCCTTCTCGAGAGGTTGTTTCCTGTCCTGATGGACTCGCAGACAATCGAGCGTTTCAACATTGCCCGGACAAAGCTCACGCCGTTGGTGTATTCAAAGCTTCACGCTACCAGTTTCCCTGCCGAGGAAATTGTTGGGTTTGCAGCTCCGCCGGTGGTTTTTAAGTTCAAACGCAAAATGGCCAAGGAAGAAGGCAAGGAACTCATCGCTCGGGTCGAGACGCCTGCAGTGGTGTCGGCGCTCAAGGCAATAACGTCCGACGGGCACGTCCTCCTGAAAGAAAGCGAGCAAGCTGACGAGGATGAGGGCGACTGCTTGGCGGGCGATTACGTGTTCGACGAAGAAGCGCTTGGCATTGAAGGCGACGAAAATACAGGCGCCTGCTACTCCGTAGAAGACTCGCGTTTGCAACGCGGCAAGACTCGCGTAACCAGAGTTCGCTTCGTTCCAGGGTGAAAGCGGGGAGCCGCCGGCGGCTATCTCACGCGCCCCCTGGCCGAGGTCATCTGCGCGGCAGGGACCACCATGACCGTCTCCATCCCGATGAGGGGATCTGCGAACATGCGCGTGGTCGTGGGCAGCGTTCTCGGGCCCCTTGCGATCGGAGGAAGCGTGTGGGGTGCCAGCGTAACGCTGCTCGGCGTCCTGTTCGCGACAGGCATTCTGCTTAGGGCGGCTGTCGTCTATTGCTGCATGTTTCTGGCTGACCCGAGCACCTGGCCGTACTCGCTGGCGCCAGCGGAGCTGCTCGTGCTGTGTGCGTGCATGCTAGCTTGAGGAGTTTTTAGCAGCAGTTTCGCGCCGGCAGTGAATTGTGTGTTATAATTGACCGAAATGCGCTCCGACGCCCAAAGGCCCAAGCCCGACCGCCCCCAGTCCGGCGTCCCCGACGCTAGTCCTGCGCACCGAGCTCGCGCTCGCGCTTCCGTATCGCCGACAGGGCAACGTTTGAGCGTTGCTTGCTGGCAACGACGACGGGCAGCTCTTTGAGCTGCCGCGCCGCCCTCTTGGCGCCCTCCCGCTGGAAGTACAGCGTGTGCCGCAGCGACGAGCCCCCGATGTTGGCCTGAAACAAGAGCTCTTCTGCTGCAAGAGGGCTCAACACGGGGCCCGGGCCGGAAACTGTCCGGGCAACCCGGTCCTCGACCAGAGCCTCGATTGCCTTTTTGCTTCTCTCCAGCCTTTTGAGGAGGACGTTGTCGTCCGCAGCGAGAAACTCCTTTTCCGTGAGGAGCAGGCTGCTCTCCCACTCGACGATCCGGTCTTGCCACCTCCGGGCGCGAGGATCTTGCCTCGCGCCAAGCGCGACGTTGCTTTCGAGCATCTGTTTCATCCTTTCTACCAGCTCGCCGACTCCGTTCCTCAGCCCGGAAGACCCATCCTGGTGCAGCAGCGCCACCAGGCGAGTGTCTACCACCGCCTCCTCCAGCGCCTCCCATGCAAGGGACAGGCGGTTAGGGACGATGTTCTCTGAAAACAGTAACTCGTCAACCTTCACCAGAGCGCGCTCCTCTGTGCCATGTCGCACGGCGGCCTGCATCTGCCCGAGGTCTAGTGCCACTTGCGCCGCGGCCATCGCATATGCAACATCTAGGAGAGGGCCGCCGCAACCGTGGCCGAGATTGCAAGTAGCAGGAGCGCAATTCTGTTCCACCAGGACGGGTGCATGAAGTACACCCCCCAGGCAACCGGAATGAGGAGCAAGGGGTCGCACACAATCACAGAAACGACACACAGGACGGCGGACAGGGCAAGGGGAACGACGGTGCTGTCGTGCGGAAAGTCGGGGTTGGGGGTCAGGATGTCGTAGTATAGCGACCTGTTGTCGCACGGCGCCTCCACCTTGGCGTCGCCCTCGCTGCGCTCCGCCGTCGCCCGCAGCGCAATGCCCACCGACAGGCAACACGCGAGGCAAGTCCAGCCGGCCATCAGCGCGAAGGCGGGGTGCACGAGGAAGAACGACACGGCGGTTCTGGGGCCGTACACGCTGTCCACAACGCTTGCGGCAACCGCAAGAGCCGCGCACGTGGCGAGGGCGGCGGCGGCGCACCAGTAGCCCCCGGGGGAGTTGTCGCTGAAGAAGGGGGCCCACAGGGATGCAGCGGCGAACGCGAAGGAGAGCAGAGCGCTTGCCTCGGGAGGGGCGAATGGGCGCTCGTCGTCAAGCGCATAGAGCACGGCCTGTGTGCCGACCGACGCCACAACGGCCGTCCAGATGGCGAACCACATCCCGAAGGCAGGCCCGCTGGGCGAGAAGCTCAGGATGTAGCGGCAGCTGGCCTCTGCGTACTTGAGGTTGTAGGACTGGGATACGGCCGCCGTCATGACGGCCCACACGACGAGGTTGCACACCCACGGTATCTCCTCGGGAAACGGGTCCATAGCTGGCAGCGTCCGTGCTACATGCTTAGAGCTGCTGCATTTTCTTATCGATTCAATAGGACCACACACACACTCGTTGTCGCTTTGCAAACGAGGCCCGCGTGCATCCACCTCCTCACTTCATCCCGTAGAGCACGCGGACAGCAAACACAGAGCGCCCCCTCGCGCCCCTATGGAGCCGTTGCTGTCGGTCCCGGGGGGCATCAGCCAGAAACCCGCGTCTGTCCACTCGGCGGAGCGCGGGGCCTGCTCGTCCGTGGGAAACATGGGGAAGGCCCTCAGCGACTGCGCCCTCTCCATGCGCAGGGCCATGTCGACGACGACCATCCCGTGCGCGGCGGCCTTTTCGCCGAAGAGGGGCCGCGTGTCCTGCACGTAGAAGAAGCGGCCGCAGGGGGAGAATCGGACGCAGAAGCTCGCCTTTACCAGGTCCGATAGCATGTCGGGCTCCTTCCAGGGACAGAGCGCGATCCAGGGAGAGAGGTCGAGCTTCTGCACGGGCGTGAAGCCAGACACCGAAGTGCGCACCTGCACGTTGACCATGAGCGAGCGTTCCGTCTTGTGCATGGCGACCACGCAGTCGCCCATGGGCGAGATGGCCGCGCAGACCGGCCCCTTCTCGGAGGGCACGTTGTGTGGGATGCGGATGGTACACTCGGTGCACACGTCGTGGAGCACCGTGTAGCGGTGCCGCGGCGAGTAGCCCCCCTCCCGCTTGACGAGCGCAAGCGCCTCGTTGCCGGAGCGGGTGGGGGAGCAGCTGATCAGGCAGCTGTCCTCGTGGAGCAGCCCCTCCGAGCAGAGCTCCGCGGCGCCGTCCACCAGGGAGTACGTGGCGAAGAGGTAGGACTCGCGCCCGGTGTTGGCCCACGAGCCCACGTGGTGTCCGCTGGGGTGGAAGAAGTCGGTGGACCAGGCCACGACGACGAGGGTCTTGTCTCCCTCCTCCATGAACCAGGCGTCTTGTGCGCTGAGAAGCTCCGGGGCGCAGCCGTCGGGGGGGCGGAGCACGCAGCTCGCGCTGCAGCTGCTGTCCCACGCGAAGGCGCAGCTGAAAGGCACCTCCTGGTCGGCGTCCACCTCGTGCGTGGCGCAGATCCACACGACCCACCGGCCGTCTGCGCTGCTGCGCATGAACAGCGGCGACGACCTGTCGTCCTGCTCGACGAGAACCCCGGCCACCTCCTTCGCCTCCGCGCCTTTCTGCGAGCCGGTGCGCAGCTCTATGCGCAGGATCTCGTCCTCGTAGCGCTTGCCGCGCCCCTCTCCGTGGCAGCCAGTCTTGCTGACCCGCTTGCGCCGGTAGGCGAACCCGGAGCTGCCGTTGCTGCTGGCCGCGAGCAGGCTGCAGCTCTCCAGGACGGGCACCAGGCGGCCGCTCACCGGCCTCTTCGCCGCCGCGGCCCCCGCGCCAACAGGCTTGCCGCGAGCGAGGTCGCGGTTGAAGGCCTTCTGTATGTTGAGGCAGCACGCTTTTGCGCAGTGGCAGGCCATCGCCCGCTGCGCCTCCCTCAGGACCCTCAGCTGGTCGCGGCTGCGCGCCTCCCTGCCGACCTGGTCGGAGAATGCGAGCGCGGAGCCGGCGTGGCGGGGCATGATCTTGGTTGCCGCCCGGGCGCGGAGCTCGACGGCCTGCGGACTCGAGTTGTTCTTGATCACGGCCAGCAGCCGCTTGCATGTGATCCCCAGCGCGACTGCGGAGCGCCTGCCCGCCTCGGCTTGCGAGAGGTACTCCATCTGGCATGGCGAGTTCAATCGCTGGATCGCCATCAGCTCGGCCGCCACCAGCAGGATGGCGTCGTCTGAGAGCATGTCAAACAGACCTGACGCCCAGCCGCACCTGGCCGGCTGTGAAGGTACGCGGCGGCTGCCGCGCCGAGACCCCTCGCAATCAGCCATCACTGGAGATGGAATCTCCGCGGAAGACCTGCGGCGGTTCAATCCGTTTCTGGTAAGCACCGTCATCTTTGATCTCCCTGTCTGCTGTCGGCAGCTGTCCGATTATTCGCGCCGACTACCGCAGCCGCTAACGGCGAGAGCGCGCCG
>CETQ01071531.1_pt1 | contig 27473 bp, 43 predicted proteins | sample 531261 | NCBI WGS metagenome assembly CETQ01 (sample SAMEA2622376, study PRJEB7988) | marine metagenome | biome: marine biome (ENVO:00000447); feature: surface water layer (ENVO:00002042); material: "saline water (ENVO:00002010), including plankton (ENVO:xxxxxxxx)" | depth 5 m
TCGATTTTCTCTTTTGCTTCCTCCATAGTTGCAGCAACAACAGTATAGTATTTGTATGTTGTGCACTTTTGAGTTACATAAAATTCGTGATCGTAATTCATTTTGTTTTCCTGTGTATAGTAATATTATAAAGGTTATGTTGATTAAATAGGATAATTGTGTGACAGTTTAATCTCTGTCACAATAAGAACCCATTAGACAATTTCCATATCTAACCTCAGCATATCCATATTCTTGTGCTAGATCATAGCAAAGACTCCAACAGTCATCCAAGTTTACAAAACTTGTATTTTCAAATGGTGCGGTTGGGACGTGGATTGAATATCTCATAATTTATTATTTAAGGTAAGTTGACTTTGCGTTACAAATAGCATCAAACATATTATCAAAAGTTTGAGTATCGATTCTAGGTCTCTGGTCATAACCTCGGTCATATGCATCGCAAACGAGATCATAAAGGTGTTGATACTGACCAATAGTCAAATCGATGTTTAGTCCTTTTGTGGGTGTTCTGTGTGATTGTGCCATTTGTGTTTTCTTTTGTATATTAATATTATAGTCACTCTGTGTGGCATATGGTAAAACTGTGTGCCACTTATGTGACTGTCACATCAACCAAATGAATGTGCGTTGTAATGTGTTCTAATTGGTTTGATTGCTTTTTTCTTCTTCGCTTCCTTTTTAGCAGCAATGTAGATTTTAAGAAGTAAATCAGTTTTCATTCTTTGGATGCTCCTTAACTAGATAATCGCCTGTTTGAATGAGTTCAAATACTGCTGTTTGCTCGTCAGTCAGTTCGAAATCCATATCTCTGAGAGTGTCCCATAATTTTATCATTTGATAGGACTGATCGAAAGTAATAGGAATATTAAGCATCTAAATTGACTCCATCGAATACTCTTAACTCAGTTGCAAAGTTAACTAATTGCTCTAAACCTTCATCACTTGTTTTAATCTCATCAACTAGACTAGGGTCTGCTTCCTCATCAAGATAGCGAAATACTGCTTCAAATTGCTCTAATGCTTCGTAACTGAAACCATATCTTGCTTCAAGTTCTGTAGGGTCTGCGAAAATGTGCTGTTGTGACATTATTAAACCTCCTCCTCGTAACCGTTCTGATTCTTGATAAAGATGTCAAGATACTGAATATCCCACTCGGATAGATTATTTAAGTTCACACCTGCTAGAGTGTTGTTTGTTGTGATACCCCACTCTGCTAACTCTTGAACATACTCCGCCCAGTTAGCACATATATGGGTCAATCTGCTTAAACCATCGTTGAATAAAACTTTCTGTTTGATTCTGTTTACTGGTGTTGTGTAAATTGCCTTTGAGTTCATTGTGTTTTGTTTTGTATATTATTATTATAGTGTGTGTTGTATGTGAATAGTGTAGTTGTGTGCCAGTTATTCAACTGTCCAACATATCATCCAAAAATATCCACTCATAGTTACCATCTTCGGGGTCACATCCATTTACAACAAATTCTTTATAAATTGCGTCAGCATCATCAAATCGATTATTCTCAATTAATCCTGCAATTTGCTTCATATAGTGCTCTCCTAGCACGTCGATTGCTTCCTGCATCTTAGGATTAATCTCTGAGTCATACTCTTCGATTCTACTTAATTCGTTGTCCATAGTTTTGAATCTGTTTGAATGGGATAGTATAACCTAGTCTGGGATCTTTTCTAACTTTTGTAGAATAGAATTGCTTTTTTAGACTAGGTAAAAGCAATTTCAAGACGTCATCGCCTGACATTTGCCAGACCTCAACAACTTGACCATTTGAATAGCGTGCGAAAAAATGATCTTTGTACTTGCCGATCTTTTCCTCTTTAAGATACTTGACTTGATTGTCCCAAGTATCTTGAACTGAAATGCCGTTGTATGTAGCAGTCAGTTTCTTACCTATAGTAGATTTATACTCTACTGGGTTTCCATCAGCGTCAAATGCATCCGCACCGCTATAATCATCAGCAACTGAGTGACCTAAAATACCTGCTAGATGAATCTCTCTAGACCTCGCGTAACTGAATGGGTCTCCCCATCCCTGTTGATCGCAAAGTTCATACATTGCTTCAAATAGTTGTTGGTATCTTGCTTCGGGTGTGGTCACTTGCATTTGTTTGTCTGTTGCTTATGTAATTATTATAGGGGTGTATGCTCCATAATAGTGTATGTGTGTGACACTTGTCAAACTGTCATATTATTTGTTGCGAAGTGCAACGAGTTCCCTAGACTCCTCTAGGCACTCATCTACAAATTCCTCGCCACCGTATCCGATCAATTCATCGATCAAATCATTCTCTGATACATTGTTAGCGTAGTCAATCATTGAATCTCGTGCAATTTGCTCTAATTGCTCAACAGTACAATTTTCAATGTAACGCTCTACAAATACCTCTTTGAATGTGTCTAGTTCACTTTGTGACATTGTGCGGATAAGGTTAGCACCTTCAAGATCTGAGTTTTGATTCATTTTTCTAATTACCATTGTGGGTCAGGGATGTTTACTTTTTTCAAGTATGTGTTTCTTTGAGTTGTGCTCATACTGTCTAGTTTCTTGCGAATAACTCGAAACCTGACTGTAAAAGTCTTCTCAAGTTGATTTAATTGTTGATGAGATGCGACTTGAGTCAATTCCCAAAGTGCGTCCAGTTCATCAAAAGTTAAATCTCTATTTGGACGACTCATAAATCAATCCCTCCTCTAGTAATAGTTGAACAGTTCTACCGTAATGCCCCTGCAACCATTGATATGCCTTAGTGTCATATATTTGTTGAAAGAGGAAAAAGAAATCATCTTCAGTTATAGTGCCATTTTCATATGAAAGTAGCAAATCAAGATCAGGTGTCATAATAATCATTGAGTTGTTTGCTTTACTCTTATATTATAGAGGATGGTGCAAGGTCTAGTGGTTCGGGTGTGACAGTTTGTGGATTGACCTTGAGAGTCATTTGTTGCCAGTCTTCGAACTGTGTGCCATAGTTAGATTCAACAAGTGGTTTAACTTGTTTGAATAATCCTAGAATCGCGTCCTTACCATAGTCATCGTGCTCTATAGTATCGTGACCAGTACAACTAGAACCCCAGTCTGTTACGTCGCTGTCAATTCTTGCAACTAGTCCTCTAGTATAGTAATGTAATAGTCCTAGTTCTCTACGAGATAGAGCGATTGTAAATTCTTTTTTGTTGTTAGTATGATTCATAAATCTCCTTCATTATGTTGACTGCATCAAATAGGTCGATGTGTGCAGCGTCGGGTTCATCGCCTGATTCTTTTAGTTCTGATTTATAAATGTCAGGTAGATCTCTGACTGCATCATAAATCTCTTCGAACTGTTCTCTTGTGAGTTTTAGGTTTATCAATCTACTATCCTCGCATCTAATACAGTTACAGGGTCAAGAAAGAAATCATTGTCAACTGCGTTGACTACTACGTTTTGTGTGATAGGGTCACCGTCAGGGCAATTAACTTCGTCCTCGGTGTCAACTTCAACTAGTAATGTGATTTGTACTCTGGTCATCGTATTAAGTTGTGTGTGAATTATGTGTTGAGAGCGAGGGTATCCCTCAGCGATTGTGAATGTGAGCAACGCTCTCAACATTTATACTATAACGTTGATTCTGCTTCCTGTGTGAGATAGGTGTGCAGTTTATCAACTGTCATAGTGGGTGTTGTAAGGGGAACAACGCGGGACTACTGTAATGAGTTTCACTCAAGAGTCCAAATTTACGCTATAGGAATCGCTTACACCTGTACCCCTACTGACTCATATCTTAGTAGGATAACCCCACAAATGAGAGTTTCGGGTATAGCAACCGTCTAAGTTGTTTCCCTTACTCTTATATAATGCCATAAAAAAGACCCCTGTGGGGGTCTAGTGGTACAGTTATTTAATTGTCCTAGTGTTTACCAGAATGTTCCCAAATGTGTTACCTTGCCAAAGAATGTCTCACGATAAGTATCGTCGAGACTGTTAGCATCTACGTTGTATAGATCTCCTTTGAGTTTCTTACATTTACCAGTAGAACCCTCAATCCAGAGTAAATCTTTTGTATGTCCGCCCCTATCCGAGGGTGCGGTAGCACTAATTTTGATGTCTTCGCCATCATCCGCCTTTGCGAATGTCCACGTTACTGAAGCATCATCCGCTACTATTTTCTCACGTTTAGTGACCAATACGTTCACACCTGAGTGCAATGTCCTAGCGATCTCAGCAGTTGTGCCAACACCTTCTGCTAGTCTTTTATCAATAGTTGCAAGGCGGTATGCCTTTGCCTTCTCAGATAATTTAGTGAGCAACTGATCTGCCCATCCATTAACTTGACTTGTTGCCATTGTCAATCTCTGTAACTGTACTTTGTTAAAGTTATTTATGCAACTAGTGACTCGGGATGAATTCCGTGTACGAAAATCGCATCTACAACGTTTTGTAAACGCTTAGCGATGTGCTTACCATAGTTCGTATAGGTAGGAACTGTAACGTAACCAGTTGGTTTACGATACATATCAAGTTTACCTGCTACGATTTCGCCTGAGCGAATACGCTTTGCGTCCTCTTTATGTAGGCGGATGACTCTACCAATAGTCTGTGCCATTTCGACGGTTTGAAGTTGTCTCAATAGAATAGTATGGGTCAATCCGTGGACGTTGATGCCCTCACTCAAAATAGAATAGTGAAAGATGATGAATTTTCTGTCATCGTCACGTCCGAATGAATCCATTGTCTCGAAAAACTTCTCACGATTTACCTTCTTGTCATTGACATATGCACCGAATTTACTGGTAACGTGTAGAACATCGTAACCGCGTTTCTTCAACTCATCAAGCAAGTTGGTCTGACCTAGCATATTACCTAGAATCTTACTGCTAGGGACGGCACATAGCACCTTCTGAGCATTCTTACTGTCAAGTGTGTCAAGTACATCTAGGACTGTTTGAGCGTCAGTATCCCAACTCATTTTCTTTACACGCTCAATATCTTGCTCAAATGGCACAATAGTAGGTGGGATGATAGAACCTGATTCAATCAATTCTGGTGCGGGTACTTGTTGAATGATCTGACCATACACCTTAGTGTTGTTCATACCTCTGTTGTGCCTACCTCTGTTGTGGATACGAGGGGTAGCAGTAAAAAAGTATGTTCTCTTTGAAATATAACTGATGTCCTCGGTTGAATCAAAGAAATTGCGTGTTACGCTGTTGTGTGCTTCATCAAAATATGCTACATCGATCTCAAGTTGATGACGTGTAACTGCTTCAACAACTCTTCTCAATGAGTGATATGTTGTAAAGATGATGTGAGTAGCAACTGCATTCTTTGCTTTGTTGTCCTTGATGAACTGAGCAAGTTTATCTGGTTTTGTACCTGACTCGTGATGAGTCTCGCCTGAGTGGACGTGATAAGGATATACCCAATCTGCCTTCATAAACTGTAGAAACTCCTCACTCAACTGATTAGCGAGTAGGATACGAGGTGCTACAACAATGATTGTGCTGTTGCTGTTGCTGTTCAACTGGCGGAGACAGTCATAAATCATACACATTGTTTTACCACCGCCTGTAGGCACGATGATCTGACCTTTTGTATGACGCTTCATCGCGTCAACTGCTCTCTGTTGGTGCTTGCGTAGATTGACTGTCATTCACTCCCCTGTTTGATACCCAAATTATAGCACATAAAAAACCACCAGAGGGGGTGTCTGGTGGTCAGTTCTTGAATTGTCCTACTTACCAAGTGTCCCTACAAATCCGTTTGCATTCGTGTGGGTGTTGTTCAATAGAACATTCGATTAGACAGTCGAAATAGTCGTTGATTAAATCCATTTCATCGTCGGTGTGGTCAACTGACCACTCTGCCATTTGCTCCTTTGCTATTAAATTGTGCATAATACTCACTCGTAACTTGATTCATAATAATAAAGTTAGGGTTCATTTTTCCCTCCACAATTCTGATACTACTTATAAAAGTTAAGAAATCATAACAAAGTTTTATTGCTATTTAATACAACTAAGTATAAGTTCGCATAACTTTATGTGTTCCTATCTGTTTGCCAATAATAGTCAGAATGTTCAACTGTGTCAGGGACTGAGAATGTAGTGCCTGCAATGGGTGTCGTGAGATCAACTTCACCGAAGTCAATGTTCTCCCCTAGTGCATCAAGATCTCTCCTGATATGTCCACCGTTGTTTTCTTGAATGAATTTAAGTTCATCGGACTCCAGTAAGGTCTGTTGTCGTTCAAGTTCACAAATTACGGTATTTAAGTGTGATTGTAGATAGTTGACGTAATCAAGATGCGTCACTTTCTGGTTCAACAATTTCGCTAGAGAGATCAATAGATCCAAGTCCGTTTTTGATTGCTGATTCGACAAATTCCTGTACCTCATTAGTGGATAGTTTTGATAAAAAGTTCCAATGGGGGTCATTATCATCCCAATCAAGGGTAATCTGACCGTCTTCTCCTATTGCAATTTTAAGAGAATCCCCTGCTTTTCCCTCCTTTTGTTCGTTTGGCATCGATAACTTCAATGTGTGAAATGTGATGTGCGAAGTTCCACCAAGCGGTTTGCACTTCTTCATAAGACTCCACGATTTTAACTGAGTTGTCTTTGCACCATATTTTATACCAATTCCTCGAATATGGCAAGTCCGAGGTGGTTTCGAAAAACTCAGGCGATGCGTTCATAACTCCAATCGGGGTCATCGTCTCCATCGCTCCATATCCAGAATTGTGGATTGTGTTGCGATGACATAAACATACGTCCGTCTTTTCTCCTATCCTCAATTACGCAAATAGGATTGTTGTTCATATGTTCAACAAATTGTTTTTTAGTTCGGTCTGATTTAGGTGTGACCTTAACTAGTTTCCTCAAGGGCATTTTCTAATTTGAAATAAAGTTCATTGTATGAAATACCTAGCAACTTCTCCCAGTTGTCCTGAGACTGTTGGTCTAGCATTTGTAGAGCACTCATACATCCGAGTAGTTCAGTTTTACTGAGTGAGTTCGCTTCCATTTGTTTGAAGTGTTTCTTTGTCCATCTTAACAGACTTTTGTACCTTTGTTCGTAGTTTGTTTCGATTGTCATAATATACTAAGATTTCTTTGTATAGTTTGTAATCGTATTGTTTCATCTATCCTCCATATCTGGTAACATCTCATTTCCAGGGTGGTCATTGGTTTTTCCCTTGTAATTCTTTACATTTTGGAAGTGCGAATCCTCAATTTCCAGATCATCCCATTGATTAGGATATACGCAAACACAACATTTATTCATAGGTTGTCGTGAACCTACAGGGTTCGGTTTCGTCGAAACGCAAACAGTAATGTATTCTTCGCAAATGAATTCGATAGTTCCTTGAATACTACCAATCTTCGCGGGCATCCCTATTTCAAGGGACTTGAGTATTTTGTGGATTTCCAATGGAATAGATTCGGATAGGAATAATGGTGTTGTCATTCGACGTGCTTAAGATGCAGTATTTCTGCAATGGCATCAACTTCTGATAGTGATGACTGTAGAGTCTCTTCACTAATCTGACCGTTGTGTCTTCTCCTGTGTGATGAAGAAATATACAACAATAGTGCCTTTCTTAATACTGATTGTTGCGTGTCGTTTAGCATTCTGGATTTTAAGAACATCGCTCCCCCAAGCGAATGATAACACTATTTACAATAGTGGAATAAGCGAGAACTGATCGTCAGGAAGATCGGACGTTGTTTGAATATCGAACCCTAATGTTATACGAGGTGTTTCAAATTCCTCGTGGACTACAACTTGATGCTGTCTGTCCCACCCAGGCCCAAAGTAGATATTCCCCACTTCATTCTTTATATTATAAAGTGGTTGTCCGTCTTGTCTGAACTCGGTTGTAGTATTGTGCGGTTCAATACTAATATAACCGTGATAATCAAACTTGTGGTCGTGCCATCTTAAGACTTGATTAGGGTTGTGATGATTCATCCAACATTGAAACCATAGTGGTTCATCAGTTCCTAAGGTGGTTCGGACTACAGTAGTAAGATCTCTGTACAATAACCAGAATAGCGGACTAGGCGAGGTTAATGCAAATATGTTGTAAAATCTGTACCCCGAATGTTGCTCTTTCCCCATATTTCTAATAAATTCCTCGTCTTCCTTGCGTTTCTCTTCATAATTGAATAGACTAGGAAGATTTCCCAACGTTAGACCATTGTCAGTCAGCGATGAATCGAAACCTGTAAAGGTATTTTTGAATAGACGATACGCTCTACCCAGTTGTGTGACCATTTCGTCCTTTTCGTGGACGATGCAAGGTGATCTCCATAGTGACCAGTCATCACCTTTTTTAATTAATGTTGCCATAGTTAGGATTGTATGAAGTTCGGGGGTCTGTGGGTGTCTTCTCACTCACATTTATATTGACTACTAATCTTGAATTATTAGTCGGATAGGATGAACTGTGGAACAGATCGCCCTTGAATGCAACCGCTCTGCCCTTCTTAGGGGCGATACGTTGCTTTATAGTCCAGACATCCTTCGAGACCATTGCAGGGTACTCAAAGGCATCCTGAGTCCTCTCATTGTAGATGATTGTATCCCCATCGGTGTCATTTAGATAGTAAATGATATTCCAAGAGTTCGGGACGTAACTGTCAATGTGTGGCATTTGTACCTGATTGCTTCCCATCGCAGGGACTGCATTGATACGCATACGCAATAAACATTCTGCCTTCAATGCTTCACGGAACTGCAATGCAAGTGGCATAAAACCATTTGTGAGTGTTGAGCAATGTGCTTTATCAGCATACTCAATCTCATACAAATAATGTAGGTTAGCGAACCCATTGCGAGGGTCATCTATAAAGTCAGGGATGTCCGTGATCGCCTTGTCTTTACGATACCAAGCAAGATCAGGATTCTCTGCACATAACAGCAACCAATCTTGATAGACTGGTGGGATAATATCCTCGAATACGATAACATCATCCAGTTTTTTATATGCTGTGTCAAATGGATTGTTGACTGTCAGTTTCATCAGGTGTAATAAGGCGATGTGTTAATCATTGACTGTTCATTCTGTATTTTCTGACTCGCGGTTTCCCAAGGTGCTGCCAACATCGGACGTCCGTCCCATTTATTATCTGCGTATCTACCCTCTTGATCGACATAAGAGACGAATGCTTGTACTTGCAATTCTCCAGTATATTTTGGTCTCCAATGGAAATCCTTATGTCCTCTGAATATAATCATATCCCCCTGATTCATCAGTAGGTCATAGGATTTTCCCTCAATTTCGATGTAAAAGGGCCAATTAGTATCGTCTCTTGTTACACATATATTGCCAACCCATTCCCCACTTGTTCTATCTCTGTGCCTTACCAAATTAGTGCCTTTAGTATATACTCTGGCATATGAAAATGTCTGCCATAATTTACAACCAACAGTCTGTTCAACTTGTGGTTTAATTACCTGACCCATTGCTTCAAAACATACAGGACTGTACATTGCAAATGCCCCAGGCATTATGGGATCACTAGTTGGTCCAGTTGTTGTTGCTTCAATTATGTCTTTAATCATAAGGAATTCGTGTTTCAAATGTTCACAAGTTTCCTTAGGTAAAGCATTACGAATTCGCCAAAGTTTACCGTTTGCGAATTCCTCCGTTTGTTCTGTAATAATCACTTGCATATTATTGTGGTGGGTTGTCAAGTGGGTCGGTGGCAATACCGTGAAAGAACCCAACAATAGTTAGGCGAGAATCGTGTACATCATTTCCGAAGAAATCCATACCACCGTGGTATTTTCTACCATCAAAGATTAAGCAACGATTGTACCTAGACTCAACAGATATTGATGCTTGATACATTTCATTGCACTCCTCTTTATATTTCTCGTATGCCCCTGCTGCTTCCTCATCATCCTGAGCAAGTAACTGTTTCTTGAACTCTTCTTCGAATCCTTGACCTGCAAAATCTGGTGGCACATCATAAATTGTTGTCCCACGGTCTGCAACTCTACCATCATTCAAATAGATAACCATCCCCACACCTAAGTGTGGTGGGTCAGCGTGTATCCATCCACGTTTGTTCTTACCATCACATATATGAAATGCAACGTCAGCAATATCAAATCCTACAAACTGTGGTAGATGTGATTTAACTTTGCGACATATAATTTCGTGCAAGATAGGGTCTAATTTATCAAGTAAAACTGACCTCTTCCCAGGCCAATTCCCCTTATTGGGATGATCGTAACACCTAAAATATTCTTGCTGTTGTGCTAATTTTACGATTGCGGATGGTGTCTCGAAAAAGTTATCTACAACGATAGTAGGGATATATTCACTCATTTTCTAAACCACCTAAAAGGACATTTTTTATCTCTTTCACCAAAGATAATATCTTTAGCAAGAAATGGTGTGAACTGTTTAACTGACAAACGTTTATGCATTTGCAGTAACATTTCCTGTGGTGGTGCTGCTTTGGTTAACTTAAACGATTCTGTAAGGTCTCCTTCTTTATAGAAGGCAAATTTATAAATTGGATCGCCACGTTTAATCTTGACATCTTCCTTGCTATCAACGACGTTAATACCAAATGAGATAGGTCTGCACCAATCGGATAGATTAAACCAACCGTTTACTAGTGTAAAGTTATTATTTCTGCTTGTCAAGGGGTAGTCTCGTGCTTCGACCCATACACCTTTTGCTTTTGTCCACACTAACAACTGTGGGACTGATACCTGTAGAGTTTTGATAGGTGGTTCTAGATCTTCGACCTTTAGATATTTCTGGATTTGCTGATCGTTCAGTTCTTTTACTGTTACATATCCCTCGTCGTGAATTTTGAATGTCAAGTCTTTTGGACTGTACATCACAAACTCTCGTGTGTTCTTGTGAGTCCACGCGGGGCATTGCATATATGGTACGAATTTCTCTCCCTCGAATTCATCGATCACTTTCTTTGGTTCGATGCCAATACCTTCGAGACTAAGAGGAGAATCCCAACAGTTTAGGATGTCTTGACCGCCGTCGTATTGATAGTAAAATACTTCAATAGTCATAATTAAAATTTAGTGTCATTCTATTTGTAGCGGTGGTAGGGCAACTCGATGCGTGGTAGATAGAACCATCAAAAATAACGACTTTACCCTGTTCGGGTTTGACTGTCTTAATGATGTTGTTTGTTTCATCGAAAAACACGGTGTCACCATCACTCGTGTTCACATAATATAGTGCCGTTGTATGTGGTCTGTTCATATCAATGTGTGGCATATTATATCCTGTGTTTGTTGGTAACAGGAGACCACCTTTAATACGAAACAAATTATACTCTGTTGTATCTAGGAAGGAGAACAACAACGGTAGAATTATATTTACATACTCCGACGATGTGTTTGTCTCTGCATCATAAAACAGATGAGCAAAACCAGAAGTTCCTGTTGCCTGTGGAAATCTGTTCTTAACTTCATCTGTATCTCGATAGGTAACATCCTTTAGGTATCCCCAAGGAAATCCCACATCCTCCATCATTTGCTTTATTCTCATCTGATATACAGGTGAGATAACATTACGAATAATTCTCATCAGTAACTTTGTTCGACACCAGTTAGATCATCGTTGTCGCATTTCACATATTCAATCTTGTCCATATGATACGACCGATAGATACGACCCCATACAACATCAAACTCTTCTTGATCTAGGTTTTTGAATAGAACCTTACCATCGTAGTATATGTGGTATGTGTCGTTAGTGAGTGTCATTCTTCCTCCGTTTCGTTTTCCTCCGATACATTTCCGATAATTTCCATTTCAGTATCCACGGCATCCAATTCTGCCATCGGGATATTCACATCGGTATCGTCTCCCATAATATCTCGTTTCACAATAAAGAGAGCATCAATAGCACCCTCCAATCTTGATTTCTGTGCATATGCATCAGATCTCTTTTGAAACTCAATAGTGGTAACTCCATAAGGATTTAGTTTCTTGTTTGCGAAATCCTCATCATACTTAGTGATGATCTTTTCAACTTCCTCTTTTTGTAAGTGGAAGTTTTGAATCAATGCATCAAGGGTAATACTCATCGATCAACTCCGTTGCTGTGGTGTTTAATTGTTTTAACTGCACGACCGACCTTGCGAGTAACGCTGTCATCGTTCGGATACTCCGCTTTAAGTGAATAGTTAAAAGCGTTTTCGAGATCCCAGTCTTTATCTGTTGCATTATCTATACGCATATCGTACCAACTTTTTTCAAGTGTGTAACGAGGTACTGGTATAAACTGTGCTAGTGGTGTCCCTGCCTTTACAAGAGTTTCACCGTCCAAGACGTGCCAAATAAGTTGCACGTTAACTTGCATAGCGAAACGTGGATCATAGATCCCTGCAGTCGCTTCGAAACGGGACTCATTGTTCCAGTACACGGGTGTTTGTAAGAAAATAAGATCATCACTTGATCTTACTCTCCAAGGTGTTTCCAATTTAATGATGTGAGCAAGTGACTCGCGTGGACTATCCACCAAAGGAACTACCTGATCTGGAGAATGATCTCCAATAAAGTTAGCGTGCCTAGTGAACATTGTGGGTATTTCATACTCGTAACCAACTCCATCGCCGTTTGTACGGATGATGAAATCCATTGGTGCGACTACAACATAACCCATACGAGTGATCTGTTTCAGACCTGGGCAATTTGCAACATTCATACTGCCCCTAAAAGGACATTTTGCTTCCCTGCTTTCTTTCGTTAACCATCTACGTTTTACCTGTGATGTAGGTATAAGTGGATAGTTTTCGACCAACCCAGGTTCTAGAGAGAAGAAACGCAACCAAGGTTTCTTCGGTCTAAACTTATTCCTCAGGGCATTCAACATTGTCTTCACCACCATAAATGTGTTTCAATAAGAATTCATAATGTGTAGGCACTTCATCTGACTTGATGAATTCCTCCACATCTTTGATATAGTCTAGACGCTCATTTCCAATATGTGTGAGTTCTTCGACGTCTCCATATCCATTGAATCTAGTTCCCAATCTCAATCCCATACCTGCAGCGATGAAGTTCATACCTGCAATGTTTGCTCTGAGTGGTCTTCCAAGATCCAGAATATCTCCCATCCTCTCATACTCATCATTAGTTTTGATGTTGCCATCGAACTGTTCGAGCATATACTCACATCGTTGTGATGCGTGTCTCCAATATGGATTGTCAGTTCTCTTGCTTAATGCATAGTGCATTGCTACAAAATGACTGAATCCAATGACTTCACGTTGTGCAGCGTAATTGAACCATTGTCGCTCAATACCTGACACATAACCCTGACGTCGATTTAAGACATCAACCAGTCTAAGGATATTCTCGTGTGTTGTCAATAGACCTGTGGATTCCAAGGGTTCAATGAATCCATATGACATCCCGATTGCTACACAATTCAACTCCCACGCTTTTTCTCTATATCCGTGCTTAATATCAATAGTCTTGATTTCATACTCATCAGGTTCTAAGTGGAATTCATTATCAATCCACATTTCGAATTCTTGTCTTGCTTCGGTTTCCATTGCGAACCGATCAGACCAACAATAACCAACTCCGATCCTATCCCACAGAGGAATAGTCCACATCCAACCACTATTAGCACCACGACAGTCTGTCACGTTGTGCATCAGTTTCTTTCTTGCACTCTGTGAGTAATAAGGAATGCGAGCAAAGAATGCTTTATTGTTTGGTAGATACTTCTCGAAACTGATATGTCTTACTGACATCATTTCTTCAATGAGTGCACCCTTGAATCCTGTGCAGTCAATGAATAGATCTCCCTGTACTCCTACCGTTTTCTTATCTTCTGATAGTTTAACTGCAAGTTGTTTGATGATTCTGTTGCTCTGAGCGGGTGATCCACCTGCCATCACATCCTTCACCATACCTCGCACATCGCCAATGATATGTGTGAATCTATCCTGTGAAGCAAACGGATAACATATGTCATTCTTTAAGAATTCTGCAAATCTGTCAGCATCAATATGGTATGCAGTATCACTAGCAAAATCAAAATCTCTGATCCTACCATCCTTATTGCCCCACATCTTGTTATGCTCTGCCATACAAGTATTGCCTGCCAAGTAATACTTCGCAAACAATTCTGGTGGGAACTCATCAGGATATAATCTTTGAAGATCGAAGAAATCTTGAATATCGTTCTTGCAATTATATAAATCTGCAGGTCCAAATGGATACTGGAACTTAGATCCAATTTCACGGAAGTCTGTGAACTGAATACTGTTCTTGAATGTTGCTCCTACTTTGGGCATCCACTCTTCATCTTTCAGACCGAGTGCACGCAAATATTTGTTAAACTGTCCGAGCGTTGATTCTCCTACTCCGACTGGTTTATGCTTTTTGGATTCGACCAGTACAACACTAATCCAAGGGCATAATTTCAATAGTGCTGCTGCTGTCATCCATCCAGATGACCCACCGCCAACCACTACAACATTGTTAACTTGCATAACTAAGAATCTTCTGTCTTATATAGGGTAGATTGATAATACTCTAAGGGTGTAGGATAGTCTGGATCTTGCCTTTTTAGAGCATCCTCAAACATATCGTTAAACTCAGGAATCTGGTATCCTTGCTCATTTGCAAGTATATCAAACCTATCTGGTATTATATCATATTCGTATCCTCCTAGCAAATATACAGCACCCTCTGACAAATAGTTTAGATTTTGAATCTGTTCGAATCTCTGTGTCAATACATCAGGGAACTCCGACTCAAAATTCATTTGATTGTAGTGTTTCCAGAATGGTGTATCATCACGAGGACTCAAACAATAGTGTGCCAATACAAAATCCTTGAATGATTTCAGTCTTCTCTTAGAACCCCAGTTGAACTGTTCTCTTATAAAACCATTGTAGTTATCTCTATTCTTAGGAAGCACACCGATTAAATTGAATAGGAACTCGTGAACTGAGAACAACCCACCTGATTCCAAAGGTTCAATAAAACCTGCTGCTAGTCCTATAGACACCACATTCTTTTTCCATATCTCCTTCCTTACACCTGTAGGGAATGCTAGTTTCTTGTAATACTGTTTATCTACACAATTTGGACAAATACCTTTACTATCTACAAGGTGTTTCTGAAACTCTTTTAGTGCACTCTCTTCGTCTTGATGACGGGATGAATAGACATAACCCGTTCCAATTCTTGACCACGTTGGTGCTTTCCATACCCATCCACTGCTCATTCCTGTGCAGTTTGTATGTGCAACCAGTTGTTCCTGTTTATCTGTATATTCTAATCTCGTCGTTATTGCTCTGTCGCATACCAATTCATCATTCCACGATTCCCACTCACTATCTACTGCATTAGTAAGTAGAGCATCGAACCCTGTGCAATCTATAAAAAGGTCATAGTTGTGCCAATCGCCACTAGAAAGACGAACTCCGCTAACCCCATCCACGCAGGATTTAACTTCGTGGACTGTATCTTCAATGAGTTTAACGCCTCTCGGAATTGCATAGTTGTGTTTAAGGTAGTCTGCGAATAAGATTGCATCGAAGTGGTAACCAACTCGAAATTTGAGGAGATCAGGGATGATTTTACCCTTTTCTACGCTCCGTATTACATCCGAGTATATCATACCAAACGTCATACTGTGGATGGGTTTCCCCTTTCTCCAAGTATAGTAATCCGCAATCGATGCAGGTCCATTCATATCCCCAAATGGGTAATGGAATGAACCATTGGGATTAAAGTTATCGAATCGTACGCTGTGCTTATATGTTGCATCACACTTAGGCATCCAGTCTGAATCCTCCAGACCCAGATACCGTACGAATGTATTAAAAAATTGCGTTGTCGCTTCTCCTACACCGATTCTAGGTTTCGTAGGTGACTCGATCAACACAATTTCTTTTGCATCACCAAAATGTTTTGCTAGTACACTAGCGGTCATCCACCCTGCACTGCCACCACCGACAATACAGATATTATCAAATTTCATACCAAGTTACAGTTCTTCGTAGGATCTTCCCCAGTTAGAATATCTCTCCCAACAAGGTTGTTCTTGTGATGAGATCTTGCAAGGTCTGTTGACTGAAGGTTCGACTGCATCAGACATAAACTCTGCAACTTCCTCTTCCGTCATCGACGGATCCATTGGTTCTTCTACTGAAGAAGGTGAAGTTGTATTGTCTTTAACTGTCTTAATATGGTTAAACCATAGTGCATCTGCACCTGCTAAGTCTCTACCTGCTACGAGGTCTTTGTAGAGCATATCTAATTGTGCTCCCACCTCACCATATGCAACTCTTCGAGTAGTTGCAGGGTCTGCATAAGTTTCTTCTCTCTTGACCCAGATCATATCCTCTGCTGAGGGTGACCACTCAAGAGTCCAAACCTTAGTAATATCATCGGGTGCATTCACCCACATCTGTGCACAACCACGACCAAGAAATAGTGCATATTCCTCCCCTGGTTCTACGATGTCAGCGACATACCCTGTGAAATCCATCAATGCTTTTTTCATCGTGTCCCCTTATTTGTAGTTGATAACAGTAACAACACCATACTTACCGTTTGAACCACGGAAACTATGGAAGTGACCACCTGAACCACCTGAACCATATGCCGAGTGATCTTGATGGTTATGACTGAAGTTTCCTCCATTGGGCCAACCTGCAGCAACAGATCCTCCAAAGTGAGATGGTCCTCCAGTTCCTCCACCGTGTGCAGCGTGGGACTGTCCACCACCACCCCAGATGTTAAGGTCTCCACCAGAACCGTTTCGTCCTAATCCACCTGAGTGAGAGTTGTTTCTGGCAGCACCGTGTCCTCCACCTGCTGACATATATGGACCGAATGAAGATGATCCTCCGTCTCCACCACGGTTGAAGTACCAAGTACCTCCACCGCCACCACCAATAGTGATACCAACGGATGAAATGTTTGCCACACTCATCACACGTTCAGAATAACCTCCTGCACCGCCTGATTCTCCGTGACCTGCACCTCCTCCTCCACCACCTTGACAGCGAACGTGGATGTATTTAACACCACTTGGTCTGTTCCAAGTACCGTTTCCTGTCCAAACTTGTAATGATGAAATATTTTCGGAACTAACATCTGTCCAAGACATTGATGATCCGTTTGTGGTAAGAAACTTACCTGCTTGACCTGAGACACTAGGCACAATCTGACTAGATGAACCTGAAATAGTTCCGTTAATAGTGATGTTACTAACAGTCAGCGTACCATTAGCAGTGATATTACCAGATGCGAGGGTAAAACCACCAATGCCAGACAGGTCTCTAATAGATGCTACTTTAAGTGTACTCATTTTTGCCTGTTAAAATTTCCTCGTTAGTTATTTATACAATTATGTAGGTGGCACAGGGCGTTCAAAACCAGAGGGTAAGAAAGGTTGATCTCTTTCCCATTGTTCGTCGTCAGGATAGTATCCTTCGTGATAAACAACTGTACCTGCAGGGTTCACTCTTTGAGTGGTTGGATCTTGATAATCAGGGATCTCAATATCTTCCCTATGCGTTAGTGTTTTAGTATTTGTGCCTGCCCACAAATTAACCGCATACTTCATTTCAGTATTCAGCATCGGTAATGATACTGTCAACTGATACTTAGTGTCAGATGAGATAATGTTCTCAAGTGACTGTTTGAAGATCTGTGTACCATCTGGTTCTGCAACTGAAATGCCGATCCTTAGACCGTTTGACCAATTCAAATTCCATTTACCAAAATCTCTTACACCGATCTTGATAGTGACGTCTCTAGATTTTAGAGTAGAAAATCCGCCACCAACACTTGTGTCTTCCCCTATATCGAAGACTACGGAAGCAACGTTATACTGTTCGTAATCGTTGTCTGCCGTTTTAGGGTCATTTACTGTTGCCATAATTTATACTAGGTAACCAAGAGTGACGATGCCATTACCACCATTGGGTTGTGCAGCACCTTGTCTGAATTGAGAAGAGTTCTCACCTGGGGTATTCCAGTCACCATTACTTATATACCCACCAGTATGGTATGGAGAAGAGATCCAAGATTGTCCTCCACCTCCCCCTGCTGCTCCATTGCAGTCACAACCTGGGTTTCCACCACACTGACCTGCGTTATATCCACCTCCACCGCCTCCGCCACCAGAAGCGTCATTCCCTGGTCTGCCACACTCATCTCCATTGGTATCACTGTTACCTCCCATTGCTCCACCCTGTGAACCACATTGTCCGTTTGCTCCTCTCTGTCCACCTGCTCCACCGTTTCCTGCACCACCACAACCTTCACGACCTCCTCCTCCACCACCGCCTGCTGCGACTTGGAGAATATTTCCTTCATTCATATTGACACCTAGAGGTGAGAAGAGCATAGATGCTGCTCCACCTCCTCCTCCACCTGCTGAACATCCACTACAAGAAGCGTGTGTACCACGTCCTCCTGAACCATATCCTGAACCATTAGTACCATTTCCACCGCCACCCCAACATCCGTAGCAACCGTTTCCTCCTCCACCGCCACCACCGACGTAAATTCTCATCCTACCACCTTCAGAAATCCAAGAACTTTGAACCTGAATCTCTCCATATGAAAAACCACCTGCACCACCATTTGCACCACCTTGTCCACCTCTACCACCTGCAGCACCCCACATCCAAGCGTATAGAGTTCCACCTGCACCACCACGAATGTATAGACTATTATCTCCTGTACTCGTAAACCTATGGAATCTAAAGTTTTTTCCTTCGTATGCTTGATCGAAAACAGTTCCGTTATCATCAGCAATAAGTCTAACCGCACCACCTCCGCCTGCCCCTGCTCCACGAGAACCTAAGGAAGAACCAAAGGGATTAAACATCCCAGAATATCCAATATTAGTTGACATAATTATGCTTGATAATAACCAGTAGCAGAACCCATCACAGTAAATGAATGGAAGTTAGTGTTAGGTGTATAGATGAGAGCAAATGATACAACAACATAAGTATCATCGCTTCCCCAAGAAGGTTGATTACCTCCTGACCAGTATATAGTTGTTGACTGTCCGTTTATATTGACTGAAGTTGGAATACCTTCACCACCCTGCTGTTTGATAGCAACCGTCATACCATATGCGTGTGCACCATCAGTAGGAACGTTAGTGAAACTGATAGTAAAGTTACCACCTCCTGTTTTGTTGATCCAGATAGAGTTTGAATTATTGTAGTCGTGGGTTATAGAACCACTTGTTGTGTAATAGTAAACGCTTTCTTTTGTTTCACCGTAATGAAGTGTACCAGTGAAAGTAGCGTGCTGTGACTCAATGTCAACGAACTCAGCGTAGGAAAGATCGTCGTCTCCAAGCATAGTCCACGATGCTCCATTTTCAATCGTGACTGTATAACCTGAATCGATTTGTATTGGACCTGCTGAAAAACCGTTTGTGAATTCTACACCGCCGTTTGCAGTTGGACCAACAGTTAAGTTCTCTGAAATATTTGTACCGTTAGTTCTAATGATAGAACCTTCACCAATAGCAGGACCACCTCCACCAACATCAGTCCAACCAGGGTTACCTTGATTGGCATCCTGTTTGTAGATCTGTGCCATATCCTCGGTACTATTGTAGATCAAAGTACCAAAGGCAGGAGTTCCCAGAGCATTAACTGCTGACTGGTTCAGTGCGGGTAGATTTAGTTGTTCGGAAATAGACCACGCTTCGACCAAACCTCTGGTCGTCGCCTGTATCTGATTACCATTAATCTTTGTTGACATAGGATCCTACTACTTCCTGTTACTATTTAGATGACCAACTCCCTGATCTGGATCACATCACCAGTAGAAGGGGGTGTACCGATTGAGAAGTCAACAGAGTTACCGCTGACTTGGTAGTCAGTTCCTGGGATTTGAGCAACACCATTCAAGAATACAAGAACAGAATAAGAGGTGTGCCCTGGGGAAATTGCAAAGGATGATGTAGATCCGTTGCCATTGTATGTGACCCCGTTGTTATTGTTAGCAAGACCCGTTGCAAGTCTATACTTATCAGCAGAACCATACTTACCAGTAACATCAAGGTCACCAGAAATGAATGTGTTACCACTGATCTTCATTCTATTGGAAGCATCAGGTGCCATTCCAATACCATAGTTAGTAACACCTGAGAACCTACGAGCAGTGATAGGTCCAGTATCTGTCATACCGAACTTGTACCACACACCTGCATCATAGATCCAACCAAGTGAATCACCTGCCTGCCAGTCAATGTTATAGATAATATCACCATCATTAAATGCCAATGCAGAGTCAATATCTGGTTGACCTGACCCATCATCTTCTGCAAGGAACGTCTGCTTTAGTACAGTTCCATCGTCGTTGGAGTAAGTCAACTTCAGAGTCTGAATATTCTCCTGAGCAGTAATTCTCTTTTGGAATGTAACTGGACCAGAGAAGACTGATTCTAACTGGTTGGATGCACCACCAATAACAGTCAACTTATCAGTAAGAACGATCTCGGAGAAGGTTTCAATAGTTGTTCCTTCTTCACCCAAGACGTTCAACTGTGCAATATCTTCGTTGGTGATCTGACCTGTAACTGGGTTGATAACTTGGTTACCAACGAATAGTTCACCGTCAGAGTTAACACCTGAGTAGTATGCAACACCTGCTGCTTCTTTCAGAGACTGTGACAGTCTGACCTGTGCAGGTGATAGAACTTCCACCTGTGTAGATGGGAACGCTGTTGAGTAGTTCCCTGGTCCGAAACCAAGATACTCAAACGTATGTCCAGATGCTCTAAGGATGGAGTATCTTCGTAGTTCACATAGAATAGGTGCTACTGAGTTATCAGCATTCAGTTTCAGAGGGATCTTTCTCTCTTCTTCATCACCAAGACGTCCTGTAACAACAATACTATTCAGTGTATTAGATGTTGTGTTATATCCTAAGTTGTTTTCCTGTTCAAGTAAGAAGAACTGTGTTGTTTCTTTGGTGATAGAAAGTTTGGTATTCTGATTAGGTGTTGGTGAAGCACCGTCAGTTGTAGTAACAACACCAAGTACATCGTTGTCAGCAACTGATACAGCAGGACCTGGGTCTGCAACTGGGTTATCTCTATCAAATGCGGGATATAGATCGACTGTTTGTTGAGAGAATGCAAAGTCATCGAAGTTAGAAGTTGAAGGTGAAACCGACGCATTCAAGAATGTAAGATAATAGATACCATCCCTGACACCTCTTTCAAACTCTTGATAGGTTTCTACTTCATAGATGTAATATGTTTTGTCATATGCAGGTGAGTTAGTCTCTGAAGATCTAGGTTGTACCACGAAACCAGTAATGGGTTGTCTAGGAATCGGGAATGCATCCTTGTCCAGTACATATCTAAATCTGTAGATTCTATCTTTGAGGTCTCTTGCGTCGGGTACTCTTCTAATGAATGATGTGGGTGTGAATCCAAGATTTTGATACTGACTATTTGCGATTAGAGTTGTATAGATGTCATTCTGGTTTGAGTCAACCTGAAGATACCAGTTGGACTGGTTGGCATCATACTTGATAGGTGAGTTGTCATCACCTGGGGATGTACCTGTGACATCCTGTCCAGATGGATCAATCTTCGCTGTGTGAGTTGTAGGTGAGTTCGCACCTGAAGCGATCAACAGAACGTTAATCTTGTCAGGAAGTGTAGGTGAATCTCTACGAGCACCAATGGTATAACCCTGAATCTTAGAAGGGGGTTTCGCATTCTCGTTTGTGTATCCGTAGAGATATAGTTTAGTTGGGTCTGCTGCAGCACGAATCTTGTTAATATCAAATGTAACCCAGTTGATAGAGATCTCTGCTACGTCTGATATATCCTTGGGGGGTATGACGTGGGTGATCTGTCCTGCTTTGTCTTTTGTGAATGCTGCTGATTTGAATCCTTTGGAACGAAGACTTGTATTTCCGAAATTACTGTTTGAGTTAGTAATCGAAAGGTCGCCACCGCTATCGCTAAAGAAATGATCACCAAATCCAACAGCAAAGACAGAAACAACCTGAATGAACGAGTCGTTTGATGCTCTGATATGGACGTGACGCCATCCTTTGCGGTACTTACAAAGTCCGTTAATGTGTGCACCAGAACCTGAAGCTTGTGCTTCATAGTTTCCAGTAGAGGGGTTGTATAAAACGAATGCTCTGTCATCTTTCTGAAGTGAGATACCAGTGAACTGGGCAACCACCATCGATTTGAAACCAGTTGCCTTTGAACCATCTGCGTGCATACCACAAATACCCCACACTGAGCGGAGTGAGCAGTTGAACACATATGGTGATGCAGAGTCAACAGTATCAATTTCAACCTTCACCAACACGTTGGATCCGATTGCATTACCTGACGGTTCTGCTGACATCTGATACGTGAACTGATTACCTTGTGCTGAGGTAACTAGGAATGATCCGTTGTATAGATTAGAGTCCGCTTCAGTCGGTCCTGTTACACCTGAAATATTAACAGCAACACCAACTGAGAATCCGTGGTTGACAGGGTTGTCCTGAATATCAACTGTAAATGCTGTAGCAGTCTGACCGTTTCTAATGATCTGAGAAACTCGGAATTCGTCGGAGATCGGACCAACGATTCTGTTTTCCTCGACCCTTGCCTGTAACTGGTCTTGTGCGATAGTACCAGAGGTATCTGGAATTGTTGCGTATGCCTTTGAGATCTTTTGATAGAATAGATCTAGGTCATTAACCGTAGCATACTCAAAACAAGTAATCTTGTGGTGTGAGAAGTTAGGTGCAATGGTATCTGCAACATCTCCTCTATAATATACACCGTTATTGTCCCCATCAAAGAAGGACATCTGCCAGAAATAAGTACCACCAGTCAGTCTGAAGATTGCTGACGCTGTTGGTTCGTTTGCACCTGTGATACCAAGTGATGCGTTAATAGTAGGATATGGAACATACTTAGGAATGATCTTAGTTCTTCTAAGGTCAGATCCCACAACAGAACAACCCCTTGGGACGATGATACCACCATCTACGGAGTTGAACTTGTAAAGAATATTGTTAGGAGAAGTGAGATCAAAGTTAGTGTTCTCGTCAAATGGTGTGATCTCGTTAAAATTACTTGTCCCTGGTCTGTTATCTAGAACGTATTCGGAAGGGTAAAGGTATATACTGAAAGCGTCAAATTCGTCATTACTAAGTCCAACTCTATATGAAAATCTCGATACCTCAAGGAAGGCACGTTGCAACGTCTTAAATGGACGCAATGCTGAGTTACCTCGGTTGTCATATGCATCCGATGCATCAAAGTCGTCAGGGTTGACGTATATAATACGACCCGTCCTAGACGTGATGATATTTTTAAGACGTGTTAGTGCCATCTATGGGAGTCCTTCTATATGGTTATTTATTCAGGTTCTGGATTAGGGTGCAGCACCACCGCCACCACCTGCGCCACCACCACCTGCTGCTGCTTGGTTGTACTGATCAGGTAGGAAATCGTTGACTTGGTTCTCAAATCCATTCACTTGGAATGATAGATCTGCACTTGATGCATAGACCACGATATGTGAATTAGGTCCTACAACAATTCCACTGTGTTTGTTGGCACCATTTGCACCGATAGCAAAGTCATAATAAATGTAATCTTCCGTGGCAAGATCTGACGGTTGCGTGACCGAGTTAACAGTAACGGTACTTCTTTCACCACCCTGCTCAGGTGGTGTATCTACAAATGTATCGGATCCTGCAAATGCTGCAGACCCAGGTCCAAGAGAGACTGATAGGACTGGTGCAGTCCAGTCGGTAACCCAACCATACTTACCACCAGTTACAGTACCAACTGTGATTGTTGATGTACCAACCAAGAAAGTATCACCAGTAACCCAAGTTCCTACGATGTCGTAGAGAAGAATCTCAGTGTACTGTGGATCTTGAACGATAGTTAGTGCAGCAGAATATACTGTACTACCTTGAGTTGAAGCAGTTCCCTCAGCGTAGTAATACAGTGGGTTTGGTGACTGAGTATCAGGAATAATATCGATGATACCGTCCGTGCCTGCAGTACCAGACTTCGTTACGCCAGTTGTGTACTCAGTACCCGCAACTGGAGTTGCTCCTGTACCCTCTTGTGTATCAGAGAATCTAAGAGGAAGTGAAGTGTTTGATGAATCTGACTGATCAAATCTATATGTTCTCTCAACATCCATCGAGAATGTAGAAGGAACGACCTCCTGTCCTGCAACTGTGCCCCACACAAATCCAGTTGTGTAGATAGCACTTGCAGTTGCAGTGAACTGAGTATCAACAGTAGCAGCAGAAGTACCACCTGTGAGAGTTTCAGCAGCATCAAACCAGTTGACCATCGCCTGACTTCCTTGTGACATAGGAATCACAGTTGCACCATCAGCGTGTGCAGCGTCAGTAGTTCCGAACTGTCCTCTAGTAACTGAGAGGTCATTACCAGTAACACCAGTAACAAGCATAATCTCGTTACCAACACGAATATACTGACCAGACACAACCACAGTTGCATCAGTAACAGTCAGTGTAGTGTCTGCTACTTGGAACTGTGCACCTTCGTTGATAGTGGTAGTTGTACCTGCATCCTGATAGAAGGAAACCATCTGTCCTGATCTGTGTGCAGCAGCAGATGTACCAAACTGTGCTCGTGTGACAGTTACGTTAGCACCACCAGTTGTACCACTGTAGAAAGTAGGAGTACCAACTTGAATAATCTCAGGGGTATATCCGTTTACACCATCTGATAGAACGAAATATGAAGAACCAACAGATGCTGAACCATCAGATACTTTCAGTGTAGTAGCACCAGAAGCGATGTCTGCAATCTCGATACTCATTGTGGTCCCGATACCACGGAATGTAGCAGTGACACCTGAAGTACCACCAGTTACAGTTTCACCGCCCTGAAACGTTCCTGAGATACCAGTTGAATCAATACCAATAGAAGTATATGTCTTTACCTTCACATAGTTTGTGATAACGCTTGTATCTACAACAACGTCCAAGACTGATGCCGTTTTAGCAAAGTCTGAAGAAGCAATACCTAAACCAGGGGTTGCATCGGATCTAGAAATCCCAGGTGCAATCTCAAGTTTGTATGTAGAAACTGGGTTGCCTCTATTAAACTTGTAATTACTTGCGTTGAGAGTTAGTTGCTGTGTGTAGTCCTTGAGACCAACACGATATGTCGCTGCGGATCCACCTCTTTCCGCTGCGAGTAGTACAGTGGATGCTGTCGTCAACGCATCGGTTGAGTACAGCACAGTATTTGTTGTTGCTGCAGGGGCGGATGCAGCGAGTCTACCTGCGCTCATTTTTTAGAAACCAGAGAAAAAGTGTTGTTGTAATCTTAATCTACCACCAAGATCGGGAGCAGAAATTGAACCACCGAAACTAACACCAAGAGTTGTAACGTTTTCGGTTGATAGCAGCGTCGCATCAGCATTCGGGAATCTGATTGAACGTGTGCCTTCTACATTATCTAGGACAAAATTAATCTTGTTCTGATCGTTATCTCCACTGATAAGTTGGAGACCGATAACAGATTTATTTTCAATAACTTGTTGTGCCTTCTCAGTAAGAACTACATTGTTCTCAGAGATAGGTACGTTTAGATTGTTATGTGGGAATGAATAACGTAAGAGTGTTGTTCCTGAGATAGCAGAGAGATCAAACTGGATACGTTTAGTAACGTCAGTTCCATCTGCGAATCTAGGATCAGCATATTCTTTGTTTTTGAATACCTGTGATGCCTCAGTACCTGCGACAGTAAGTGACTGGTCGGGGAATGTGACAATACGATTAGAAGTTACATCACCAGATTGGAATGTGACTTGTGGTGTCGGATTCTCAGGGTCTCCAGACTCAATGTTACTGATTGAGGGATTAATAAAGTTTTTATTACTAACATTCTGTTGAGTAATAGTATCAAGAAGTGTTGATTGTGCAACACCAGAACCATAGTCAGGTAATCTATAAATGTGAGTTCCAGGGGATTCCCAAGAGTCACACTCAAATAACGCGATTTTAGATGTGTCAGATGATCCAGTAACCCTCAAGTCACCATCTTTGATGATGATTGTCTTGCTACTTAGAGTCTGAGCAGTATCATTACCAACAAGAGTTGTTGATGTAAAGTTACCTGTGCTTGGAAGTGCGAAGGTACGAATACCTGCACCAGTAGAAACACCAGAGACTTCAAATTTTGCTTTCTTGTCTGGGTTCTGGTCATCTGCAATCAGCAGGTTGACATCTTGGAACTCAGCAGGTCCATTGACTAGGAATCTACCAGATCCCTGTGGACGCATATCGATGTTTACGTTGGCACTTGTAGTATCCCCCGCAATCATCCTGATCGTAGCAGAACCGTCAGCGTTAGGTTGCTTTCTATAGTACATACTTGATGTACCAAAAGCAATACCTATCTCATCATATGCATTCTGATATAGTCCTGTGTCCCTGTCCAAATCGAACGCTAGTCCAGGTTGGGACTGACTTCCTGCCGATACACCTTTGAAAAGTTGATTAATTTTTGCTTTTCTATTCGGAATCAGAGGGTCAGAAATCACAACGGGAAGGATTGCCTCTCCCGTAAGCACGGCATCTGCCAGAGTCTCTAATTGTGAAATTCTTTTTGTTCCCACTTAACTCAGGCGCTATTTTATACAATCTTATTTATACACGTTGGAGATAGAGGTGTTGAAGCGTACCTTTTAGACTACCAATGTGTCGTGCACCAATCGAAATTTGTGGATATTCTGCATCTGAACCAAATTCCTGTTCAAATGCTTTCTGTGTGAAGTGTAAACCTAGTTTATATGTCTGGAAATCAAAATTATTTGCGTTTAGCAGTTGTTCTGCTCTCTCACATTCTTGTGAACCATTGCTATAAAGGACAGCATTTGGGTACGTCATTCGTTTTTCGATTGGTAATACTATTTACTCAAATAATGCTTTCATAATAAACTCCTTTGACAGTTCTGGACTGCCAAAGAGAGTCAACTGAATACCTTCAGCATCTACGAATCGGTCGTCCTCTTCGTTCTTTCGATGATGCTGCCAGTAATATGTTCCATCTTCTCTACGATATAACCAACTAGTGTCGTGTGAACTGATGGGGAATACAGCGATGCACGTTTGTTTGTGTTGCCAACACGGATCAAGTGCTCTCTTTTCATACTCGGTCACTCTGGTTTGTGGTCTTTGAATTTGTCGTGGTTTCCGTCCCCAGGCATTTTACCATAAGCGACGTACTCGATTGCCTGTAAAGAACCCTCAAGTCTTTTGAGGTCATTCTCATTTTTAACATACTCATCATAGGACTTTTGTAACTCTGCATTTCTCGCTGAGAGTTGCATAGTACGCTTTGTGAAGCGTTGGATGAGTTGTTCGTAATTTTCTACTTTCTTCATTTCTTATGGTCGTGAGCGATTCCTAGTTCGTGCATTCTTGCGTGTTCTTTGATCTCAT
>CETQ01127838.1_pt1 | contig 27449 bp, 27 predicted proteins | sample 531261 | NCBI WGS metagenome assembly CETQ01 (sample SAMEA2622376, study PRJEB7988) | marine metagenome | biome: marine biome (ENVO:00000447); feature: surface water layer (ENVO:00002042); material: "saline water (ENVO:00002010), including plankton (ENVO:xxxxxxxx)" | depth 5 m
CGGCTTCGCCATTATAGCCTGCCTGTTTGTGCCCCATATTTAGAAGTTATGTTGCTAGAAGAAGTATGAACAGTAGAAAATATTGGACACCTGGAAATTACATCCAAATACCTCTAGACGACAATAGATATTGTTACGGGGTAGTAACGATCACTGAGAGGCTAGCTTTTGTGGATTATTGTGATGCTAAAGCGCTCGAACCGGATGAAATAGTCGCGCTTCCCATATTGTTTGAAATCTCTGCAGCCAAATATACTATTGGAAAAAACGGTTGGTTAGTTGCGGGTAAAGCAGATTTAAATGAAAGGTTTGAAACCAAACCATTCTTTTATAAGAAAGATATTATTAGCGGCAAATACAGTATTGTAGACTCCACATGGATGAACGAAGTTCCTGCTACAGAAACTGAATGTCAGAATCTGGAAAAAGCTGCTGTCTGGGAACCTTGTCATATCGAAGATAGACTTAGACAGCACTTCGGGATTCAATAGCGCAACATAACAAACCAAGTCAGCGGGACACTAACACGTAGGCTCCCGTCACTTCGTTCCGTATTATAGCCTACGTGTTATTGCCCCTGCTTGGGGCGTTGATGTCCGCTTTAGCAAATTTATTACTCCCAGAGTGAGTTTGGTGGTCTTTATGGAAATGACCGCTTTTGACCAAAAGCGGCGAGTGCTCTAATTTAGAGTGTTGCCCGGCGCTTTTCCTCTTCAATTGTACGTTGTTGAGCTTGCTCAATTAATTGTTCAATGGAAGCTTGTAGTGCCAATAGCTTGTCCCGTTTTTCCATGTTGCTAAAAGTACTATCGCTACGTACAGCTTCCATTTTTTCTTCGAGTTCTTTTATTTTGTCACGCTCAATGCCGAGTCGGGCATCCAGTAACAATTGATTAATTTGCTGTTGTCGTGATAAGGGAGACTTCGGGGTAGAGACTTCCGGGGTAGTCGTTTCGGCGTTAGTCACCTGTTCGCTAATTGCATTGCCCTGTGTAGTCGCCACGCGAGTTGGTGTTAATCCCGCAGCAGGAAGAGTCGTAATAGCACTAAAAAAACGCTCATAAACCTGATTAAGCATTTTGTTGTAAGACGTCCAACCTTCCATGTTTATCCTAAACTGCAGGTTTGACCGGGCATAATCATACAGCGCCTTTATATTGGTCTGATTCCATTGTTGTTCGGGAGGCAAGGCTGCTTTAGGGCTGACTTCCGGTAAATCAATATGAACCCCGTATACCATATGATGCATGGTTAGGGCTAAGGTGGCTTTGTCGGATTCAGATAGTTCCGCAGTAGCTTTCTGCCAGGCTGCTTTTACCCTTGCCGGCGCATTAACAGGCGGGAAATGAATCGTTTTGCCTTCGCCCACTTCGACCAAGCCATCATTATTTAAATCAACCAAATCGGAGCCATCAGGTTGGCTTAATAAGTTTTGGGCTCCCTCCTGAGAGAGTGCTGAAATCTGAATCGGTCGGGCCAAACTGTGGGCTTTTTGTACCAACTTTAATTCATCTTGCGATAAGGCTGCAAAAAACTGAGTGGCGGGTTTCTGTTGTCCGGCCGCGCGCGATAATATAGCGGCAAAACCGGTAATCTCCTGCTGATTCAGTTGGCGGGTTTGCAAGCGTTCGACAGACGTTGCCGATAATATTGTAACGCCATAGTTCATATTGTTTCCCCGGCCAATCCAGCCTGTTTACTTGTGAAAGAGATATACCCAGCCTATAACAACAATACAAAGAGCAGGCGTTCAATGATGTGATATCCGCTTCTTACCTTTTGTTATAAATTGATATCGAAATCTATTGGTAGTCTTTGATTTTATGAAGATAATCTGGACCAGTCTATTTTGTCCTTATAGCTTTGTGGTTGCTGGTCAATCGATTGCATTACTTTTTCCAGTATCTTAGCTGCCGGGGTGCCTTTCTCTCGTTCTTGAGCAATTAAAATTTCATTTCGTTTAATCAATGACTCGTTCTGGCTGGCAAAGAGAGCCTCACTTGCATCTGTTACTGGCCGACCCGTTGCGGTGTAAGTTGCTCCTTCACCTGTAGCCATATCCAGATTTGAGATATCGATTAAAGGGTTATTAAGTCCGTATGTGAAAGCCGCAAGCATTTCTTCTGCTTTTTGTTCGTTTTGACTGGCCACTTTCATCACAAAACTATTCGAAAACTCTCTATTTTTTTCCTGCGCAGCCAGGTCTAACGCTGGCTTTGACAGTGTGACTTTATCCCCCTGGCTTGTTGATGCTTCATTAGGGACATTTTGTTGCTTTGTTTCAGACTGCTTATATGCCTGTATAGGAGTTGTTGAGTAACTGGATGATATGAGCATAAGTTTGCCGAACTAATAATTGATGATAGTGTAGAGCAATTCTTAGACCAAAACTGAGCACTGATTAACGGGAGCTGTAATCAGGCTATTTTGTGCATAAGTAGCCTCGCACGAATGCCCGCTTGTTTTAATAGGAGAGAGGCTTTTAGATATCTGAAGTTATCTAACTGATTAACGTTTAGGCAAAACTCTTCCGTTTAACGGCAGGCATTGTCCTTTATAAGTGTCTATAACTCCCACTTCCCTGTCGTTTGATGTTTTAGCGCCTAAAAATCGCTTTACGTTCATAGAAGCATAACATGAACATGTCCGCTTCTGACCAAAAGCTGAAGTGTCAGAACAGATAGAGTCCTACATTATTTTTTGCCTGATTCAGTTGGAACTTATTCAGTTAAGGCCCTGCTCAACGTCATTTCAGTCATATAGATATTCCAATTTTCTGTAATTATTAATACTCAACGATTCATTCCCGGATTCACTCTGTTTTAGCATATACTCCGCCCCAAACTGGAAAAAACCTTCGCGTAGGGGATTTACCGCTAATGGATTATGAACTATTACATAATCACTCCCAACTTCAGATGGCCTTGACCATGGAGAGCTTTCTGAAAACAGAAGAGCGCTAATATTTGCATATTCTTTCGAACGAAAGAAATTCGTGTGTATTGAATGGTTATTGTACTTAGCTATTTCCGGTCGATATTCAATTTGTCTGGATTCAATTGCTCCTGTAGCTTTGTCAAAAATAAACTTGTCGCTACCACCCTCAAACACAGCTTTTAGAATTCTGGGCGTCAAGTCATCGAGCCCTGGCCCCGGCGTGAGGAGTGAACCGTTGACAGCAATTATAAATGGTTCATTCTTATTACATATACCCTGTTCTAAATATTGCCTATGTTTCCTGTGTTTATCATAAATAGTGCTGGTTAACCTGAGTATGATTTTTTCACTATCAATACGCTGTATATGACCTGGCTGGACATGTTTGATTTTATCTAATGTGTTTCCAATAGTTGCGCAGACTGCTTCAACCCAGAAAGCTATCTTATCTAGTTTGCAAAATACATCTGTTTCGCCCTTTACGGCACACTATTGCAAATGAAAAAGCAATAGTAATCGTAATCAAAAAAGCTTACCAGCCACATGCAACTGGCAAGCTTTGACTATCACTGTAATCTAGCGTTTAGGTGTTGCATTACCGCGTCCACCACCCGATTTATTACCAGTTTTACTTGGTGCATTTTTAAGACTCATGATATTACTCCTTATATACCTCATTAATGTAGTTTAATAATTTAAGTGATGAGGAAGCACTTAAAATCAGAGAACAATAGCGCCGGGAATAAATCCGCCTTTTTCTGCGATCGCCATTTTTAAATCGTTTTCCTGAGACGTTTCCACTTGAAGAAATGCCTGTAATTGTTGGAAGAGGCCGATGATGTTATCTGCACTCAAATGACGAATGACAGCTTGCCGGGTACCGTAGCCCCAGGACTCAGTTAATTTCGCTCGATATTGAAGATCCTCATTCAGGTAGAGTTCAAGGGTGACGCTCTTGAGAACTGACCTCGAAAGAATGGCATTTAAGTACAACTCATTATCCTTTGGCTTATTGATGTCTTTATCCGGATAGACAACGGTATCCAATGCTCTGGATAATGTTTTGGAGAAAAGTTGTACCGGAGGAGGGGACATATCAAAATCCAAGGCATCAATTGTTATTATTGGGGAGCCTGTTAAGACAATTTCGTGCATGTTATCCGGCAGCGTCGGTATTTTGGTCGGGGTACCATTTACTACTGAAAAATCTTTATCAATGCTGTAGTAATAGCCAAGCAAATGAAAAAGTGGATTATCAAATTGTGAAATGTAGGTTTTTCTCCATTCATCTGAGCACTGTTTAAGTTGCCGATGCTTTGGTTCAACAAGGGTGTAAGATCCAATGGTACGTAAATCAATTTTTGACATGAAATCCAAATAGTCGCTATACCATTTTTGATAAGCATCCCCTTTCAACTGCTGATCAAGCCAGTTGAGTACTTTACCTTTAAGTTCTGGAGGGCAATGGACCACTTGGCGTTGGCCAATAACTTCTACATTTACAGAATCGGCAATACCCTGTAAGACATCCTGATTAGAGAAGTATTCACCAAGGTGAGACTTTATTGCGATCATTTGCCTTTGTTCTACATCAGCAATGTATTGATCGACTGAATTATAAAGGGCGGCAGTTAAATAACGGCCCGGCGCGCTCTTAGGTTGGCCATACTGGTCAATAAGCCGACGCATATTAGTCGGAGATAATGTTGACTCCCCTGATTTGTACTTAGAAATATTACTGGCATCAATCTCAAGATAATCTGCAATTTCACGCTCTCTACCACCTTCAAAGCGCACTCTATTTACAGCTTGGGCAATAACCGCCATCGAATACTGTTTAGTTATATTCATAAAAACCTACCAACTCATGTTGAACGATGACGTCATTCAAGCTTACGAATAGGTGGTCTGTAAATGAGTAATTTACTCAATATTGCTCAATTAGTTGAGTTTGCGGGGTGGAGGGCGTGAAATTGGCGGAAAATCGGTCTCAACTAAAGAAGTGGAATTTTATTTACAGAACGTCACTTTTTGGTAAATTCATCACAGTTTTCCATTATTTGATACCCTTCACGCTTCGCAACGTGTGCAGTAAGGGCTATTGGAAGAGATTTAGCCCGGGGAGTGAAGGCGCATAACACGGGGAAAGCTTTCATACTTGTGGGATCCTTCACATAGGGTACCAACCCATTCTTGCCTTCAATACGTAACATATCCTTTAGGTTGATCCCCCCAAATGCGTTCCTTGCAAGAGGGTCGAATTTTTCATCTTGGCCCCATAAGCCAACCTTGCTTTCAGAAGCCGCGTAAGCCTGGTCAATAAGAGATACTGGTGGGTTCGTCGCCATATTAACCATGGCCAGGCCTTCTTTAACCATCATCGAATTAATACTTTTTTGCTTGGTGTCCCGCATAAGGACTGGTTGCACCCTCGCGTGCCGGCCATACGACACGACCGTAAACTGAAACCAATCACCAACATAGCCCTTTAAATGGGCATTTACAGCCTCAAAATAGGGCTCGGTGCGAACAGGCGTTGAAATATAAGCTAAAGACAGAATACGCAAGTTGCCTTTAGCGTCACCAACCGTTAACACGTTATGCCCATCTACCTTTAGCACTCTTCCTAGAAACTGTAAATCAGGCTCATCGGCATGAGCCTGAGTGAAAAACAGCGAGAACATGATGAGGTATCGACTAATCTTCATGATTTTCTCCCGCGGTTTTATCGGCATTTTCGTACTCTTTAATTCGAAAATGGCAAATTAATTTTAAGAACACAGTGAACCCCATAAATGCAGTGATGGCATTGAATTCAAACGCCCCGGTAACGTATAAAATACAAATCAATGCAAACGTCACCGTCAGAAAAGGATTAAGCTTTTGCCTGTAATCCCGCCATTGCTGTGCTTGGTGCTTAGAAGCATGATCGTGCAGATATTCAACAGCCATTAGTTCACCTATAGAAATTGAATCAAATCAAGACAACAATCCATCCACTGATAAATCAGGTAACTGGCATGACCTTGTTGTTCGGCCCCTCGCCAAATACCCCACGAAAATGACGTCTGGCCGCTTGGATGTGTACAAGTCCCATTCAGACTGTTCATACGGACTTCTTCTATCTGATTAGCTGATATATTGCCTGTACGTACGGCAGAGCCTCCAACACTGACGGAACCGGTACCGTCTGGTTGTGTGGCGCCATCACTCATCGAGTCACCACAGCCGTTTTCTCCGGCACATATTGATTCGTCAGAGCCGGCTTCAGTGTGTGGCCAGACCTGCTGCCACCGATACATAGATTTTTTCAAGAATGGCATTTTGCGAGCGTTGCACACGGCATCTTCGCCCATAGTGCGTTCAAGCATCCCGATCCGTGACAAGAAATACAGCGCCCTATGAGCAATTAACGATTTCGCTTCCACTTTATTCGACTCAGCACCAGTGTGGCCGGTAATCGGATAAGTGTAGCCATAACACCCCTGAGCCATTATTAATTCATCAATGGGCGAACCTGCAGATGCTGCAACACAGTCCACCGGGAGAAATGGCAAGGATAGAGGTGAAGCAAACAAAATGGACTCAGGTACGAGAAATGCTGATAACTGAGAGTCGTAATGATGAGGTAGCGTTTCCGATAACCACAATAAATCATACGAAACATAGCCAGAACGGTCGCAAGTAAATTCGTTAAGTGTTTCGAGAATGTGCATTAATGGGAAACTGGCCAAGTGCCAGGACCACAAAGACTGATTACTGGCACTTTCGACATCAACATCGCTATTATCTTCGTTTCCGATATTAAACCGGGAAGTCAGGCCGAGTTGACTGGCCAGTTCAAGGCCATTCAATTCAGGGAAACAGTAGGGCTTTTTTGTAACAGTTAAGAGATACTTCGGTGCATAGTAACCTGTGGTTACACCGACTTTTGGAAGCTCACCAGCAGAAAGGTCGCCACTGCATGCACAAGTTCTATCAGTATTTCGGTCACCGGGTGCATACCTGGTTTTACCGAACAACGTCACTCCTGCAATTTGAAGTGGGAATACACCTTCCCAACACACATCGGTAATCATTTTAGTGCCAATCAAGTCACTCGAGGGACAAAGCACTTCGCCGACATCAATAGCGTCTGTGGCCTCTAGTGCTGCAGAAGGAGTAGCCAAGGAGATGCAAACAAAAGACAGGGTTAAATACTTAATCAGATTCATGAGGGTTGTCCTTGCTCAAGTTTTCATGGTGCTTTTCAACTTCGATGGTGAGCTGGTTACCTGTTTGGTATGCCAAGGCTGGAATAGCCTCTATGTTGAAACGGTCGACCATTAACTGATTAATCTGAGAGATATAGCCGAATTCACTAATGAACTGCGTCAACTTTTCAGCTTCGGGCATTGTGGATGAAAAAATTCGTAATTGAGGGTGTGCTGAGAGCCATTTCCGGGCCAATGCCAAATGACTTGGTTTCGATAAATCGACGAAAGCATAGGTATCTTCTAAAGGTAAGTGTTCCAGTGTATTCACCTTATCGCCTTTCCTGGCAAACACGGTGCCCTCGAATGTCAGATCCTGCTCTACGGTATAAATCGGTGTGAAAACATAGGAATAACGTCGTTCAGAGAAAGGGACATTGACGATAGCTGGCTTGGCCGAAACCGCCTTCTTCCTCATTTCTTTCACTGGATCTCCATTCTCAAATTGGGCGCTCATACGCTCTTGGAGGAGAGTGATCATATTGGGCTCTTCAATGTCATATGTTCGACCCAATGCTTCAAAGACATCATAGTCTTGAAGTGCATACGCAGTAGCCTGTGACAATGACATCTCACCAAGGACCTTCCGCCAACCCTTTTCGGTATGTATCGCGAACATTGGAACTTTAGTGATATCAAGTCGCATAAAAATGGTTGGGTCGATGACAATAGCGTATGAACCTTTGTTGTCATCTGGCATTGACTGTTCCAGCGCTAATGCTAATTTCGCAAACTCGCCGGGTTTAGCGCCTTGAAGAGCCAAGACAACACGCTTGTCACTGTGCTCATTGGCCAACGAGGCCAGCATATTGGTAAACCATCGCTCAGGCATAGACATCGACACGGCGATGTAGGCATAAACGTCGTCACCATATCGAGTTTCTTTATAGGTTTTTGCCTGCTCATTCGCTTTCTGCATAGCAGCTGACATGTATCCATCATCACCATATTCCCCACCGGTCCCAAACTTCGCATAATCAGGGGTGGCGAGAGCCCGTTCGATATCTGAAGAGTTCAATTCATAAGGACGTTGCGATTGTTCGATAGCAGACTTCGCAGCCTCGGATTGACTATCTTTAGCTTGATTATTGGCATCAGCTATCTCTTTGGCCCATTTGTGGAGTTTTGGATCGGATGACGCCTGCTCAGAAAGCTTCGGCTTCGCAAACTGACTTACATGTGAGTTTTTTTCTTTGGAAATTTTGTCAGCAAGATTAGCCAGATCCTGATCGATAACCGGAGTCTTCGGTAAGCGTTCCTGACCAGGGATTTCTGTTTGGCCAATCGCAAACCCGGTAACAAATAGGAGTGAAAGGAACGTTCTATAGTACGGCATATGCATGGGCCTCAATCTGTCCTAAGGTTGCCGGCCCAAAATAACGACTATCCAGGGTTGTATCCGACGTACCGGCAATCCATATTTCTGATTTTTGAAGAACATACTTACCTGTATGAGCAGGTTGTTTATCAGATGCCAGCTTTCCGTAGAAAACATCATTAATAAAAAGGGTTCGCTGAGACTGATCGATAAAGACCACGTCTCCCTCAATAGCAACTACCATCTTTAACAGATACGTCTTCTCATCGAAGTAACTGTTGTAATTGGCACCATTAAGTTTGACCAGTGACCCTTTATGGATGTTTTCCGGGTGAACGTCGCTATCCAATATCCAAAGCACTTGAGGCAAACACCGAATTACGTTTTGAGTTTCAAAGGCAATGGAATAACTGCTATAGGCTAAGGCTGAACCCAAAGAAAAGGTCACGGCACAAAATGCCGTTGCTTTGACGACGAATTTGCGGTTAAAACACCGTTTTAAATAAGCCGTGAATTTACTCTTCCACATGCTATTTTACCCCTACGGGCTTATTAACCTTTTGGCCGTTCATGAATTGCTGAAGAGCTTCGGCACTAACTTCATCCAAGCCCATCGCATCAGCAATTGCGTCGGTAATATCGAGCGAATCAGGCGCGCTGACTAACGAGGTTTTGTTTAATACCACCGCGTTAGGGTTGTACTCAACAACCTGACGATACAAACGCCGGGCCTCGTTTTGTGCCATTAAATCAATCAGTTCAGGGTTTGATAGGTCCTGTTGAGAAATCTGCTCTCGCATTGTAACCATAAGTCGCTGCGAGAGATTTTTGAAATCAACAACAACGATTTGACTATCATCCATAGTTTCCGGTTTCACAGAATTGCTCAATACTTCTGTGGTAACGCCATAAGCGATTGCAGAAGAGATAACAGATGCAACGACAGTGGAAATCAATATTTGTTTCATAGGGCTATCCAATTAAAAAATGACGCTAATAGTGTATTAGCGTCATAGATGAATTAACTGGCCATTTTATTATTACTGCTATCTTGCTCCTTCATGTACTCCTCAATGGCTTGTGGGATGGTGAAGCCCATACTCTCAAAGTGTCGAATACGGGTATCTTCAGTTGGGTTAGAGGTGTAAAGCAGCTGTGAAAAACGATCGAGTTTAAACCGCAAGAAACCAGAGCCGCGGTTAGTGGTATAGATAAAATACTCAGAATATTGCGAGCCCTTACGGTCAAGAGTCTCAAGCATTTTGTAATCATAATCACTGATCGCCAACATCTTCTTATCTTGCATGAAAGAAATGGCTTCTTTACGCTGTTTACCCAGGATAATGGACTCTGAATTAGTCAGTAACGGTGAGCCAAGGCCAAGGTCAAGCAAGCTTTGAGTCGCGACAAACGCGCATTTTTTAAATTTACGGAATACGCGGTAACTTTCCTCAATGAACGCCAGTACTTTGATTACGCCAGGATCCGGCGTCTGACCGTTGTCAGTATCGATCTTCGCGAACTTCCAGAACTCATCGATCAATACGATGCCCAAACGGCTTCGGTCAGTTGAAATAAAGTCTTGTTTTAATTTCATAACCATCATGATTAAAACAATCATTCTTAATTCGGGCTGACTCTGCAAACCGTCGAGCTCCAAACAAGACCAGTCTCCAGACATTTTTAAATTTGCATCGCCCTGGAAATACTTGCCGAAGGTGCCGTGGCGAGTATATTTAAAAAACTGGGATGCCATCTGTTTCACCTGAACATCATCATCCTTCGTGCCGGCTTTCATGATGTGTTCAGAGAGTATGGTAATTTCGAGTTTATTTTGATGTAGACGCCAGCATTCAAGCACGAATTGCTGCAATTTTGCTTTTTGGTAGTCAGTGAGGCCTTCGTTAGGCGCCGCCATGTATTCGAGAATTGTTTCTATCCCGGAATATTCTTCATGGATATCCACAATGTTGGTAAATGGATTGATGCTGATATCGGCTGAATCTTCGCCAAAATCAATGAATTCACCGTTAACAATATCCGTTGTTTTTCGATATGAATACCCGCTATCGATTATTCTAACGATGGCTCCCCGGGTATAAAGGCCCATGAGAAGATCGTTGCAAAGAACAGATTTACCACTACCAGTAATACCAGCAATCACCCCATTAAACGAAGTGTCTGAGTCATAAGGGTCATACATTACCGGTTGACCACGCTTGGTATAAAACAAGCTATTGGCGCCGGGACCATTCCCTTTAAAATCAGCAACGATAGGTACCAATTCACAAGCATGTTCGGTAGTCATCGTGCTGAACTTATGGATTGAGGCTACAACAGTAGGCACAATTGCCATGGGAAACTGCTGCTGCCAACATGGGCCTTGGGTAAATTTGTCATCTTTCAAAACATAACCGTTATACTCATAAAAGGTTTTCACCATGGTCGCTTGCTTATTTAATCCATCAAGCGTTGCAGATGAGAGTAAAAGGTTGGTCCAGATTTTTATGGGGCGGCTACCGTCGTCGACGCTATCCGTTAATATCTGCATGTTATCGCTTTTCATTTTTATGCGAGGAAATACAGAGCCAAATCTTCCCCGGGCCTGGGTACCCAGTTTTGTCGCTTTACTGCGAATGGTATCGCGTTCTTTTTGAAAATCGGGAATATAAATGTGCGTAGAGAGAATGAACGGATCCATTATCTGGTTCTGGGAACCTCTTGGATCACCAATCAGATGACTAACTTGCGGAAGTAGGGCTACTTCAGGGTATCGCTGGACCGACAAAGACCGTACGAACCGATCGTTAACAACTAAGTGGTTTTTTTCAATGTGAATCGAATCGTCATTATCAAATACCTGCTCATTTAACTCAGCTTCAGGATCGAGTTGCATTTTCGGGTATTTGTCTGGGTTGAGCATTTGACGTGTCACTGCCAAGTAATCTTCATGATTCATCTGGCTTGGTGAACACTTCAAAGACACCAATGACGATTCAAAGGATACTGATAAGGTACGTATTTTTTCAAAATCTTCCTCAGTAGGATCTTTCCCAATCGGCACCTTCATAGTACAAATCAATGTGAAATCTTTAAGAAGAAGTGGGTTATTGTCATCGAGAGGATTTTTCGCCCCTTCCTGATACAATTTCACACGGTTATGGCAGTATTTTCTGGCTATATCCGCTTTGATTGGATCACTTTTATCAGCCATGACATGTGAGCGTGCATTGTAAAATCTGGATAGTATTGGCTCGATGAAGGTAGTCGATGTGAGGTGGAAACTCAGCATCGTGTCATTTGGATAGTCGTTTGAGAATATCGACTTCAAATTTAAGGATGCTTGTTCATCAACACCTGAAAGCGGAGCACAAAGCCAAGCTGCTGCAAGGAAACTTTGTTTATCATCGCCCTTACACCAAAATAATTTGCTCTGAGGTTCATAGTTTCTTACAGGGAAGACATCACTAAGCATTGACCGCTCAAATAGCTTTTTCTGTCTTATTAAGTAATCCATGTCATCATCCAATTGCTAGTAGAACAATTGAATGTATTAGTTTTGCTGAGGCTGTTATGACTTCGTTGAACAGGATGCAATCCCGTAACTCAGAAGATGCAAGAAAAGTTGGAAGTAGATACAAAAAACCCGGCCAGAAGCCGGGTTTTTCATCGATAACGTTACATTAAACGTTAGATTCAGACGCACCAGTAACACCAACGATGATCGCGGCGCCGTAGTTAGCCAGCAGCGCTACGAAGATACCAGCAGCCAGACCCATCATTGATTGAGTCATCGTTGATATACCCAGGCCAATACCAAACGCAACGATGGCGAAGATGGTACCTAATGGGCCGTCCAGGAAGGCGATTAACAGGTTAAGCGCATCGTTCATTTCAGAAGTACCGGCTTCGGTAGTATCGTTCACAGCGTCATACGCGACAGCAACACCGGTTGCAGTAAGAGCAGGAGCCAGAACAGCTAACAGAGCAACAGCTTTATTTTTACGTGACATAGTCATTTCCTTTTACACAAGTGAAAGTAAGTTAAGTTAAAGTGTTCTTTACTCATCTTGAGTGTGAGAACTAAACGGCCCCGCAGATTTGAATTGCTCAACTTTCGTGTTTGTGAGCGACCATCTCCTTGGAGTCACTTCTGCAAATGCGGTTTGAGGCATTCTGAGCACACCATTGGCATCCTCATATGGCGCAAACCACATTTCCAAAACAGTCGCTGGCAACAATACTGGTTTAGGCTGATCGACAGGTCGGCGCATTAAACCAGCAACGGGTGCGACGTCTCTATAAGGTGACGACGAACCGTTAGGTGAAGCCAGGTGACTGGAATCAGGGTGTTCAGAATGTGAATGTCCTGATTCCGGAGATGAGCTTTGAGCAGAGGATGAATGATTGATGTGTGTGTTCGACGGAAAATCATTAGCTGTTTTACCGTTTGAAGCCAGTTCCATTGCAGTATATGCATCGGTGCAGACCCCATCCTGAGGATCAGGACATGTGAACTCATCGTAACCACCAACCGCGCAACCACCTAAAACCAATAGTCCGGTTGTAAGTAATGCTGCTCGGTTTAAGGTTTTCTTCATCGTCATGCTCAAGTTCATCTCAACTTACCTCTGTGTGTATTAGGTTTTGTGGGTTTTTCGCAGGGAAATTTAATTTTTTTAAGAAAAATCACGAAAAAATCATATATATCTGTTTTATATGAATTTAAAGTTTTGTTTGGCATTCAATTTTTTTAAGAAAGCTATAAACGCAGCTCAGAACGCCGCATTTCGATAGCTTCTTTCAATCGAAATGGCTCATATAGATTCGGCATTACGATGTGCTCTCGACTTGTGATGATGTGCAGATCGCCAATCGGCGCGTACATCGATGCAAGGCATCGTTGGACATCTATCGTGCGAATATCCGAATAGTGAATGGTGGTTGAATCCATCAAACCTTTCTTATATTGAAGATAGTCTCCGAAGACCTTAATAACACCGGAGGACTGTTGCTTTAAAATAACGAGAATCAAGAATGCGGTAATAAACCCTGATATGGCGCGAACAAACAGACTAAAGTTATCGACAAGCCAATCAGGCATTTTTTCTAAATCTTCAGCAGAAAATATCATTTCTCCCAGGCCGGGAAACATTACAAAGCAGAGTGAAACGGCAGCAATTCCAAGATGAGGATAGAACGCCTTGAGAGAAGACCGGTATTTCTTGGCTTTTGTATAGCTATCTGTCTTAAGAGGTTGTGCGTTGTCTACTCCCTTTGGATCTTCAACTGCACGACCGGTGGGTTTCGAAGAACCCATATCAGTGGCCTCAGCCTGAGAAGCCGAGATTTGTCCTTTATTTGTGTTGGGTGTGACCTTAGGTGCCATCTCAGTAGTATCGGTATCCCAAACTTCTGACGGCACAGCAATATCGTCAACTACTGAGGGCGCCGTTTCTGTGTGTGCGTCTTTACTGCCTTGTTGATTATCAGCGCCTACTTTCGTCGCTGCATTTGTATTCCCAGGAACGGGGCTTTCATTATCAAATAGCGAGTCGGCCTCATTCCAGAGCGCTTCTGCAGATTTATCTGTTTCTCGAGTCATGTTGTCCACTCAATTATTAGGTACCTGGAGAGTGAGTGTATTAACCACTATAAAACGCGACTTTAAAAAGTGGCGCGCTTTAAAACTCGTAGTATTAATGGAGAGGTAACTACTATAGGAGTGGTCTGTATGTCTAAAGAAGCACTGTTAGATTGTGAACGAACAAGTATTTTTAATGCCTTGGTACCAGTCGCTGAGCGGTATATTTTAAAAAAGTATGGTCATCTTCACTTTGTCGAAGAGTTGAAGCAGACCATGCTGCTCTCATATGCTATCGCGTTATCAGAAATTGATTTGACGAAAAACTATAAAGCTTATTGTTGGCGACGTATGGTCTGGGCTGGCAACGATTATTTGAGCCGGATTTATACTAAAGAAGGACATTTTGAGGCAGCTATCGGTTTAGAACAGATAAATGAAGAGGAACAGTTGACATCAAGAGGTGATGATTGTAATGCTACGATTGATGCCCTTCAGTTGATTGACCAAATGAACTATCTATTCGAGAAACTGAGTACATCAGAGCAACGAGTAGTTACCGCAGAACTTGATAACGGAGTTGGTGATTCTGTCAGCCATGTCAATTATGACAAGCGAAAACGAATTACCAGATATTTTAAAAAAGCGGTGATGGCCCATTACATGGAAAAATAGAAAAATAACCTAATGCAATATGTGTTGACCTTTACATTCGTCCAACAACACGAACTAGACATCATAGAACAAGGACTGCCTCCGGTTTCCACAGCTCCGGATTTTGACGCGCAAATTATCTCTGAAATCGAAATTTGCATTAAAGCAATGATTGAGAGTCGCGGCCAAAAATACATAGGGGTCTCATCCGAGCTAACCAATCGCTCACGAGTAAATGCAACAGACTTATCACCAGGGGATACCAGTCAACGTTATACCTGTAACTTTGTCGATAACAATTCTGCGCATGTCCACGTAGACCAACTTCATAATAGTTTTCGGTTTAGATACTTACACGTTCTTTACGAAGGCGATGAAATCGCCGGCGGGTTCCTCACTTTAAAAGAATGCATGGATATCAATAAAATTAGCATGCGGGTGAATTGTGCCACGGTCAACTATGGCCGGGGAGACAGTGGTGAGTTAGCGACACTACAATTGGGGTACGCCGTATATGAAGCAATTTCGATGCTGGTGGCTTACTCACGCAGGAATTTCCCTGTGTTCATTCTGCCATTTCACCCACTGGAACATTTCTGGAAACGGGCCAATGGAGACCTGACCAGTGCACTCATTGAATTTGATGAATGGTATGAGCGGTTTCGGGCGCTCGATAAAATACTGCGTAACATTGGGTTACAGCACAACGTTATCATTGGTCATCGAAACTGGTTGGTAAGCCCACCCTCCATGCAAGAACTTGAGAACTACTGTGCGTCCAAAGTGTTAGATTCCTACCTGAAAAGTGAAGTGAATTTCGAGGAAAAGCCAAAAGAAGACAGTGATTTGTGCCATATTATCAGTGTTGAGGGGGCCTTTAACGAATTGCTCGTGACAGTAATAAACTGGTACCAACGAGGAAATATTACTAACACCGAACTCTACTACGAGATTTCCGGGAAGACACCTTTGGAAGTTGTTTATGCGTTTTGTGAAAAATACAATATCGAAGCAAAATCAGAAGTTAAAATGATTGAAGATATGAGCTCTGATAATTTCGACTCGATTGAAAGCAACATACAACGATCATTGATCTTCTAAAGCCCAAGCCTTATAAAGGCCGGGCGATGATATTTCTCAGAGAAATAAACCCCAACTCCCGAGAGTCGCTTGATTTTGTCAGGTTATCTCCCAGCATATACACAAAACCCGGAGGCACTTTAATCGGGGTCTGCTCTTCAAACTTGACGGTCGGATCTATCGTCACCAGAAAAGATGATGTACCAAGGTTCACACGATATATATTTTCTCTTTCGGTCGCTTTAAAGGGATGCAATACACCATTGAGAGTATAACCTTCCTTTGTCAGGCCAAAAACATCCCCAGGAAGCGCTACAACACGTTTTATGTACAATACGTCAGCGTTATAGGCAAACTTAGCTAAGACGACTTCTCCGCGGCGTAGAGACTCAAAATCGCCATCGGTCAAATGAGACCCGGTAAACGGGTTAATAGGCCCAAACGCGGCGGGCTTGATTAAAATTGTCTGCCCCGGTTGAAGCCCTGGTGCCATTGAGGCTGACGGAACAAACATTGCCTGCATAAAAAGAGCGTAAATCGCAAAACAGGACGACGCCATCAGCCCGGCATAGATAAAAAAATCGCCCCATTTAGGTACAGGTAAAGCTCTTATCCAAACCGGGGCGCCGTGGCCTGTTGCCGCAAAGCGATAGCAGATTGTTAATACCGCCATCGCAGTGATAATTGCAAGATAAATGGCAAGCATTATACGACCTCACTCCTTCTGCATTCTGCCAGACGTTTATATTCTTTTGTGAAGCGCGAGTACAAGACAAGAGCCCAAGCCACCCTTGAAACATCCAGAGATATGTCAGTCAGGCCCGGCTCCATTGGAAAGTCGGCAACATCCGGTATTTTAATCCGTACTCGATCACCTGAGTTGGTACACACTGCAACGGAGGTAGCTGGGTTAAACTGTAAACCTTCGAAAACCTGGATAACCTGATTATCAACATAAGGTAATTCCATTAGCGATTCACCCACGTTGGTGCATTCCAGGAGCGCTGCCGCCATGTCTTCCAAAGTGCTTCGCGTATAGTCATCAATCTGTGATGGTTCGTCTAATAGCGTGTCCAGAGAGATTACAAAACCCATATAGCGATACTGAGAGGAAACCCCTTTTTTCAATGGCACGAAATAGGGGTTTTTGTATATGGAGTCACGTGTAGATACCCCCCAGATTTCAAACATTACCATTTTAAACAGGAGGTTGACCGGAGTAGGGTCGGCAATGATGTAACGAACCCCAGCACGAATGCAGTCATGCAGGCAAGCCCGGGACTCGTTGGTATTATGGTCTTCAACTGACGGGTTATGATTGTAGATTAAGTCGAGATTTTCCAGACCGATATGCTCTACAAGCTCGGCAAATTCGCCCCGGACCAAATGCGTTTTAATTTTGTGCTGGTGGTAATTATCAATAATAAAATCAATGACCGGTCGCAACGTCGTGACATCATCATCAATGTCTTTTGAAGGGTTTAACCAGACGTTGATTTTAAGGTTGGTATTATCCAGTAAATAGGCAAGCAGCGTTAACCAACGACCATGGTCGATGATATCCTTTTTTCGGGCCTGAAATATTAAAATGTTCACTGTTTCCTGCATACCATCGAGGTAATTGGCAATTGCACCTGGCATTGATGTAAGCATCGCCATCTCAGGTTTTTTCATAATGTGCTTCAAAACAAGCCGGGCACGTTTCGATTTACATTGTTTTGATACTCGGTCTAAAAGACGAGTGACAGCCAGATTAACGGGTGAAGTTTGATTTCTCTTCATGAGTAAATTCCATTAAGTGTAAAGCGACTACCTTTCCGGCATGGAAGATGGCAGTACAAGTGAAGTAAACAAAAACAGGGTATGGAGCTACAAATAAGCAGATGACGCCCACCAGCAGGTGAACAATAAAGTTGGTATCTTTCCAAAAAGGCAGTTTTGACACCAATAGGTGAGGGATGACGGCCGGAAAATACAATGCACTTAGTACGAACAGCTCAGTCACGCCATACTGAAACTCAATGTCCGATGACATTGGGCGGATAAACACCAACATGACTGCGATAAGCACTGCAAGGCGAATAAAAGGGGTAATCATTATTACAAGCGGATTGACGCCATGGTTTTTGTACCACTGGACTAAATCCTGGCCTTGTAAATGCGCTCTGGACTGCACATCTCTTAAAGCAGGGTACAGGTATGCAAGGCAAGCACTAAGAGACATCACAAACGCTTGTGACAAAATAGCCACCGAGATGATCAAACCATAGGGGTTAACAAGGTGAGAGAACCAAATATAGTGAGCTTTTGTGTCTGCAAAGCCGGTATCTAAAAATGAGCCAAATGATACGGATTGTTCAACAAACAACCCCTCAATACCAAAGTTCATCGCTCTTACAAGCAACGTAAAAATGAAGATGGCCCCCATAATCAGATAAAAGTGTAATTCCCGTTTCATAGCTTTAGTTCCCGAAATTTACAATGAGTGTATTAGCCAATAATCACGCTGTTTCAAGAGAGGGTTCAGGCTCGAAAATCACCCCAGTCTTCGGTTGTCCAACTACTTCATGGAACCCTGGAAGCAATCCAAACGGCGTATCTCCGTAGGTTGGCAACTTAAATCGCTCAGCTGGCGGAACATGAATAAATGGGATCCGCATTTTTTTGACTAACCCGGTACCGTGAATATAGAAAAAGTGCAGGTTTGGCAGATCGGCAAAGGCGTCGGGCGGTACCTTCGGCTCCACAGAATGTCGCAATGACTTATCATAAGACGTCGTATAGTCCAGGTTCTGCCCAGTGGTTGACTGTGTCTTAAGAGAGTAATCCATGGTTTTCACAGTGGTTTCTTTGCATTGTGCGCTCATGTACTCCTGGGTTGGCACATCAACGGAACGTAATTGGACCTTCGTGTTAAGGTTTCCAAGTGCGACTTCCGCTGCAGCGCTATCACCCATCCGATAAGCGACATCATTCACCGCGGATTGAAGCATTAAGGTAACAGCGCATTGCGAGCCTCGCGATTTATTCAGCAAAGAAATCGCTGACTTATTCATGACATCAGAGGCTTCATCTATCCAATAGTTGATCATGGTGTTATCGAGTAGTTCATGCTTATAGTAATAACGGTCAGCAACTAAATTGATAGAGTCATTGAGCAGGAACGAGCCCAACGAAGCACCCGTTTCTGGATCGGACAAGGAAGCAAGGTTCATATAGAGCACGCCGCGAGTCCGGGCGATAGTTTTTAAACTGACAATAGGGCGTGGATCGTTAGCGGTGGGATCCGGGGAGAGCAATTCCCTGAACACGCCTGAGGTTAACTGTGTGAGTACGGGAATGATGCTCTGTATCAATTTCTGGTAATGGCGTTGGTCCTGGCCATAAATACCGAACAACGTTTCCATTTCTTTGGACGGATATTTCTTTTCAAGCTTCGCATAATAGGTTTCAACCACCAGCTCGGCCGCCTTTGCTGACGCAGGTTGATCGTACACAGCCTTAGCTATGTCACGCGTTTCCTCGAATTTGGCAAAATAATACGCGCCGGCGCGTTTTACGAGGTAACTCATATCCTCCTGTATACATTCACGTACTTTTACCAATGTTAGCTTCTCACCCATTAACGTAAGGGCTTGCACGATGGCGAAAATCGCTCGCCAGGCGAAATTCTTAAACGTTTCATCCTTTTGCGGCGGCATAATATTAACAATACGGGTCGCCACCTGTGACAAAGAGCCATATGAATTCAGGAGATCAAGCCTTACTGAGCTTTGAGGATAACTGGGGTTGAAGAAATAAAAGTACTGCTCGCGCTTTAGTCGTTTCAACGTGGCATAAATAACGTCAACCGTGATTGCATCAGATTTTGGATCGGCGATGACACATGATTCGCCGCGGACCAGTGCACCGACGATATCAACCGTTGCCTTCCTTCCCTTACCAGTACCTGTAGAACCTGAATAAACGGTATGTTGGGGCCTCTCATTAACATCGATATAAATCGGCCTTTCTTCTTTGTAGCCAATGCCATGGAGATGCATTTTGTCATTGGGTTGGTATTTACTGGTCATGCCCAACAATCTACGAAAGAACATATACAAATGTCCTGGGCTAAGCAGTTCTTCATCCCGGGCGCGAAAGTCATAATACAGTTGCGTTTGTTCTTGCCCCCAGTCAAAGCCATGGCCAATATACGTTTTTCCGGGATAGGCTTTCTGTAACTTGATGAGCGTATCTAACGACATCTTTAAGTCAGGAATGCTTTGTAAACGAGCCTTAAAATTCAGTAGGTCTGCACCCTGAATAAATCTGACAAGTGAAATGAAGTACATGGGGATTGCCGCTAACAGCAAAAATCGGACGCCAAAATCCCCGAAATACCCAAACAAAGCAGCACAGGACGCGGCTATGAACCACACAGCACTTGCCGGCATTTCGTATGGCCAGCGCCAAAATATATAAAGTTGACGGTCTTTCATTGGTTCATCTCCAATTCAACAGATTTAAGGTACTCAGACAAGGCCTGCTTATCCTTATGAAGTAAACAAAGGGATATATCGGTATTGAACAACCGGTAACTGCGTTTCTTGTGGGAGCTGAAAATACGGTTGTAAATGTCTGTTTTGCCGCTTTTAATGAGCTTATCTACTTCGCCTTGCACTTGTTTGCTGACGGCTTCATCAAATTGGCTATCAGGACCAAGTAGCTCGGTTAGGTGGTTTCTTAGAATCGCTAAACCTTCAGGAATAATCAGAAATGCACGGTGCTTTTGAGCAAACAACGACGACAAGTCGTACTGCTGAAGGTCGTTGTAAATAGCCCACAATGCGATCTTAATGTTGTCGTCATAAATCAAAACAGGGTCATTAAACAATGACTTGAGGACATGGTTTGAAGGGATTTGGTTTAGGTATTTACCTATCGCTACCTCGACATCATTATGCTCAAATTCAAAAGGTGTAACGACGTCATAAACTAAATCGGCCGAAGACTGATTGTTACTTTCAGCTGGTGGTTGTTCAGGCGGTTTATTTGTATGAGGCGCTGCGTGCTCACCACTCTCAACAATGTCATCAAGAGCAGAGAGATCTATCGCTAGTGGAGGCCGCTTGATTTCAAGTGGTGGGGCAATCTCAGCTTTTACCTGCTGATTTGATTTTTGCTTAGAGGGCGATGTAACTGGTGTTTGCCCACTATCAATATTAGGCGCTTTCTTTTCCGATTTTGAATTATGCGTTTGAGTAGTCTGAGGGGGGATCGCCGGTCCTTCAACTGGCGCTCGCTCACTATACTCAGGTGGGTATTGCATAACCGGCTCCATACCCTGTATATCAAACTCATCATCACCGGAATAACTTTCAGTCTCGATATCAGGCGGGGCTGGAATGGGTGGAGGCGAAGAGGGAATATCAAACGATGCCTGTTTGGGTTTCGTTGGAGACTTTTTCGGCTTTTTAGTGCGACTTTTCTGCGATTGCTTGTTTGTATTTGGATCAGCATCAAAGGCAGACTTGAAGACCACTTCTTTTTCGCGCGAACCAACTCCCTTTACAAGCGACACATGCTCTCTGGCAAGACTGATAACCCGAATGCGGTCTTCTTGACTAGTGCCTGGTTCGACGATGACGTCGTAAACGTAACGATTAATGTCCGGATAACGCAAGGAACGGTAATCGCTGACTACCTGATTGGCCACTAATAGGGCATGTTCCGCGCCCAGTAAGTTTGCCCAGGCATCAGGGTCAACCGGAATAGGAATATCAGTATAGGCTGAAAACCGATTATTAACTTGATTGATAAGCACCCGTACAGATTCAGGAAAGGGGATATGTATCGCCCATTTACTAAAAAAGTAGGGAAGTTCAACGACATCATCGATTCGCTTAACAGTATCGTAGTCCTGCAGGACATCAACGAATGCTTTGGCATAGTTTGAGACCATTGGTAATGGCCGATACCGTTGTGTATCGCGTCTGGTTGACAGACGATCTGCTTCTTTGACCAGAAAGTTCAGAGGGTGTTTAGCGCTGGCATGAATAGGGATGATGTGTTTTAGCGGTTCACGCAAACCGCTTTCAGTCGAGAAGAAAGACAGTAATTTAGCAATGAACCACACCCGGTAGACGTCATGCTGGTGATACTCGCGGGTATCTCGATACAACATTTTATAGCGATGTGCCTTACAAGAAATCAGGTATTCATAAAGAGTTTGTTCATCTGCTAACCACGGTTTAACCTTGATTGGCCGGCCCAAACTATCCAGCGGAATGATTTCCATATCGGTCATTGGTTTTGCAATATCATGAAGAACACCAAGCAGCCAGGCACCGATAGGAAAGATGGTTTCATAGTCGCTACGGTTAGAAGGATCGGTATAGGACATGAGCTCTGGATGGGCTTTTGCACGCTCAGCTGCAAAATTACCTGTCTCAATTAAATGATAAAACAACGAACCCGGCTGAACATGGTGATAGTACTTAGATGCCGGCAATTTCAAACAATACTCTGCCAGGTATCGAACGACTTTCATCATGGAGTTTGAAAAGGCGCGCTCATCTAACATCAGTATTGTTGCCGCCTGATCGATAAGCATTTTATTGGACTTTATTAGTGTGTCCGGATCGGACTTCTGAAAGGTATAGACCCCTTGTTGTGAGGGATAAAGTTGCTCAACAGAACTTGCCTTATCAGGATCTGATACCGCGGATTTTATGGACGAATAAACCAGTTTGGTAAAGTCAGCAACATAGCCACCCCAAACTTTTGCAGTTGTATAGATTTTGAATTCATGAAGGGAACTCACAAAGTCGACCCTAATATCGGAAATTTTATGAGTGTATTAATTTGAAAGAGGACATGAGGATAAATCGCGGGGAAAGAAAACGTCAGCTTGTAGCGACGAGGAAGATAATTTTAATAGAGCAAGCTCTAAAAAAACAATATTCCAACGAAGCTACAAACTGTTTATCGCTCAACGTCAACACGCTTTACGATAAGTTTCTAACTGAAGATAATAATCCAGCCAGTCAAACGACTTACCTTCAAAATTACCGTCTGTGCTATTAGGTCGTGGTAAATAGCATTTTACCTCAAACCCAAGCTCAGTTAGACGTTCTTTGCATTTATAGGCAGCAAATTGTCCACTCTTTGACTTGTCATTATCAGCGAATACATACACTGTTTTGACACCTTCAGGCGGAATAAAACTTTGCATACCAGCGGTATTAAGTACTGACCAGCAATGTGCATGCATAGCATTCACAGCAAGCGCAGTTTCAATACCTTCAGCAATACCAATGGAAGTACCAGCAGGACCACCAAGTTCAATACGAGAACCTATGTAAGCATCCTCAAAAGAACCCGTTAACATCTTGTCATGCTCATGATCGATTTTACCCACATGACCTAACTCATTTTCAATGAGGTAAGTACGATGAGCTCCAACGATTTGACCACGAGGTGATTTTACAGGTACAACCATTGCAGGATAGTGAGTTTCAGTAGGTGCATGATACAAAGACTCATTAGTTAAAATAAGACCTTCTTTCATTACTGCGTTAACCAGACGAGTCGATAATCCACGACCTACCAAATAACGCCACACTACATCGCCACCTTCCATAACATGTGAGTTGTTTAACGTACGCTTAAGCGTATCAATCTCTTGATCCGTCATGGATGTACGTTTAACAATTTTCGGCTTTTGTGGAACAAAAACCTTTTTTGGTTTCTTATCAGTCATACCCAGGTGTGAAGCAATATTGCTTGTCACTTCACCTAAAGGTTTGCCAGACAAAACCGAAATGGTCATTAGTCCATCGTAAGTATGAAAGTTACATGATGCAATACAACAATGACCTGCTCCATCAACGCGGCCAGCAAGGTAAAACTTTTTTGGCGTACCGCATTGTGGACAAGTTATATTTCTTCGCTTAAAAAGCGTGCTCACATCTTCCGAATTAAGATAGAGTGAAAACCACTCCTCCCAATGACCAGAACATTTGTCAGCCACTTCCGCACGAAACGAATTAAAATCACGATTAGTCATGATAAATCTCCGAGTTAAGGGGTTAATTGCCAACAGGAAATGTTGGGCTTAAATAGAGTGTCGAAACCAGATGGAATCGACGATTAAAAACTCCCTTAAAATTGCTTTAGAGAGTATTAATTTCAGTGTTATTTATCGTTCAGAATGATGCCTTCAGATGCGAAGTACACACGGTTACGACAAACCTCACTTAATTTTTTAATGTTATGTCCCTGATTCTGCATGTGGATTTGCAACACTTGCTTAAATACGTTGGGTGGCAATTCAGCATTAATAAATGGTGAATCGTTTAGCAACGGAATTAACTCAGCAAGTAGTGAATCGATCCGAACATCGAAACCACTTATTTGATTAATAGTGGTTACAAGCTCATAACGGGTGATAGTGGACATAGCGTTATCATCAAACTTCTCATTAATTTGAGTAGTCATTTTTTTCTCCGAGTAATTTGCCTTAAAAATAAGGGCTTAGGTGGGGTAATTTGCCAACAGTGATGATGGACTTTAGAAAGTAATAATGAGTTATTTCGAGCGTTTAGAATCACTAAGGTTTAACTTAGATTTCTTACTCAACTCCTTATTTTTTTTTCTTAATTGCTGAAGTTCGGTTAGCATTTTTTCTTCTCTTCGGCGCCAATCAATTACATTGAAAGCAACAAAGAAAATTATTAATGCGATTAACAAAATAACAACTATCGTAGTCATTTTTATCTCCGAGTATTTGCCTTTAAAAAAAAAGGACTTAGTGGGGTGGGTAACCAACAAAAGTTGGGAGTGGAATCGTTAAATTAACGATTCTTTTTGGACGCAGAAGCAGTACTTTTATCAACACCAGAACCAGGTTCAGGTTGCAAAAGTAAAGCTCGTTGTTTACGTAAAGCTTCTGCATGAGCATGTTGCTCCAGAAGTTTACGTCTATGTGTTTTCTGCTCATTAACTTTACGAATGAACGTAAAGATGAACAGTAAAAACAAGCTTAAGATTATTAAAGTAACAATAATGTTACCCATAGCCTTATCTCCTATAAATGCCTGATAGAACAGGACTGTTTAATATAAAAATGCCATAAAAATGGACTTAACATTGAAAACCAAAGAGGTAGTCAAATTCGGTCTGCGGTTGAATACGCATAGGAGTATTAAAGACAGGAGAGAGTGCGCCACAAACGACCAGGGATATGTTTGTCGTTCATCGCGTGTGAGCTGTCAGCTCAAGAATTTTCTCAAAATGGTGGAACCATTAATTTCACAATAATGTAAGGGTTTTAGTTTGGCAACGCGAACCTGTGTCCGCGCCAATAGAAAAAACAGTATATTAAATGCTAATAAATGTTCGGAAAGGTAAGCGTCATCCAGAAACCTTTAAGCGCTCCATCTCTGAAATACGGTATAGACATATCCGAGCTTCTATTTGTACTACCTTAAAATGATGATCACTCTCACCGGCAAAATTCTTCAATTGCGCTTTTTCATCTGAATCTTTAAGGGTGTCTAAAAAGTCGTTAAAAGTACCGAGATCAGTGGTTATCTCTAAGAGTTCATCAGCTGAGTTAAAGTCGGCAACCGCCTCCAATTGTCTATAGAACTGTGTCATGTAATTGAAAAAGATAAGGTCGGGATCTCTTCGATATAGTTTCGCTATTTTATTCGTGTACGTCATGGTTTGAGCTTGCGCCTTCCGTTATCAAAATGCAGTAAGTGTATTAACCCACCAGTGAATAATTAATACACTCTGAAGGATAAGGAGTGTGCCAATGCCTAAACAATCAAAGTCAAATTCAGGTGTATTTACAGTCAAATCTACACCGAAGCAGTTTGTGAAAGTAAAACGTGAATTCAAAATCTACCAACCAGATGTTGAACGTCAGCTAAAACACTGTATTCGGATCGTTCAGACGATATCGAGCATTCGCCATAGCTTTACTAATACCAAGCAGAATAAACTGGCATACGATTTCGAGAATTTTGCGAAAACGCTGATCGAGTTTCACCACTGGCGCTTAAAATTCCACCTTAAAGCTGTTGTCTCACAGGTGGAGCTCGAAGAGGCGAATGGGTATTACTTCAACGACACGAGTAAACCTGGCGTCATCGAAGTAGAAGTTAAATCTCCCTACTTTGGCCGTCTTATCGATGCGTTATTGGATATGGATGCGTTTATGCAGGCGTCCAGTAAGTTATCACTGACTGGTAATTACCTAGCGCATGATATTCAAAACCTTAATGGTAAAGTCGTTGGTGTTTTGCGTGATATCAACTCGACAATGCAGAGCGTCAAAGCATCCTTGTCGAAAGAGTTCGGTTTATCCTCCGATCCGAAAATGGCTTCTGAGATGATTGCTAAAATAGAGTTTAATAAGGTTAAGGAGCGACTCGATGCATTCTACGCGGAGCAGAGGGGGCAGTTTGAATTAGTTAAGAAACGTGCTGAAACGGGCGATACAGTGCTGGTGGATAAGCGAAACCAATCCGTTACGATGGACTCGACCAATAACAAGCAGAGTGCACAGGAAGATGCTCTGGATGTGGCTTTCGCCTCAATGGATTAAAACGCTAAGAAAACTCAGAATGCCCCAATTAAATCAAAATGAAAGGGACTTCTCCATTACCTTATGTGTAATGACTCATACACGATCTGACAGTTTAGGATTTTGAGTTCAACCAAACCAGACAGTCCATAAAAAACAAATGTCCGAAAAGAGCGAATAGCGGAAGAAAGCAGAGTTTTCTTTGAACGAGAGGGATTCGCTGATAGCGGACGTTCGTCCGCCATACTTTATCTATCTAACGGGCTTTTTGTGCCGGAGTGATGCTGACCAATAACGTGAGTGTAAATTTGTGTTGTTCGAAGATCATTATGCCCCAACAGTTCCTGTACGGTTCTGATATCTGCTCCTGAATATAAAAGCTGGGTCGCAAATGAATGACGAAACGTATGAGCGGTTACGTGTTTAGTCACCCCCGATTTTTTGACAGCCACCCTCAACGCTTTAGTTAATGCAGTCCAATGCAGGTGATGACGACAAAAATATCCATCTACCGGATGCTGACATCGCGAGGTTGATGGGAATAAGTATTGCCATTTGAATTCTTTAATCGCGTAGGGATACTTCCTTGCTAACCCAGATGGTAGGCTAGTCTCGCCGCCACCTTCTGCCAGGTCTTTTTGATGTATGGCTCGAACCTTTTCAATCTGATCTTTGATAGCCGTGTGCAGACTGTCCGGTAGCATGGTCGCTCTATCTTTACCCCCTTTTCCTCTAAATACGAAAACACTTTTACTCTGAAAATCAATATCTTTGATTCTCAGTTTCAGCAGTTCAGCTTTTCGTAAGCCGCAACCATAGAGCATTGAAAACATCAATCGATATTTATCACTCATAAGATTGATAATGCTTAATGCTTCCTCATGATTTAATACGGTTGGTACGCGTTTGGGCGCTCTTGCTCGAACGGCATCCGGTAAGAGTGTTAGCTCCCGTTCAAAAACATGTTTATACATAAAAACGATTGCGCACAACGCCAGGTTTTGTGTTGAAGAGGTGACGTGGCGTTTAACGGCCAAATAGGTTAGG
>CETQ01130381.1_pt1 | contig 27199 bp, 32 predicted proteins | sample 531261 | NCBI WGS metagenome assembly CETQ01 (sample SAMEA2622376, study PRJEB7988) | marine metagenome | biome: marine biome (ENVO:00000447); feature: surface water layer (ENVO:00002042); material: "saline water (ENVO:00002010), including plankton (ENVO:xxxxxxxx)" | depth 5 m
GGTCGATCTCGTCCAGTAGGAGCACTGCTCCACGCTCAAGTGCTTCAATAACAGGTCCGTTGTGCCAAACAGTATTACCATCAACGAGACGGAAACCACCAATAAGATCGTCTTCATCAGTCTCAACAGTAATGTTTACACGCACCAACTCACGTCCGAGTTGAGCACATGCTTGCTCTACACCAAGGGTCTTACCGTTACCAGAGAGACCAGTGATGAATGTAGGGTAGAAGATCTTAGACTTGATGATCTTCTTGAGGTCAGCAGCATTGCCGAAAGGCACATAGTTTGCATCTTTAGAAGGGATAAGAGATTCAGTCTGCTTCACTACAGTCTCAAGTTGCTGACGGACTTCTTGCACTGAAAGATTCCACTTGCCGATGCCTGCTTTGTAGTCCTTAAGACGCTTCTTGACAGTAGCAAATGAGCAAGAGAATTTCTCAGCAGCACCAAGCAATTCTGTGGTGCCAACCTCCTCGCCATGCTTAGCGGAAAGGTAGTTGATGATGTCGTCGGTGGTCACAGGATGTGGTGCAAAAGTCATTTGTGTTTCTTTGTTGTGTATACATCTATTATACACACGCATAAGGGGAATAGTAGTCCACCCATGACGGTTTTCTATCTGGCACACGCAGGTAGTTTGTTGCTACCCATGGTTTACTTGCCACATAGCGTTGATAGGCGGTGATAGTGTCTATATCTTCATCGTATTTCCACTTCTCAGGCATCGCACGAGAGAATGGAGTGTGATCGTCAGGACAACCATATTGATATGTAAGTGCAGCAAGTGTCAGCGATGGTTGACAGGAATGGACCTTGCCATATCTATATGTATACTCTTCACACAGAGAAATACCATGCTGTAATAACCATTGAATGTTATGGTCACACTCTGCTACCCACTTAGTTGATGGGTGATTACGAAATGCACCTTTTTCTGTACGATAAGGAGTCCCATCCTTTTTGAGGACAGGACCGTGATTGAGATACCATTTACTGAATACAATAGAGAGCATTTGACAGCACTCTAGTGGCATCTTTACAATGTGTTTGTCTGGCAGCATGGTCGCTGCCAAGACAGGATCGTCATCTACTGCGAAGATATTCATCTCTTGAAAACTCCTAACTTGATTAGTAGATAGAGTGATAAGGAGGTCCAAAAAATGACCTCCAATGCAATGCTATTCATGCAATTTGAGTGATAAAGGAAGAAAGAATCTTCTTGTTGTTTGCCTTTGCTTTGAGAGTCTTCTTGAAGGCACGAGTGATCTGTGCCTTGGTTGCATCCTCAACTACGTCAAACTCTACATCATCATTCAACTTGTTACTTTGAATCAAATACAATTCTTGGTAACCCATGATAGGTGCAGAGGCAGACTTGTGCTTCTTAAAGATAGCAGATACATTCTTTTTCTGCAAGTCTGTCATGGAATTGTAATTACCGAGGATGTAGTTAAGGTCACGAGCACTTCCAAGACGGAAACCAGTGAAGTTGCACTGAGGAAAACGACCTTTCATGTAACGAAGTAGTGTTTCAGTAAGGTAGTTACCCCAGTCTGGTCTGTTATATGTGCGACCAGTCTTACGGCAACGAATAGATTCGTTGTGATTCATGCAACTGCGATGAATTCTGTCATCGTAGGAAGATCTAGTCCAGTAACCAGACCAGTTGCTCTCACCATCAGACAAGATAGTAACGTGGCACTTCTCAACACCATTCTTAGAAGAAAACTGAGGAATTACAGTCTGAAGGCAAGCGATTGCTTCATTTAGAGGTGTGCCACCAAGGTGTAAGTGATTAGGAATAGCATCAGGCACAGGACGTGACGCAAATGGATTGCGGTTTCCATAGCGTTGATCATACATCTGAGTCACACGATAGAGATCTCTAGCATAGCGGTCGAAAACTGAGTTGTTTAGGTCACTATTGAGCAATTCGCAGAGGTGGAAGTGCTTAGGGATGTAGAAGTCATTTTCCTTACCTGCATGCTCATCATAGTTACGAATATGACCGTAAGATGCATCACTTACGAAAGAATATACGCTGAATGGGATGCCAGACTTGCGGCAGAAGAGGCAAAGTGACAGCAGTTGCTTGTATGTGTCATGAATTATCTCTGCCATAGATCCTGACCAGTCAAGAAGGAAGATTAGACCATGATTTTTACCATCAGGACGGACAGTAACCTTCTTGAAGAGGTCTTCATTGTAGCGATACTGGTGAAGTTTAGTAGTATCAAGCACACCAGTCTTAGAAATAGACTCGCGAGCGTATGATGCTGCAGACTTCTTCATCTCAAACTCTTTCTGAAGATATGAAACCTCACGAGTGCAATCTCTCTTGAAATTGTTGTAGTTTTGGTCAGCAACAGTCCAGTCAAGCACTGCTGTTGGGTCGATAGGACTGCTATACTGACTCCAGTATTCGTTAGACATGTCATTGATTGTCTTAGGATCAATAACGATGTGCTTTAGGTCAACATTTGGGATCTCAATGTAACGAGTTTCATTGTAAGAGTGCTCAGTTGTAATGTCCTGCAATGCTTCTGATAGAGACTGGTCAGTCATTGCCTCTTCGTCGTTATCTTTCTGGTATGAAGGGGTATCTAGGTCTGCTTCTTCACTACCACCTTGACTGTCATTGCTCTTATCTTCTTCACCTTCACCTTCTTCTGTAGATTGCTGATCTTGTGCCTCTTGTGACTCATGACCACCACCAGATTGGTTGTCTACTTCAGGAAGATCATCGATTTTTTGCTGATCTTTCTGTGCTCCTTCAAAGTTTTTGATGGCAACAGCAGCATCGATAGCATCTTCAAAAGTTTCTGCTTCAGCAACTGCATCACGAAGAGGAATCTCTTCAGGAGAGAATGGCATGAGTGCATTTGCACCTAGTTTGAAGTAAAGATTGATGCGATCAATCAGTTTTAGAGACTCAACATTGATCTCCTTGACACTGAAGAAATCATCTTCATGAAGTTGCTTGTATCCACCGTAGAAATCCTTGGAAATACCTGCAAATTTACGTTTCATTAGTTTCTCAATGCGAGCATCCTCTGTCACATTGACGTAGGATTTAGGGCAAGGAAGATTGCAAATGATATCGTCATCAGGTGTGAAGAGAGCGTGTCCTACTTCATGTGCAACAAGAAGGTTGAATACAATTTCCTTAGCATTCCAGATAGGAAGAGTCAAGACGCGACGATGCACGTCAAAGGATGCTGTGCTCACTGCCTTGTGCTCAACAACAAGGTTTTCAGTGGCGAGGAGTTTGGCAAGGGTGCCTTTTACTTCTTGTACGGTCATGCTTTTTTTGTGTATACATCTATTATACACACAGTATTGGTCGGTATAGACACTAGGGTGCCACTTTATAAACTGTCTTGCTTCATGGTCGAAAAATCACCCACCTTGTCAAAGGTAACCACAGTATCAAACTTGTCCAGAAGGATGTCACCTTTATGACTGATGACAAATAGGTTGGTCCGCTCGTCCATACCCCTCAAAATCTTCATCAATTCGTCTGTAGCAGCAGTATCTAGAGAAGAATCAAATACCTCATCAAGAATGAGAAGGTTAGTCGATGCAGAGTTTTTCATCTTAGCAATATCACGCCAACAAAACAGCAAAGATAGGTCAATTTTCTGCTTTTCACCCTCTGAAAACGATGCATAAGAGAATGTATCACGACAACGAGAAAGGATATTCTCATTGAATTCTTCGTCCAATGTGAAGTTAACAAAGAAGTCCATGGACTGCAGATATTTATTGATTAAACTGTTAAAAATAGGCACAAATTTGCTAATAACCTTACTCTTAATACCATTGTCTCTGAGGAGACCAGATACAACTTTTAGGTTGTCAAATTCTTTACTCACACCAGCACAACGCTCTGCATTTTCAGCATAATTTACCTCATAATCCTGCAATTTTTGCCTTTCTGAGTCAATATCAGGAGTCTCTTTGTTGACCTCTGTCATGATATTTTGATTGTCCTTTAGCAGTCGTGCTATTTGTTTTTCAATGCTTATATTATCGCTCTGCAACTCGATAATTGACTGTCCATAACCCTTTAGATCACGCAGTCTATCATACAGTTTACCGACCTGCTCATCAATTTTATTATACCCATCAGTATACTTGATCTTGCGAGACTCAGCGTCTACCAGTTGACGGTGTTTGTGCTTTTCTTGAAGATCTTGAGAGCATGTTGGGCACTTATCATGTTTAGTATAGAATTTATAATCTTTCTCTGCCTTATTTTTATTCTGCTCGATCTTAGATCGCATGTCACGGAGACTTTCATACTTCTCTTGCACTTCGGCCTGATCGCTGACACTGTGTGCTAACACACTCATGGAGTGATCATTCTCTTTCTTTCGTGACTGCAGACCTACAATGCTTTCCTCATTAGTATTAAACTTCTGTTGCAGTTTTAGAATCATTCCTTCCTGCAATTCTGTTAGTTTATGAATAGATTCACGTTGGTGATTTAGTTTTGTCTCACAGATCTCCAACTCATGCTTACATTCATTAAATTTATCTTTATTATCTTTGACTCGATCCTTCAAGATCGTATTCATTTTTGAGAAGATCTTGATGTCCAATAGGTCTTCGACCACTTCTCTTCTGTGCGTAGCAGGTAACTGCATAAAAGGGACAAAAGTTGAAGACCCAAGAATAACCACTTGAGTGAAAGACTTGTAGTTAAACTTGAGTATGCTTTGCTCAAGATATTTTTGTGTATCTTTCTGTGCTGCTTCCTGATCGAGGAGTTTTCCGTTTCGGAAGATCTTAAAAACACCTGGTTTGACACCTCTAATGACATGATAATTTACTTTACCAATACTAAATTCAATCTCAACAACACACTCTTTCTCATTGACGCTATTGATCAGTTGAGACTTACTAACTTTACGGAATGGTTTATTAAACAGCACAAAGCACAGGGCATCCAGCATAGTGGATTTTCCTGCACCATTACTCCCAATAACAAGATGTGATTTAGACTCGTTAAGAGTCATCTCTGTGAAAGTATTGCCTGTGCTCAGGAAATTCTTCCAACGGATCTTTTCAAATACGATCATTTATCTTGTGGTGGCGGGATAACAAAATTGTCAGCATCGATTACACAAAAACGATATCCATACTGACGACAGTTTTCTTTGACAGTTGCTTCATCTACCTCCGTGACGGAGAGATCACGAGGATATTCATCTGCCTTAAGCATTATATAATAACGTTCTGCATCGTCTTTGTCAACAAACAACTGGACGACACGCTCTAGTTTTTCATCATCTCTAACTGCATATACTCCACCTGATTTGTTATCAGTTAGTACAAACATTAGACCTCCAACGCTTCGACATAAAGGGATTTAAGAATACCGAAGATCTCTTCGCGATTTTTATACTCAGAGACACATGATTCTAGGATAGAAAGGGTGTCCTCTACCTGAATTTCTTCATCAATTTCACCTAACTCTTGAGTCATGTCTTCGACAATCTTCAGGTCTGCTAGGTCAACTTGCTGAAGTTTCCTCACGCACCGATCAAACTTAACCTGATCCTTATTTTCACCTACAATCAGTTTAACGTATGTCCCTTCAAACTGTGAGAAGTTAGATGTATCAATGTCATCAGTATAATAGACTTTATTAAAAGTATTATAGGGATTTACCACGAATTCCATGGATAAATCATCTGTATTTAGGACGTGGAATCCACGATCATACCCATAATCATTCCAATAAATCTGATAAGGATTACCAAGATAGTGGATAGGACCCTTTTGACTCTTCATATGATAGTGACCAGAGCATGTCAGGTCAAACTTCTCAAAAGGAGAGGGGTCTTGACCATGATCCATGTGAAGACCAGGAATAACTTCAAATCCATTCAACTCAAGGTGTCCCAAGCACACTTGTGCTTTAGATGCCTTGACTTTTTTCATGACTTGCTCCTTATTTTCAGGACAAATCCAAGGTATAAGGAGGAAGTTTACCTTACCAAACTTCTTGGAAGTAGGATCAGTAATAACTTCAATATTATTGTAGTCACCCAACAACAATTCAGGTGAATTTACCTTGATTGTATTCTTATAATAGATGTCATGATTGCCGATCAGCATAGACATACGAATGCCACGCTCAGCAAGTGGATCAAACCACATCTCTCTTGCTGCATCTAGAGAGTTGAAGTTAACATATTTACGACGGTCGAAAGTATCACCTAGACATAGGATTTGAGTAATACCTTCTCTGTCGATATATGGGATAACGATGTCATTATAAAATTTCTGATACAGTTTGGTGTAGTAAGCGTTATCATTCCTAACACCAAAGTGTTGATCAGTTATCAGTAGAATTTTCATTCTTCTTACCACTCTCTAATTCACGAAGGCGACGACGCCAGTAACCACGGTCATTACTATCACTGCATGGGTTATCTCTTTCTTGAGACTCATGCAATTCTTCAAGTCCGTCTCGGGTCATTACAGTTTAACTCCTTGGGTGGTGGTCATTTAGTTTCTCATATTAGTTTCGATACGACTCTTGATGGAATTCATATCAGCGTGATTGTCATTCTCATCTGAGTGGAAGACTTGATCGTAACCATTCTTCTCGATGAGTTTGTCACGGATATCCATCTGTCGTTTTTCCTTAGCGATTCGTCGCAGAAAGGCATAATACACGATCTGTGTAAAATATGCAAATGGGTTTTTGCTCTTGGCAGGATCGAAGTTGTCAATGTATTGGACGCAATTCTCTACACCATCGGAGATCATATCCTCCTTATACATGTAATTGATGAAGTTGGGTCTATACGACAGGTGGGTAGCAATCTTCAAGAAGCAATCGCCCAGATAGTGAGTAATCCTAGGTTTAGGTCTTTCTTGTAGTTTGGCAGTCTCAACTGCTTCACGATACTTAACGATCTCCACAAGAAACTTTTTGTTATCAACGTAATGTTGTTTTTTCTTAGGAGGCATTACAGTCATATTTGGTTTTTCTCACTGTCACATTATAAAGGAATTTGTTGTAAAGGTCAAGCTTGACAACTATTGAAATAATAGTTATACTCAACCATGTAAGGGTTGGAAAGGAACTACTTAGAGTCTTTCTTCTTCCATTGATCCTCTAGTCGCTTTCTCATCTCTGATACTTTACCGACTAGACCCATGTTTTCACTCATGGGGACGCCAGGATCGGGGTCGCCCCCACCCTGTTTTCTTAACCACATCTTATACATCATGATTGCCTCTGTAGACATTGGTGCAATCGTTACGATATCAGGCTCCTGTATAATATAAAACTCTTCATCTGACCACATCATCCATTTAGTAAATCCTGCTGCCATGCCCATCTCTCCATCAGGTTTCTCAACAGGAGTAAGGGTAGGCGTTATAGGGTCAGACACATAAACCATAGTGCAGTTATCTTCATTAGTAGCAATCATATTTCCCATAACCTCTTCACCAGACACAAGTTTGACTATGCCGTAGAATTCATTGTCGTGACGGATGTAGTTAATCATGATCGTAAATTTACCTTAGTGATTTCATAATCAAATTTCTCTTCATCATAGATTTTCAATCTTTCTATGAGATGTCGGAGAGTATAATTGTGCCTACTACCTCGGGAGCAATCATCGGCAATGTCATACAACACTGCTTGTGCTTTGTTATCTCCCTTACGCAAGACACGTCCAATAGACTGGAGGTTTCTTACTCTAGATTTAGATGGACTCGCAAAGATTACATTATGTAGGTTACGAATATTGATACCTGTAGAGAATGTGCCGTAGGATGCAAGGATGATTGCATTCTTCTCTTGCTCACAGATCTTGCGAGCTTCTTCTCTTTCTACAGCATCGACACCACCATGGATAAAGAAGATCTTACGATCTTTACTCACCTTAGTATTTAGCATCTCCCACAGAGGGTCGCCGTGCTTCTCTATGTAGTTGAATAGGATGAGTGTATTACCGTCAAGATCGTTTGCTAGGTTACAAATTAAATTATTTCTCTTAGGATGTGATACTATATAATCCATCTCTTGCTGATAGGAATCGAATGGCACATGACCATGCTGTAGCAACAGACATTTCACTTTCAATGGTGTCAACTGTCCTTTCTTCATTAGATCGACAGTGGTTGTCACCTTATCGCAGCGTCCGAATAGACCCTCCAACACTAACTGGTGACTATACATACCATCTAAGGTCCCTGTCAGACCCACACGATAGCGGGCATCGTGACATTTATTTAGAATACCTGTTAGACTCTTCGCCTTATACAGGTGTGCTTCATCGCCAATGATTACATCAAACCTTTCAAAGAATTTCTTAGGCTCTTTGTAGATGCTCTGCCATGTAGAGATAACAACAGGCGCTTCTACATACCTTTCTTGTCCACCCATAATCTGATGGACATATGAATCTGCTTTCCACCCGTAGTCTTTGAAGTCTTGCTTCAACTGCGAGACTAGAGAGACTGTAGGCACAATGATTAGGATCTCTCGCTCCGCTTTAATATGCCAACGGACCAGACCATAGATGATCAGCGATTTTCCAGATCCTGTAGGCGAGAGTAATAACTTGCGACGCTGCTTAATTGCCGTGAAAAGTGCTTTGAGTTGGTAGTCGCGAATCTTAAATGGCAGTCCCAGAGATCTAACAAAAGACGCAATGGATTCTGGTGATACATATTCTTCCTCATCATTTGGCAGACCAAAGTATTTACTATCTTTGATCGTGTATTCGTATCCTTTCCCGTCAAGATACTCTGTTAGGTAATCATATAGTCCGACATAGATCTCTCCCGTGCCAGGAGAATACAATCTGATCTTGCCGTCCCAAACTCGTCGTTTATATTGCGGCATGAATTTAGCGCCAGGCACTTCAAACTGGAAGTGCTCGCTTAATTCTTTATGGATATGTTGCTCACCTTCAACCTTCAGAAAAACTTCGTTTTTCTTTTCGATAGTTATCATCTGATACCATAATACTTCACAATATCGATAGTGTTTTTAATAGCAAATCCACGACTGTCAATTTGTTTAAGAATCCTATCAATAGAATTTATACAAGTTTCTAGGTAGTCTATTTTTTGCTGTGCTCTGGTCAACTCTGGATCACTATCAATGTACATAGGAAGATCACCCTTGAGCACTTTGAGTGCAAAGGGTTTTTCTTTGTATACTGATGCAGACGCTTTACCAGAATAGTATTCAAACTTCTCACGAAGCAATATCTTGCGCTTCGTTTCTGCTTCTGATAGCATCAGTTTGAATTGATTATAAAATTGCAGATACTTTGCATGGAGTCTGGGTGTTTCCATACTATCGTTTGCCAATAGCTCAGGCAACTCCCTATGGTCAAAGAATCTTTCAGAATCCTTTGCCCACATCTCCTCAATTTTTTGTAGATTCATTAAGTAAGTCGCTTATCACGGGTGAAGTTGACGGTATCCTGTATCTCATAACGCATGTAGTTGAATGTTACTTGCGCCATAGCATACTCTGTGCCATCTATTGTAGCATTAAATTCTAGTGCATTCAACCCAGTAGGTAATAGACCCTCAAACTGGACATTGAAATTCATTTGGAAGTTGCTATTGAGCACGGTCAGTGTGCCGTCTGCATATAGATCTTCGTTACCAAAGAGTGCGACCATCTTGTTTCTAAAGTCACGTCTTTCTTTTGTATCGTCTGGAGTACCTAGTGCTCTGATCCAGTTGTGCATGATCATGTAGTTACTCATGTCCTCATCTACGAGGAATGACAATGTAAGAGGATCGTACGTGATGAAACCCTCCAGAGGTAGTGCTCTGAAGGGGGTTGGTTGCTGTTGAATACCCAGATTCATTGTCGGGATATTAGCAGACTGTGCAAAATATGCGACCTTAGGATACTTGGCAAGGGTAAATCTAAACCCAATAGGCGACAGGAAATTCCTGTTTTCAATCTGCTTATTCCACGTTGCCATGTCTCTTAGGATATCTTGTCCTAGTATTTATAGTAGTGTATGCACGTCCAACCAAGGGAAAACTGGATCTATAACTCCAATAAGTCGAAGAAGACCCTCAGCAAAAAGTGCGAGAACAACCCAACCAACACAAAAACTAATAATTGAAGCATTACGATTATGTTGTCGTATTGCATCATCGATCATCTCCTTGCATTGTTCTTTAGTTATTAAGTGATCATTTTGATCGTATGGGTAGTTAGTCATCCGTGTCCTCGTTTGTCCAGAAGTCCTCCCAGTCTTTGTTTGAATTGGTTGCATCTGTAATGTTTTTTGATTTGCGCTCTTGGGCAAAGTCGTAAAGTTTGTTGCGCTCTTTGGCGTCGAGAAAGTCTTCGAGCACGTCATCGATGAAGTCCATGTCTTTAGTGCTCATTGTGAATACTCCTGCATCATGTCAAGAATTTTGTTAAGGGCATGGTGGGCACCATCGTGCCAGTCACCATTACGCTCATGGTATTCGCCATTATACAACGAAGTCTTCAATTTGTAAACCCTTGTCTCAAGATCAATCTTTCTCATGATACCATGCGGCATTTTTGATACTCTATTAGTATAATAAGTATTTAACAAAAAAGAGACCCTTACGGATCTCTGGGGAGCATGTTATGTTAGTGGTTTCTCACATAAGAATCCTCGCACACACGCTTTTACACTTGGGTTCATGTTGGATATCGCACTCTATTAAACATTCATAATAATCATTTAACTGCTGATCTTCTAAAGTTTCCTCAAAATGACGCCATTCGTCTAATTGATTACGAGAAGTTATGTTATGCATAACCGACCTCCTACATTTGTGTTGCCTACATATCAAAGAGATTTTGGGATCATGATGCACCTCATCATTCTTCTATTACTTATAATAGTTTTGGTATCGTAATATACTTTTTTAACTTTTTTACTTAAGTTTATATAAAGACAAAAAAATACACCCTAGTTGGGTGTGGTGGGAGGAGAGATTACATTATACTCTCAAGTTATGGGAATCGCTAGTGCGAAAATTAGTGCATAACAACAATGACTCCCTTGGTCGGGGTTCTACTATTCCTAGCAGCGAGCACCACCTCTAGTCATTTACATTACCCCGCCTAATTCCAACAGGGTTATTCAGTCACTCCCGTGTTGAGCGATCAACTCAACAAATATAGTATGGCATAAAAAAAGAGGGTTGTCAACCCCCTCATTCATTTGATCTCCATTGTTTTCTCATCCTGACATAAGTGTCACTCTTTGCCACAACATCCCTCGTTTGCTTGAATATAGTAGCAGAGACAGCAAAATGACAAGTAGCATGGTCTTTCTCTTGGGGTCTTACCTTGCCTTCTTCATCATATTTCTTGCCTGTGCGATGATTAGCATAGCGCCTTGATCTGGTAAAACCCATCTCCAAAAACTTACGACACATATCCATACCGATAAAATCTTCTTGGTCACGGTATGTCAGATACATTTCGTATATTTTTTTAGCACTCTTCTTTGCTATTGCTGGAGTCTTAAATCTCCAATGAGCACATATATCGTTAGTGTAAGGGCGTACCAGTAGCACTCCTTGCTCTCCCCTTCCAATGCGATAAAGTTTGCGATTTTTTTCAAGTGAAAAATCAAGTTGTTTGTAATCAAGGTCATAATCAAATTCTTTCATTACCACTTTTTAGCGTGAGTGTTTACTTCGATTGGTGTATCAGACTCTACATGATTGTGCTCGATGTTTTCGATGTTGATATGCTCTAATGCATTTGCGATTCTTTCAAGTGCATCAGCAATTCTGTTTGTGTCAATCGGATTCATGTTTAATTCTTTTGATTTTGTGGTAGATTTGGATCATGATGACCATGGTAAGCAATCCCATTACGATCATGTTGTCGATGAGTTTATTCATAGTGATCTGTCATGGGTCCATCTCTTGAGCTCTTTAGATTCAAAGCGCCGATGTAGGTATTCTACTGCCTCTTTCGGTCGTGCTCGCTCTCCGCAACAGAAGATGTCACACTTTGCAATACCCAACTCTGGCCATGTGTGTATGCTGATATGACTCTCCTTAAGTAAGATATATCCAGTCACTCCTTGGGGATCAAACTTGTGTGTCTCCACCTTTATGTAAGGTGATCTAGCAATTATCGATGCATTCAATAAACTATCCCTTATAAACTCCTCGTCATTCAGGAATTGATAGGGACACTCAACCAGATCGAATAAAATATGCTTCATTGAGATTTGACTTTGACAAAATTATGGCATAAAAAAAGAGGGGCGTCAAGCCCCTCTGGAAAAATATGTGAAATGAATCACATAAGGTTAGTAACCTTAACACGTCTGTAGTAACGGTTGGCGTTAGCGGTGAGCGCACCTTGACCTTGAGTAAGACCCTCAGCGAATGGGTTAGCGACCATTCCGTAACGAGTCTTAAAGCCGATCTTAGGCTGGAAGGTGTCAGGACCCACAGCGCGGACCATCTGTAGAGGCACATAAGGGCAGTAGAAGAGACCTGCGTCATAAGCACTGCTACCTTTGTAACCAGCCACATAGAAGTGAGCGTCAGAAACGTTGGCAGAGTAAGGATCGACGTAGACCTTAATACGACCGTTAAGTGTACCAGCAAGAGTGCTGCTGTTGTCGTCGGGCAGCAACTGAGCGTTACCAGACAGAGCAGGAGTGTAATCAAGCACACCAGCCATAGAGAGAGCAGATGCCACATCAGCAGAGCAGATGAGGATGTTGCCCTTCCCGCGACGAGTTTCATGCCCGATAGCATTCATGTCTCTCTCAATTTGGAAGAGAAGACCTTTGAATTTCTCAACTGACCATCTACCGTTGGAGTCAACGTCGAGGTCAAACACGCCTGCAGTTGCAGTGTTGTTTTGAGCGCCAGGACGAGCGATCTTGTAAACAGTACGGACAACCTCACGGTTGATTTCCGCCAGCACTTCAGTGCTGAGGATGTTTGCAAGCTCAGACTCGGCATCCAAACCATGCACTGCCTTCAGATCCTGAGCAAGCTCAAGACTGTATTCTGCTTTCAATGCTCTTGACTTCGCAGTCACGGTAACCTTCTCGATTGAGAAGCCCATTTCGTTGAAGTGGTTGGAAGCGCCATCACCCAATGCTTCAGCTTGGGCAGTAGTCATACCTTGACCACCGATGGTGTATTGTCCAGCACCATCAGCAAGGAGACCTGGGTTAGATCCAGTCTGAGTGTTAGATGCAAGGTTGTTTGCACTATTCTCAGATGAATGCTCAGAGTCAACCTCGTTGAAGAATGTCTCAACAGCGGAGTTGTTGATGTCTCTGTTAGTGCCCTTAGTGGAGCGCATTGCAAAGATCAGTCCAGTAGGACCAGTCATAGGTTGCACGCCGCAGATGTCATAAGCAATAAGCTTAGGCATAGAGCGTCTGATCAGAGAGATCAGCACAGGGTCGAAACCTGCAACAGGACCAGTAGCAGTACTGCCACCTGAGAATCCTGTACCTCCAAGGGAGTTAGTAGGCGCTGCTTCTGTTACCAGACCGCGCTCTTCCTTGAGGAATTTTTCTTGGTTTTCCAGGAGGACTGAGGTGACCGCCTTTCTGTAGGTATCCTTAATAGGATCGAGCTCATTGTGCTCAAGAATGGGGTTCCACTTTTCCTGGAGTGCTTCTGCGTTAAACATTTGAATTACTCTTGGGTTAAATGAAAGGGTAAATTATTTGCTCCAACGGGAGATCGCTTGGGCATATGCTGCCATTGCGTCGCCAGTAGGTGCGTTCTCGACTTCAACGTCCTCAGTGACCGTAGTCGCTTCAGGTTTTGTAGAGAAATACGATTCACGGAGGGTAGAGACCTTCGCACGGAAAGACTCCTCATTTTCAAACTCAACAGCTTCCGCTAGAGAGACAAGTTTCTCGCGTTGCGCGAGAGAAAGTCCTTCAGCGATCTCTGTCACAATCCCATTCTTGATATAGGTGCCAACACTCTTAGAGAGCTCGACATTTTCTTCAATAGACTCGTTGAGTTTTGCTTCCATGGTATCAAGTTGTGCCTGAATTTCTTCAACGACATCAACTTTTTCTTCGGGGAGATCAATATAATTCTCCACGAAAACTTGTTTGAGACCAGTCAACATGGACTCTGCCATTTCGGTTTTGATACCGTGCTCAATGGCGAGCTCATTCTTGGACATCCATTGTCCGACTGCATAAGTCAGATACTCATCGACTTTTTCTGCAAGGTCAGACTTGACAGTCTCAATTTCTTCTTCAAGGACTTTTGCATAGTCCTCGTGCATACGCTCCAACTCTTCGTTGATGCGTGACACAACCGCTGCTTCAAAGATTGTCTTTGCCTTATCTTTGAATTCCTCAGATAGCTCTTCACCTTCAGTGAGAGCAGCAACATCAGCAGAGAGATCGACTTCGATCACAGTCTCCTGAGGCTCATCAGCGGGCTCTTCAGCAATCACATCACCTTCGGGTTCGTGACCTGCTTTCACATCACCCTTAGCAGCGAATTCTGCTTTCTGACCAGATGCGTCAGAGGGTTTTGTTGTGGGAGCGGGAGCATTCCCACCAGCAATAGTTTTATACTTATTGCTATCATCCGTGGGTTTGCTATTTTGGGGTGTTGGACCACCGAGGTCTTGCACACCAGCGAGACTACTACCGTCAGCTTCCAGTTTGGGCATTGGGTCAGCAGGTTTTGCGCCAGCGGTTACACTCGATTCATCCAGAGTTGTTTCAATCTCTTGTGACATTTTGTCTCCTGGGTACAAACGTGCGATATTTGCTATAGTTATTTATAGATTAAAGATTTTTGATGAAGGAGTGAAACGCGGAAAGTTTCATCTCATCCAACTGAGAGCGGTGTGCGTTATCAATTCTTTGCTTGATTTGCTCGATTCTTTGCTCTTGGATTGCGCCTCCAGCATAGACCCACTCTTTTCCTTCCATGATGCCATTGACAAAAGCGTCAGGGGCAGAAGGATCTGCTACGATATCCGCAGCAGTGGCAAGCATAAAGTCATCAGCGACGACCTTAATACCACCCTCTTCCTTGATAGATCCGAGACCTCTGGAAGATACACCGAGTTTCACACCCTCGTCGAGAAGAGACTTTGCGATGTTACCCATGGGAGTATCAAGAAGTCTTGCTTTACCTACGAAGTTGTTACCCTCTCTTTGCAGAGAAGTAATCAGGTGGGACACGCGGTCAAGGTTAATAGTAGGACCATCGGGATGACCCAACTCACCTAGTGCGCGACCTTTGGAAATGTATTGCTCGTTGTATTTAGCAACTTCTCTTTGTAGAGTTTCTGCGCGATACATACGACCGTTTCTGTTTTTGATTTCACCCTGCAGGAAAACACCTTCGATGAAGTGACGCTTCGCGCCATTCTTACCTTCGACGATGGTTACCTTGGCGGATTCAATCTCCTCCCTGATCAGTTTCATCTGTAGTTTCCTCTGGTGGTGTATCAGTTACTTCAGTCTCTGCAGATGCTTCGACTTCAGGTGTTTCTTCCTCGGGCTCCTTAAACATGTTGGACCCGATCTCTTGCTTTTTGAGGTCAATCTGATCTACTGCTACAGTTTTCATAGCAGCATCCACATAGTCTGAAAGGTCTTTTTGACCAGCAAACAATGCGTTGACGATATCAAGCGCGGACTGTGTTGGCATGATTTATTTAGAATTCAATAATACTATTTAGAAATCTCCTTTTTTACGATCCGCAGGATCGATGCCCTGCTCCGCGTATTGATCCATAGCTTGCTGCTGAGGATCAACTGGCTCAGGTTGGAGTTGCATTGCCATTTGCTCGTGCTCCATGGCTGGCATTGCCATTGGATCGATGACCTTACCGTCCGCGATCTCCTTATCCATCTGCTTATCAATCTCCTTAAATAGAGCGTCAGGTTGCTTCAGGATTTGGCGGCGCATGTATTCCATTGAGAAATAACGACCCACGAAAGGATCCATTTGCTGCAAGAGCGCCATACGAGCATTCATAATCTCCTGCTCTTTCAGCTCGGAGAAGTAGTTGTCAGCAATGAAGTCATACTGAATATGCTCCTTCATGTCATCCCACTCTTCAGGTGTGAAGACACCTTTCAGAATAAGTTGAGTCTTAAGAAGGTCATTAAACAGATCAGAAAACTTCTTGCGGAGTCTAACGACAAATTTTTGGAATTTAACTTCGTCGCGTGTGATCTCCTCAGACCTACCAAGTTGGAAAGAAGCATCAGATTCCAAACGTGACTCAGGCACATTCAATGCTCTGTAGAGTTTCTTCTGGAAATACTTGACATCCTCCAACTCACCTAGGTTTTGTCCACCTGGCAGTGTAGTGATCTCAGTGCCGCGTCCGCCTTCACGTCTTGGTAACCAGAAGTCCTCCAGCATAGACATGAATTTTTTGTCATCACGAATCTCACCAGTGTCAGCATTATATACCAACTTATTTCTATAGCGAGACATCACCTCTCTAAGGTATTGCTCTGCCTTTTGCTTAGGCAAATTACCCACGTCAATGTAGAAAATACGACGCTCGGGTGCGCGGGAGAGACGATAGATAACCAGCGAATCCTCAATCATTCTCAGTTGATTGAGTGCTTTAATTGCTTTATGAAGGTGTGACAGCACATAGTTGCGCTGCATATCAAGTTGACCAGAGTGGCAGAAACAAATAGCGTCAGGTGCAATCTTGATACCATTATTTTCATAACCGCGCAGACCCTTAGGGGAGTAAATATAATACTCAATCGCCTTAGGAATCAACACATTAACCTGTGGATCTGCAGGTGATACACGATCCTTTGGTTTATCGTATTCAATAACTTTTTTGATTTTGCGAGGATCAATATACCTCAACTCTGTAATCCCTTCCTTAGGATTATCAGGGTTAATCATCTTATGATAGAAGAGGCGACCATCGATATACCATCTGCGGAAGATGTCGTATGCCTTTCTATCAAAATCGAGGAGTGACAATACATTGACAAACTCCTCGCGGATTCGCGTCTTGACTGAATCAGACGCTTTAAGATTAGAAAGCTCAATATCAACAGGGTGATCGTCAAGATCTCCAGCGATTGCCTCATTCACAATATCATTGATGGCTGCATCTGCCTCGGGGTGCAAAGACATTTCGCGATAGCGACCAATAAGATCTACATCGCTGCTCTTGTTTACCGAGTCTCCCAGATCAACATACTGTCCAAAGTAACCACCTGCAACTATGGGTTGCGCGGCATCATCCGAATCTTTATGCACGAAAGAAGGACCCTTTGCAGAGCCCTTCCCTTTTTTACGATCTAGGGAATAACCAAATAGTTGTGACATTCAACTGTCCCTATACATTATCAATTATTTATACCACTAATTAACCTTGCATGTCAACAGAGTTGCCAGCGTTGTTATCATTAGCGTATGTCCAGTACTGAACCTGGAATTCAACAGTATACTCTTCGGGAGTATCGTTGCTATCCCATGCAAGGTCGATTGCACTGACGTTTGAAGGCCAGATGCCAACAAACTGATACGATCTAACAACACCACCCTGTCTATCATACTGACGCACAAGTGCTCCAGACTGATATTCTGCAATGGTTTTAGGTGTTTGCAGGTTTTGCTGCAGATTTTGGATCTTAGTAGACCACTCTTCAAACTTGGAGCGCAGTGCAAATCCTTTGTCGTTAAGGACAGTAACTGTCCAAGGCTCAAAGGTTCTGTCACCAGCAATCTTAAGTGTACGTCCCCTGTAAGGGACTTCGATTACTCCAATGGTAGATGCAGGAATGTTTGCTGCCTTCACAAGGAAGGTTGCAAGAGATCCAGAGGATGCAGAAGATCCTGCCAAAGAGGCACCAGCAGATTCCTGCTGACGCTTCTCTTGAGATCCAGGTGTAGCACCCGAAGCAGGGGTGCCATCATCAACGATGCCTGGAAAACCGATTTCAACTTGAAAAAGGTTGGGGCGGGCAAGGTCCCCGATTCTATTTCTGAAGTCAAGGATTGGTGCATTGACCATCTTGCCTTCTGTCTGCCCTGGGTATTGGTCAGCCATTTGTGTACTCCGATGTGTGTTTAATAAATGGGTAGATGGTTAGAATGATCAGGAGACAAGCTCAGTGAAGCTTGCGCCAGTCCTTGTTGCCGTGAAGGTCAATGTGATGAAGTTGATGGATCTTGTGGGTTTCACAAAGATCTCAGCGTAGAATTCACCACGGTCTATTGCTTCCGCAGGGTTGTTGGTGCCATCACAGACAACCAAGAAGTCAACAATACCACGACGTGATTGGACAGATCTCAAGAAAGGCTCAACAATATTCTTGAATTGTTGGCGAGTAAACTCATCATTCAATTCAAAGAGTTGAGTCTTAGCAGCGTCAGCGATTGATTCTTCGATAACGAGGAATAGACGGCGGACGTTGATTCTGTCGAATGCAGACTGATAACCCAGTGCAGTTTTATCTCCGAAGAGGACCATACCCTGACCAGGGAATGCGACGATAGGGTTAACTCTTGCTGCATAAAGCAGATCTCTGTGATCTTTAAGAGGAGAATAAGCAAGTTTAATGCTGTTTCTCAAGTTACCACGGTTGAAACCTGCAGGTGAGAACCAAGGCTCTTGGTTAAGAGTTGTGCTCAACACTAGACCTGCCATGTCACCGTTACAAGGAATGTAATGGTAAACATCATTATACTTGTCGTAGATATACTTGTAGTTGTTATCGAAAACAGTATAAGAGGAAGATCCAAGTTGATCGAAGTACTCAATCGTGCGAGTGACGATTGTTGGGACAGAAGGTTGACCAACTACATCAGAGCGATAAGGCGAGATGAAAGCGATACAATCCTTACGAGCATCTGCAATGCCGATGATGTGCTGTGCCTTAGCAACAGTATCATTCAGACTATTCATGCCAGGACCCATTAGGATGTAGTCCAGATCAACAGTCTCAGCGTCATTGAAGAGTGAGTATGCACCCAAGATGTTAGGACGTGAGATGGTGTAACCATCAACGCCACCTTGGAGAGCGTAGCGCAAAGTTGCGCGACCCTTTGTGCCAACTAGGGGCACAGCGAGGGGGTTGAGACCAGTAGGGTCATCAAGGTTGTTGAGTGAGTTATCAGACTTGATCAAGTCAAACTCTCTGTTACTACCAGTTAGACCGAAACCGCCAGAAGCGTTACTGTCGCGATCATAAATGTTATCGGTCTCATGAGATCCCCAATACAGGAATTGTGAGAATTGCTTAATAACATTCTTGTAGTAGATGTTATCGCCTTGAGGAGATTTAGCATCGGATGCCTTAGACACGTTAAGGTGCTTCTCAAGAAGAGCGCCAGGTGTGCCAGTAAGTTTTCCGTCACCGTCAAGGACGAGGATGTGCATGAGGTCGTTATATCCACCTCTGTCTTCCACATACGCGGATGTAGTAGGACGAGGAGCAACGTTGGACCATCTCTGATTCACCCCATAAAGGCGAGTGTCATAGTCACTCTCAACTGCTGCGATCACAACAGAAGTAGCGTTTGCATCAGCAACATTCTGGTTTGCTGAGAATAGAGGAGATCCAGGATTAAGAGAAACTCTCAATTCTCTGCGGATACTCTCAACTTCACCAGCATCACCAGTTGCACTGCCAGGAGTATTATTATTGTTTGCCAACTCAGAAACAGTGTCGCCTACTTCCAGCACGTCAGCGGAGGAAGAATCGATAGCGACTTCAAGTTGACGAGTCTCAGGATCCCAAGCAACAACACGACCAGTAACACCACCACTAACAGCAGTAATATAATTATCTTTCTCGAAAGATCCAATCAGGTTAGAGTTGTCAGCAATAGTAACGATGGTGTCGTAGGTATAAACCTTACCGTAGATGTTTGCAGCGGAGAATGCAACTTCTGCACCGTTGGTGAATTGCCACTCAGTGCTAGTAGGTTGTGCCAAAGACAATACCTGATCAGCACCAGCGTCAGTAATTACAACGCGGACAGAGTTACCGTGGTTTCCAGCGGATTTAGATGCCCACTTCCAGTTGTTTGCTGCGTTTTCAACGTTGGTCTCATACTCGTCGTCATTCTTAATGAGGGGAGCAGTGATACCAGTTGCGGTAGTTTCGTTGACCTCAGTCTTCTGTGCTGTAACCAACTGCAATGAAACAGCAGATCCATCAGTGTGTGCAGCAGCAGTAGTGCCGAGTAGACCGCGAGTAACGTTGAGGTTGTTTCCAGATACACCAGTGATCTGCATGATCTCGTCGTCAACTCTAATGAAAGAGTTGGTGCCACCACCGAGAGTAGCAGCAGAGGTCACGGTCAAAGTGCCGTCAGAGTCTGTGAAGGTAGATCCTTCGTTAATAGTTGATGATGTGCCAGCAGGCTCAATCAAAGTGATTGGAGCAGCAGCAGCGTGAGATGCAGCAGATGTTGCAAGTTGTCCACGAAGCACGGTAATGTCGTTACCAGATACTGCTTGGACTGTCAACAATTCTGCGTCAATAAGAAGCAGGTCGTTAACGTCAAAGTCAGTTGATGACGCTACAGTAAGTGTCGTGTCAGTGCTGCTAAAAGTTGCAACGATAAACTGTGCAGTATCGATTGCATTCTTTAGTGACGCATTCATTGCGCGGACCACCTTCAAGGTGCCGCCATACAGCAAAAATTGTGCTGCAGTAAACCAGTATTCGTAGTTGAACTCGTTAGGACGCCCAAAAATTGCAAGGAGCTCACGCTCGCTTGTAATCGTGGTCATCGCCTCAACGGGACCCTTTTCAAAGGAGCCCACAATAGCAGCAACATTATCAACTGTTGCGTTTGCTACGGAGGTTAGGTCTCTTTCAAGTACAACAACCCCTGGTGAAAGTTGTGTTGATGCCATTAGATTCTCCTGATTAGATTCCTAGTCGGATGCTGAAACTATTTAGAATAACGACTATTTTCAGAGGGTAAACAGGACGTAATCACCAGTCAGGATAATCTGTAATCCATTGCCGTTTCTTCTTTCTATAAGCGGCGTTACGCTTCACTGTGCATTGCTTACAGATATAAGAATAGGCTGACATATTCTTACCTCTATCGGGTCTTGTTTTATAAAAATGATCAACTAAGGAGAGAGTGCGAAGACATTTACGGCACTGCCTATCTACAAATAGAAATTCTTCTAGATCTAGATTGTCTTCAAATTCCATTACCGATAGTCCCACATATACGACATGTCACCATACTCACCAATACCTGCTTCTCTCTCAGCGTTGTGCCATGTTTGACCTTCTGGATCTGTGAATGTCTCTTCACCAAGACCATCATCCATGAATCCAAACGGTGCCATGTCTGCTTCGATTGCTTCCTTCTGCTCTAGATACATCCGCGTCCTGACATCATTGTCATGCAACTCTCTAAAGTAATCAGTGGTCGCCAACCATGAGAAGATTACCAAACACATAGAGAGGTCATCATTACATCCCTCTTCCGCTTCCCATGCCTGACCCTTCTGAATAAATGTAGTTAACTCTGCAATAATATCATAGTCATTAAAGATGAGTTTATCATCTTCGATTAACTGTTTCATGTTTGCACACCCAGTTTTCTTGACTGTAGTGGACATCTTGACACCTAGTTGCACTTTAGATCCAGAGAATCCTTGACCCACAACCTGACCAGCACGTCCGCGCATGGAGCACATCAGTAGATTGTCATACTCCAGATCAAACTGCATGATATCTGCTACCTGTCCTCCAATATCATTGACTTCAATCAGAGTGAATGCATGATTATAACTTGAGCATACCTGATGAATGATATTTGGAAATAGTAATGGTTTGATTTTATTGTTTCTATACTTCGCTACCAACTTATACGGGATCTCTGTGGTATCAATAATACAAAATGCTGAGTAATCTTTAGTTATACCACGAGCAACGTCTACAGTACATACATAAGTATGATCGGGTATAGGCTCTTCATACACATCTAGTCCTTGATTGGACTTCAAAGGATCATCATATATCAAAGTTTTTAGTTTGGATGATGTAATGAGAGTGTTAACCGATCCTAGAAATTCACATTCAAATTCCTGATTAAACTGCTCTTCAGATGTATTACGAATCGTCTGCTCTTTCCAGTCCGCATCTCTACCTGGCACTTGTGACCAGTGGACTTCTGTAGTAACGTATTCATTTTTGCCCTTCTCTGCATCATGCCAGAGTTTATAAAACATATTCATCCCCTTGGGCGTGGAGATAATAATTACTTTGGTAGACTTACCAGAGGAGATAGTAGGATATACAGAGCTAAAAAACTCGTCAGCAATGTGAGTTGGAATAAACGCGAATTCATCGAGAAATATAATATTAAACGACATACCCCGCACAGCACTAGCTGAAGTAGAAGCAGCCATGATTTTACTTCCATTCTCCAATTCCAGACTACCTCTATTCCAGTTGACGACTCCTTGCTGGAGCCAGTTTGGGAGGTTTTCATAGGATAATTGTAATCTTTGTAGCATTTCTCTTGCCGTCGCTGCCTTGTTAGCAAGGATGGCAATGTTTACGTTATCATTAAACAGGCAATACCAAAGCAAGTATGCAGTAACAACTGTAGACTTGCCTGACTGTCTTGGAAGTTTTGCAATGTTGAATCTTTCTGCATGAAACTTATTCACCATGTCCGCTTGAAAGTCATACAGATCAAAAGGGACAAGACCACGGTCCAATGAAATGATTTGAATGTATGTCCTAATAAAATATACAGGATCATTTGAGCACTTAACAAACTCTTCCACCTGCTCAGGTGTAAAATTCTGTGCTACGTTAGCTCTCTTTAGGTTAGGATTACCTAGATAGATTTCATTTTGGCTCATACGGAAATGGTCTCCTGTTTCTTTCTTGTCCTTGTGCGTGTGCCTCCACTACTTCTTCCTGACCAGGACAGAATTGGAAGACTGCACTATACCTAGCAGCGACAGGACAATGTTTAGTCGGTGCTTTACCTCCATGTGGCACTAGACCAGGAAATACTACAATCCTACCTGGTTTAGGAATAATTGTATCGGTGATTCGGTCGCCATTCATGAAGATAGTTTCACCACCCCATTCAGGTTTCCATTCCTTGTTACAATAAACAAGGAAACTAATTGCGTCTAGAGCTTCTCCGTCACAGTGGATAGAAGGACTATCACCAAAACGGAAAGCATTATAAACGACTCTGTGAAATGCAGGAATGGGTATCCCAGCGCGAGGAAATACATGTTGTTTACAGAAATAATCAAACTCACCATAGTTGGGGTAGTCGATTGCCCTTCCCAAAGAGAAGGTTGAAAGGTTGTCGTCTGGACTATCATCAAAGATGAATTGCCATCCGTCAAAATAAGTGAAATATGTATCCATCATCTCTACCTCTTCTGGTGAGAAGAGGTTATCAATCACCATCACTTGATCATACTTAACGATATCCATCAGACCATGGTCCCATGCGCCCTACGGATCTCTCTTAGTTGCTCAAAATCTTTTTGTTTAGTGCCACCGTCATATGCCCATGCATATCCTTCGGCAATCATTTGCTCGTTAAGGGACAAGTCTGCATCGCCAATGTATAACCAGCCAAGAAGACGCCCATATTTCCCAACGCCACCAACAAGTTCAGTCCTAACAGACAACTCATCATCACCAGAGATAGCACCATCGAGTTTTTCTTTGAGCCAGTTTGTTGCATCTTTACCTAACTCCTTTTCTTCCAAGTTTCTCGTCCTTTTTTCTGGCGTATCAACGCCTGCAACTCTAACTCTTTCTTTCTTGTATAAATCAAACCCGAGGTCAATAGTGACATCGATAGTATCACCATCAAGGACACGATTGATCTCCGTTACTCTGAAGTTGTAGCAACTCTTTCTGCTCGGCGGGGTCATTGCTGCCATTGGATTCTCTATTATCAATACCTAATATATAGAAGATATAATAAGAAACTCCTGCTAGGAGTATGGCGATCATGATGATCACACTCCAAACAGGATCATTAGTGCTTTCTAGTGGGCGAAGAAATAAATTCATGGATTGCGTGAGTCAATTCCTAATTCTTTTAGATACGCAATCCACCAGTCAGGATCTTTACGTTTCCAACAAGGCACAGGTTTACCTTTCTCGGAATAATACTCATAGATTACCTTATCGATAATCTGTGCGATCTCCATATTCCTCTTCCTCTTCATCAACATCCGCATATGCATTTGCCACGAAGGGTCCTCGCTTTCGTAAAGGTTCTCTAGCGACATAATTAGATTCCGCATCGACAGCAGATAACCAAACAGCAATTTTCATAATCACAAAGATTATCCCCAAAGGAGCAAGACATAATAGAAGCGTTGCGTTCATTCATCTACATCCATGTGGTGAAATTTGTAATCTAATACTCCCTTATATAGCTCATCTCTAAGAATTCTTAAGTGCTCTTGCTCCTCATAAGGTCGTGCAGGAGCACCTGGCCACAGTCTAATTGTTTCACAGACACAATGGTATAGAAGATACACATCTTCTATGGTCCACTGATACTCAAAATCAGATCTGTCGTCATTGTCCATTGCCATTATTTTTAAGTATTTAGTATTTATGAGAAATACTTCTGCAGCATGTCAATGCGCTCTTGCTCACGGGCAATGTTATCGAGTTGATCTTGAATAGCAGCAAGCACATCAGGGTGCTCACCAATACCCACGGGGTTTTTCAGATAGATCTCAATGTTGAGTCTTGCTTTGCTAATGTTGCCCTCAGCATTATGTCTAAGAGCATCAAGAATTTCTCTTCTCATGCTGGATAATCCCAATTAGTAATAAGTTGTGTTTTGTGCCATGGACCCCAACCACCCGTATAGAGAAAAGGAGTGGTGCGTATAGGGCATGAATCTCCAGTGCAGAGAAGATCGTCAACGATTCTCCAAGATTCCATCACTTCCTCTGCGTGGACAAAGTGTGATTGATCACCTGAGATGGCATCAAAGAGAAGTTTCTCGTATCCATCGATTGCTCTTTCCTGAGGATAACTATATGATAGCGTAGCCATCTCAATATCGTCATTGAGACCAGGCGCTTTCATATCCATCCTAATATCTAGGTGTGGATTTGGTTGAAGACGCATGACAATGCGGTCACCAGTCTCTCCTTCATATAGAGGAATGATAGGTGTCTTCATTTTAACAACTACTTCTACACATTGGTAGGGTAGTTTCTTACCTGTCATGACGCGAAAAGGAACTCCCTCCCAACGCCAGTTATCGACGTATAAAGTACCAGCAAAATAGGTAGGAGTGTTACTCCCATCACTAACGCCGTCTTCAGTACGATAGGATTCATATTGCCCCAGAATTACATCATTGCTTAGTCTAGTTGCGGCGAGAAGTTTTGTCTTCTCACGTCTTAATTCCCTTGCATTTGATTTGCAAGGTGCTTCCATAGCGATGAGTGACAAGACCTGCAACACATGGTTTTGCAGCATGTCACGGACTGCTCCAGCAGTATCATAATATTGAGATCTACCTTCACAACCAATAGTTTCAGTAGCAAAGATCTGGATCTCGTCTATGTATTGCCTATTCCAGATAGGCTCAAGTAGTGTATTGCCAAAACGAGTGGTAATGATATTATTAACAGTATCTTTACCAAGATAATGGTCAATGCGATAAACTTGTTTTTCGCGTAGATGTCGCTCCACCACTGACTGTAGAGAATTAGCAGAACTAAAATCACGCCCAAAAGGTTTTTCAATAACAACACGGGTTTGATCTGGATCTTCAAGACACCCTGCCTCCTTTAGATTCTTGATTGCTGATGCATATCTCTCAGGTGGCACTGAGAGAAAGTATGTCATATCATCAATATATGCTGGAAGATTCCTAAGAGTATCAGGATTCTCCAAGTCAGCACATTGGTAATCTAGTTGTTGTAAAAAATCATCTGGATATTCACCAAGAGATTCCTTCCACTGTTGGGAAGTAGGCTCTCTTCTGGCACTTCCAGTGATAAGAAAATTCTCTGGCAGCAATTCCTTCTGCCAGAGTTTGTATAGTGCGGGGATAAGTTTCTTCTTGCATAGGTCTCCCGTTGCTCCGAAGATAACTATACCCCTAGTGAGCTGTGCCGTTTCCATTGTAATTGTCTGATTCGTAGTAATTGTTTTCACCTTTAAGTCGTCCAAATGCGAGGGTGGCACATACAAATGGTATTGCTGTCCAAAGTAAGACATTACCTAACATCATGTCCCCCAAACATTGCTCTCATTCCATTGAGGATTTTGTTTGCAAATTTTCCGAGTCTCCTTGATTCAAATCGTGAGTATAGCGCATTGCTAATGACAGGAGCGGGTACCCCAAGATCCACAGCAGCGTGGACAGTCCAACGACCTTCACCAGAATCTGATACTCCCCCATCGAATTTGCTAAGCTCATTATCATGCCGTAAAACATCAGCGGTAAGGTCAAGTAACCAAGACCCAACAACACTGCCACGACGCCATAACTCAGCAACCTCAGCAACGTCAATGTCATAACAATAATCTTTCGGATTCTCCATCGGAGCCACCTCAGCATCGCCCTCTTTAACGTAAGCTGACCCAGCATTAGCTTCATGCAGGATATTAAAACCTTCGGCGTAGGCTTGCATGATTCCATATTCGATTCCATTGTGGACCATTTTAGTAAAGTGTCCTGCACCAGGACCACCACAGCGCAACCATCCGAATTCAGATTGCCTTACATAGTCACCGTCGTATGTGCGTGGGGCAGCGGCAACACCTGGTGAGAGTGCATTAAAGATTGGAGAGCAAGCGGATACTGCAGTGTCTCCACCACCAACCATGAGACAGTATCCACGATCCAAGCCGTAAACACCACCGCTAGTCCCACAGTCAATAAACGAGATACCCAACTTAGCAAGCTTTTCTGCCCGCCGTCTGCTATCCTTAAAATTACTATTGCCATGATCAATAATAATATCTCCTTCACTACAAAATGGTAGTAACTCATTGAGTGTATCCTCGACTAATTCTGCTGGAATTACCAGCATGAATATTGCTGGTGTCTGTGAGTAAACACTTTCACCAGATTTTTCTCCATAAATCCATTCGCCTCTATGCACAATTTCAGAGAGTTGCTCTAATCCATAAGCAACTCCAGTGACATAACCTTTTTCGTATGCCTCTTCTGCTTTCTT